>Ga0070737_10000376_pt1 | contig 101346 bp, 92 predicted proteins | sample Coa_R1_10_FD_66438 | JGI IMG/M metagenome (GOLD analysis project Ga0070737, IMG submission 66438) | Surface soil microbial communities from Centralia Pennsylvania, which are recovering from an underground coalmine fire - Coalmine... | ecosystem: Environmental > Terrestrial > Soil >...
GCGCGGACTGATCGAAACCGGCTTCCTGTTCTGAGCGGGCTGAGCGTTTCGCGGTCGCGGCAACCGGCGTGGCTCGTTTTGGCGCTCCTTACCGCCAAAGCGAGTCACGCTGAGTTTGACGTCTTCCCTTACTTTTGCTCGCCGCTAGTGCGGATCTCACCTTGCCCAGTGCCAGACACGCAAGCAGCCCGCAACACTGGTAAGAGCGGTCGCGCGGCGGCAGACTGGGAGCTAGGCTCAATGGGGGAAAAAGACCGTGGCCCGATTCCTTTGCCCCGAACGGGTGTTGATACTCGTGTCAATCGCTTGCGCCGCGATGGTGGAAGTTGCGCCTGCTGGTGCGCGCGCCCAGAACGTCCTGACCGGCGCGCAAGCCTTCGGCGATTGGCGCCAGGATGCGCCCCTGGTTGCGCGACGAATCACCGTGAACGCGCTACCAGCGCCGGGCCAGACTGCCAGCGCGTTCAACGTTGCTCGCATCGTCGATCGGCCGCCCAATTCGCCGCTGCGCCTGCCGCCAGGCTTCAAGGTCGATAGGTTCGCCGGCGGCCTCGATAATCCGCGTCAGATTCATACCGCGCCTAACGGTGATATTTTTGTGGCCGAAAGCCGCGCCGGACTGATTCGAGTGATGCGGGCAGCCTCCGGCGCCACCCGTCCGGCAATCAACCAGGTGTTCGCGTCCGGCCTGCGACTACCCTTCGGCATGGCGTTCTATCCTCCCGGGCCCCATCCACGATATCTCTATGTCGGCGACAACGATGCTTTGGTCCGCTTTCCCTATCGCAACGGCGATCTGCGGGCTTCGGCTCCCATGCGCAAGTTGGCCTCGCTGCCGGCGGGCGGCGTTCATTGGACCCGTGACGTCGTAGTCAGCGCCGATGGAAGCCATCTGTTCGTGTCGGTGGGTTCAGGTTCCAACGACGATATCAATCCGGGTGAGAACGAAAGCGAGCGCGCCGATATTCTGATCTTCAATCCTGACGGCAGCGGCAAGCGCATCTATGCCAGCGGTATCCGCAACGCCGTCGGATTGGCGATCGCGCCGCTTACCGGCGCGCTATGGTGCTCGACCAACGAGCGCGACGGGATGGGCGATGACCTGCCGCCCGATTACATCACGCCGGTGCATGCTGGAGGTTTCTACGGCTGGCCCTGGTTCTATATCGGCCCTCACCAGGATCCCAACCACGTCGGGCAGCATCCCGAGCTGGCCTCCCGCGTAATTGTGCCGCTGGTGCTGATTCAGCCCCATTCGGCCTCGCTGGGCTTGGCCTTCTATCGCGCGCGGCAATTTCCCGCGGCCTATCGCGGTGGTATCTTCGCCGCCGAGCACGGCTCGTGGAATCGTTCCAAGCGCACCGGCTACAAAGTCATCTTCGTGCCGCTTAGCGGCGGCCGTCCCAGCGGCGAATACCTCGATTTCATGACCGGTTTTGTGGCGCCCGGAGGACAGGTCTGGGGCCGCCCGGTGGGAGTTACCGTGGCCGCCGACGGCGCCCTATTGGTCAGCGACGATGGTTCCAACTCGATCTGGCGTATCAGCTATCAGGGAAGCGCCAGCGAGTGATTCTTCGCGAGGGCAGAAATGGAAATAGCCTGGATTGGAACTGGAATCATGGGCGCGCCGATGGCGCGTCGCTTACTGCGTGCCGGCCATCGAGTGCGCGTCTTCAATCGTACTGCCGAGAAGGCTCGCGCCTTGGCCGCCCAGGGTGCCGTGGTCGCGGGCAACGTACCTGAAGCTGTGCGCGGCGCCGAGGTCACGTTCTCGATGGTGCCCGATACGCCCGATGTCGAGCAGGTCATTGCCGCCGCCACCCCGGCGCTTGCCCGCGGGGCTTTGATGATCGACATGAGCACGGTGGCGCCGGCAGCGGCTGAGCAGATGGCGCAGACCTTGAGCCAACACGGGGTTGACTTTCTCGACGCTCCCGTCTCGGGCGGCGAAACCGGCGCGATCGAGGGCAGCCTAACCATCATGGTGGGCGGCAAGGAGGAAGCCTTCAACCGGGCCAAACCGCTGTTCGAGCCGCTGGGGAGCAGGGTGACCTATATGGGAGCCGCGGGCAGCGGACAGATGACTAAACTGGTCAATCAAATCGCGGTGGCGGTCAATCTGCAGGCGACGGTAGAGGCGCTTTTGATGGCGCAGCGTGGCGGCTTGGAGCCGGCGCGCGTACTGGAGGCGATCGGCGCTGGCGCCGCCGCCTCGTGGCAGCTCAACAACCTGGGCCCCAAGATCATCGCGCGAGACTATCGGCCAGGGTTCTTTATCCAGCTCCTGCGCAAAGATCTGCGCCTGGTGGGCGAAGCCGCACGCCAGCGCCATGCGCCGCTCCCCGCGACCGCCCTGGTCACGGCCCTGTTCGAGGCGGCCGCGGCCCAGGGACACGATCGTGACGGCACCCAGGCCCTGGCCGCTGTGCTGCAAGCGCTGGCTGGCGACCGCTGAGCAGCTCGGCGCGCTTGCGAGCACGCCGCCGCTTTTTCGGCCCGATGCCCGGTGCCTCAAGCTCGCGCAGCGCGTGCGCATGTCTATGTGTTCTCGGTGCGGGTATAATCGACCCAACGCGCAATTTGCCAAAGTGCTGCGGGAGCAGTTTGGCGGTTCCAACGGCGATCTGGCGGCCGCGCTGCGCTACTTCAGCCTGGGATGGGCCGAGCCCGCCCCGGGGCCGAGGACCATTCCGAAAGCCCGGAGCAGCGCTGCGAGGGCTTCGAGCTTGCCGCGCCGGCGCCGGGCGGATGGGGATTCGACTTGCGCTAGGCGGCCGAGGGCACGCAACCGCCGCCGCTCACACCGCGCCCCCAAGCTGCAAAGTCGCAACAATGGCGCAGCCAAGTCACCGGGCTGAGCACCTGCTCCCGCTTGATGGACTCGCGATATATCGAATAGCTTGGCTCCTGCGCGAGATTCGCGCGGGGGTCAGCTTCGATGAAAGAGTTTTGTCCTCGCACCGACATTATTGGCAGCCTGCTGCGGCCCCAGTCGCTTAAGGCCGCTCGGCAGGCCTTTGACGACGGGCGCATTGGCGCTGGCGAACTGGCCCAGAGCGAAGATGCTGCGATCATCGCCGCGCTCGCCATGCAGGAGGCGGCGGGTCTGGATGTAGTCAGCGACGGCGAACTTCGTCGGCTCAATTTTCAAGACAGTTTCGGCGCTGCGGTGGAGGGCTACGACGCGGCACCAGCCACGCTGAAGTTCCACGAGGCGCGAATGGCGGGAGCCAAGCCGCTGTCGCGCTTCGAGCTGCCCTTGCAGCACGAACCCGCCAAGGGCACCGCGGTGGTGCAGCGCCAGCGCACCTTGAGCCGCCTTACTCTTCGCCACAACCTGATCCTGCAGGAGTACCGCTTCGCCGCGGCCCACGCGCGACGCCCAGTCACGGTGTCGCTCATCGGTCCCGACCGCATAAGCCAACGTTTCGATTGGGCCAATTCCACCGCCGTTTATCCCACCGTCGAGGAATTCCTCGCCGATGTGATACGAATCGAGCGCGCGATGATCGGCGATGTGATCGCCGCCGGCTGCCCCTATATCCATATCGACGCGCCCGGTTATACGGCCTATGTGGACGAACCCTCGATGGCTGCGATGCGCGCGCGGGGTGAAGATCCGATGGTGAATTTCGCGCGCTCGCTCGAGGCGGACAACGCGCTTATCGCCGATTTTCCCACCACTACCTTCGGTATCCATCTGTGCCGCGGCAATCAGCGCAGCATGTGGCATCGCGAAGGCAGTTACGACGCGATCGCCGAGCGGCTGTTCAATGAACTTAAACACGATCGGTTTTTGCTGGAGTACGACACGCCGCGGGCCGGCAGCTTCGCCCCGTTGCGCTTCGTGCCGCGCGGAAAAATCGTCGTCCTGGGGCTGGTTAGTACCAAGGTCGCGACGCTGGAATCGGTCGACGCGCTGCGAGGGCGTATCGATGAGGCCAGCCGCTATCTGCCGCTCGAGCAATTGGCGCTAAGCCCGCAGTGCGGTTTTGCTTCGGATGTGGCCGGCAACCTGCTGAGCGAAGAGGATCAGAAGCGTAAGCTGGAGCGAGTGGTGGAAACCGCCCGCTTGGTTTGGGGCTGACCGCGCGAGCAGTATGAAAATAGTTACGAGCGCCGGCTACAGAAACGACTAAGGCGTTCGCTACGTCGCTTAGGTTTTTACGCGGCCGCCGACCGCTCAAACTTGGGTTTGACCGCGCTCTCGCTTAGTCCTAGTTTGCCAAAAGTCTGCGCGGGATTATCGAGCCGCTTTTTAGGAAGCGACGCTGGCGTAGCACGGATAGGAGATCCAAGGAATGAAGCGCAAGGCGGCAAGCAAGGCGGTTGGCAAACGCGCTCAGGAAGCCGAGATTAAGCGCAACCTGGCCGAATTGGCACGGGTGGCTCGCATCCTAGCGATGGAAGGGCATGAGGACATCACAATGGGGCACGTCTCGATGCGCGACCCGTTGGGACGAGGATTTTGGCTTAAACGGCATACGCTGGGGCTGGCGGAGGTCCTCGATGACGATTTCACCCTGGTGAATTTCGAGGGTAATGCGATTGGCGGCAAGGGACCGCGCCATTCCGAATGGCCCATCCATGGCGAAATTCTGCGTGCACGCCCCGATATCAATTATGTCGGCCACACCCACGCCCAGTACGTCGCGCTGATGTCCTGCCTGAAGGAAGAGCTGCGGCCCTATACCGCGATCGCGCTGCATTTCGCGGCTCCGCCACCGCGCTTTACCCGCACCGCGCAGCTCATTCGCTCGGCTGCCCTGGGGCAGGAGCTGGCCGCCTGCCTGGGAGAGCATCAGGCGGTGCTGATGCGCAATCATGGCTGCGCCTTCGTCGGGCGCACGGCGCCCGAATTGGCGATCAACGGAATCATGCTGCGCCAAGCCTGCGAAATCCATTGGAAGGTGATTAAGACCGGCCACGACAGCGAATGGATGAATGAGGAAGATAGTAGTATCCGCCGCGCCAATGTCGGCGCCACCAAGGATGCACGGCTGGAGGGTATGGCCCATATCTGGAATTATTACAATCGCAAGCTGGACGCTCTGGAAGGACGCAAAGTGCGCCATCCGGCCTGAAGGTCGCGCCCATCAGACAACCATCGACAATTTAACTTTTTAACTTTCGCGTAAGGAGCAACCATGGCGCTTATCAATCCCGCCAAGGAGCGACTGAAGAACAACGAGCTGGCGTTGGGGGTGGGAATCCGACTGGTCAGCTCGGTGGCGATCGCCAAGGTGATGAAGAGCGCCGGCTTTGACTGGATTTTTCTGGATCTGGAACACGGCACGCTATCGATCGAGACCACCGCGCAGATCTCGATCGCCGCCCTGGATGCCGGCATCGCGCCGTTGGTGCGGGTGCCGGCGGGCGATCTGTCACTGGCAATGCGCGCGCTCTTAGGCGGTGCGCTGGGGATCGTGATGCCCCACGTCGATACCCCTCAGGAGGCGGCGGCGATCGTCGACGCGTTGCGCTATCCGCCCCTGGGACACCTGGGAATCGGACCGGTGGGCGCGCACTTCGATTTCAAGGCGATTGGCGTGCGCCAGGTTACCAAGGAAATCAACGACGCCGCCCTGCTGGTGGCGATGCTGGAGACACCGGCGGCGATCGAGCAGGCCGAGGCGATCGCTGCCGTGCCCGGACTGGACGCCTTGCTCATTGGAACCAACGATCTGTGCATGGAGCTGGGCATCCCGGGCGAACATGCGCATGCCAAAATCGCTCAGGCCTATGAGCGCGTAACCGCGGCCTGCAAGCGCCATCACAAATGGGCCGGACTGGGCGGAATCAATTCCGACGAGTTACTGAACAAGTTCGTCGGCATGGGCGTGCGGCTGGTGCTGGCCGGGGCCGATCTCAACTTCATGATGGCGGCAGCCGGCAAGCGTGCAGATTTCCTGCGTGGGCTGCGGCTTGAGTAAGGCGTCCAAGCGGAGAGAGAATAAGTCATGAGTCTTCGAGCAGCCACCGCAATTGCGGGTTTGGGAATGACCTCGATGGGACGGGATTTCAGCCATTCCGATCCCCTCAGCTTCGCTGCTGATGCGGTAATCCGGGCGCTAGCTGATGCTGGCCTCCAGCGCGAAGCGCTGGACGGTCTGCTGGTCAGCCCCGGCGCCGTGCCGCAGGATCAAATCAACGGCCCTTTCGCTCTGCAGCAGATGCTAGGATTGCGCAATCTGCGCCTGACCGCTTCGATGATCGCCGGCGGCGCCGGCGCCGGAGCGATGGTGACGCATGCCGCGCAAGCCATTCACGCCGGGATGGCGCGCACGGTGGCCTGCGTGTTCGCCGACTCGCCCATCCGCCCGCCCAGCGCCAATGCCAGCGGGCGTGCCGGCGAGAGTTTCGCCCGCGCTCAAGGGCTCAATGCCAGCTACGGCTATTTCGGTGCGCCGGCCGGCTATGCGATGGTGGCCCGTGCGCATATGAAGCGCTACGGCACGACCCAGGACCATCTGGCGGCGATTGCTCTGGCTCAGCGCCAGTGGGCCAACCTCAATCCGCAGGCGCAATTCTATGAACGCCCCCTGACTTTGGAGGAGTACCACAGCTCGCGCTGGATCGCCGCGCCGCTCCATCTGTACGACTGCTGCCTGGTTACCAACGGCGCAATATGCGTGATCGTGACTTCGGCCGAGCGCGCCCGCGATCTGAAGCAACCTCCGGTCTACGTCCTGGGTCTGGGGCAGGGGCATCCCGGGGGCGATCCTGCCGAAACCCTGGCCTGCGGAGCCAGTATCGCCAAGGAAAGCGCCTTCGCGATGGCGGGTGTGAAGCTGAGCGACATCGATGTGGTCGAGCTCTACGATTGCTTCACGATAACGGTCTTGATTTCGCTGGAAGCCTACGGCTTTTGCGCTCCAGGTGAAGGCGGACCGTTTGTCAGCGATGGCCGGCTGGGTCCGCACGGCTCCTTGCCGCTCAACACCGGCGGAGGTCAGCTCAGTGCTTATTATATGTGGGGAATGACGCCACTCTCCGAGGCGGTGATCCAAGTGCGCGGCCAGGGCGGTAAGCGGCAAGTGCCAAAGCATGAGCTGTGCCTGGTGTCGGGCAACGGCGGTATCCTGTCCACCCATTCGACGCTGGTTCTGGGCGCCTCGGCCTGAGGCGGCGCAAGGCAAGAGAAAAAGCGATGGCACAAGCGATCAGCCGGCCACTACCGGCGGACATCAATGAACTCAAACCGTTGCTGGAGGGTGCCCGCCAGGGGCAGCTGGTGCTACAAAAATGCACCAGCTGCGGCCGCTTCCGCTTTCCCGTTCAGCAGCTCTGCCCCCATTGCTGGTCGTGGGACTCGACTTGGGCGCCGACCAGTGGCAAAGGCGAAGTGCTGAGCTTCATCGTGATGCACCAGGTGTATTCTCCGGCCTTCGCTCAGGCCGTGCCCTACATCGTGGCACGAATCAAGCTCGCCGAAGGACCGCTGTACCAGGCCAACTTGGTGGGGATCGCACCCGAGGAAGTACGCTGCGGGATGGCGGTCGAAGCGACCTTCGAGCCCGTGGGCGAGGAGCTGGCCCTGCCGATGTTCCGCCCCGCCCGCTGAGCGCGGCGGTTATCTGTTATCAGCAGTTGGCGGTTGCTACCAACACGAACCAATGCTTGAGCTGATCGACACCCATTGCCATTTGGCCGACGAACGCTTGCGGGGCGAGGTCGAACCGATCCTGGAGCGTGCGGCCGCGGCCGGTGTGTGTCAGATCGTTTCGGTAGGTGCGATCGGTTCGATCGAAACCGATCGCGCGACGGTGGAGATTGCCCGCAGCCAGCCTGCAGTTTACGCCGCCGTCGGGGTCCATCCGCATGACGCCAGCGATTGCGACGAGCGGCGGGTGGAACAGCTACGCGAACTGGCCTGTTCGGACAAAGTCGTGGCGATCGGCGAGACCGGAATGGATCTGCACTATCTACGCTCGCCTCGTCAGGCGCAGGAAATGGCCTTGCGACGCCAACTGCGGTTGGCCGGCGAACTGAACTTGCCGGTGGTTATACATTGCCGCCAAGCCGAAGCCGAGATTGCGCGGATCGTGCGCGAGGAAGGGATGCCTGCGGCGGGTGGCGTTATCCACTGCTTCAGCAGCGACCGGGCCAACGCGGAGCGCTTCTTGGAGATGGGGTTCTATCTTTCGATCTCCGGGATCGTGACCTTCAAAAGCGCCCACGCTCTGCGCCAAGCCATGACCGTAATTCCCGAGGAGCGGCTGCTGGTCGAAACAGACGCACCTTATCTCACCCCAGAGCCACATCGCGGCCGGCCCAACGAACCCGCCTATGTGCCACTGACCCTGGCGACGGTGGCGGCCTGTCGCGCCAGTGAAAGCGTGACGTTGGCTGCGATCACCAGCGCCAACGCTCGGCGGCTGTTCCGATTGCCGCAGCGGTAAGGCCGCCGCCGGCGCGGCTATTCGGTCTCCTGCTGCTGCTGGAGCTGCTGAAGTTGGCGGCGTTGGCGCTCGATCTCCTGTTGCTGCTGCTGAACCTGGTTCTGAGTCTGTTGCTGCTGGGCTTCCGAGTTTTGCATCGAGTTGCCTACCGCGTAGCCGCCCAGGCCACCGAGTGCACCGCCGATCGCCGCCCCGGCTCCGGGGGCACCCACCATGGCGCCAATGATCGCACCGGCGCCGGCACCGAGTCCGGCCCCACCCAGGGTGCCCTTCTCGCGCGTGCTCAGCGGTTGGCCACTGCAAGCCGCCAGCAGCAAGCTCGCCGCCAGCACGATCAGTAAAGTGCTTAGTGCGTGACGCATCGTCATACGATCTCCCGAGCCAGCATCTGGCCCACGCTTTGTCCTTTGCTGATCATAGGCTGCCCCGATGAGCTACTAAAGTAACAATCTGAGGCAGCGCAGGTTCGGGACGAACCGTTTGACACGCATGCGGGGTTGGGAAGATAGCTTAAGCGTCAGGTCTGCGGTGTGCCTGCAGCGCGCCACTGTCGACGGGAGGCGGCTGTCACGGGAGGAAGGTTAGCTTTAGGCGCGAACATTTGTGACAGACTGCTGCAAATTTGAGTCAAGGAGAACGGTCATGGCAGTAAGAAAGCAGCCGGATAGTGCCGAGCATCCCGGGACTTGGGCCGAAGTGCCGGCAGAGTGCGTGGGGGATGCCCTGGTGACCGCCATGGCGCTGGGCGGAATCGAGCAGTTCTTTTTTGTCTCCGGCACCGAAATTGGCTTTTACCAGGAGGCGATCGCCAAGGCTCGGGCCAAGGGCTGGCCTACTCCCCGACTGGTCACCCTGACTCACGAGAACGTCTGCTTGAACGCCGCCATTGGTTACGCTCAGGTCAGCGGCAAGCCTACCGCTACCGCGGTTCACGTCGATGTGGGCACGCAGCACTACGGCGGTGCGATCCACACGGCGCTGTGGAGCGGGCAGCCGATCCTGATCACGGCGGGTGCGCCGCCCACCTCCTATCCGGGTACGCTGCGCGGGGCGCGCGACGGTGGCCATTTGTGGCTGCAGCAGACCTTTGATCAGGGCGGAATCGTGCGCCAGTACGTCAAATGGGACCATCGCTTGGAGTTTCAGGATAATCCAGGACTGATCATCAGCCGCGCCTTGCAGGTGGCGCGCAGCGAGCCCAGCGGCCCTGTGTACCTGGCCGTACCGCGCGAGATCGCTCTGATGGACTTGAAGGGAGCGCGCTTTCCTACCGCCGACCAACTCGCGGTCGCCCGCCCGCCCGCGGCCGATCCGGCCGGAGTCCGTGAAATTGCCGAGCGGCTGGTGAGCGCGCGCAATCCGATGGTGGTGGTGGGTCGCTCGGGGCGTCATCCGGCTACCGAAGCGGCGCTGGTGACGCTGTGCGAATTGCTGGGCATCGCGGTGGTCGACGCGGCTTGGCGCGGTCACCACAACTTCCCCATGAACCATCCCCTCTACCAGGGTCCCGCCAGCCTCAAAGAGGCTGACGTGGTGGTAGTGTTGGAAGCCTACGTCCCCTGGATTCCAGGGCCCGACGCTCCTAGCGACGACGCTTATGTGGCTGTGGTGGATGTCGATCCGGTGCGACCGCGGATCGCGACCTACGAGTTCACCGCCGATTTACGCCTGACCGCCGACACGCTGCTGGCGCTGGGCGAGATCGAAAGTGCGGCACGCAAGCTGCTAACACCCGCGGACAGCCGGCGCATCGCCGAACGCAGTACGCGCTGGGCCGAGACTTCGCGCCGGCGCTGGGAGCATCTGGAGCGCGACGCGCAGTCGCGCGCCGCAAAGCAGCCGATCGATCCGCTGTGGCTGTGCTATCAATTGGGGCAGGTGGCCGACGACAACTGTATCGTGATGGACGAGACCGTCTCCTCCAAGCCCCATCACTACTTGCGCTTGGCGCGCGCCGGCTCCTATTTCAGTAATCCGGCAAGCTGCGGCGGGTGGGCCACCGGCGCCGCGCTGGGTGCCAAGATAGCCGCTCCCGATCGCGATGTAATCGCGGTGTGCGGCGACGGCTTTTACATGTTCGGCACGCCGACGGCGGCACTGTGGGCCGCCGCGCACCATCGTGCCCCCTTCATGACGGTCATTTTCAACAACCGCAGCTACAGCACCGGGACCGCGCTGGTCAACGCAACTTTCCAAGACAGCTATGCGGCCAAGGCCGATTTTGAAGGCGGCTATTTTAACCCGCCGATCGATTACGCTAAAGAAGCGCAAGCCGCCGGTGCTTACGGCGAAACTGTGCGCGATCCTGCCGAGGTCGGACCGGCCCTGCGCCGCGGGCTGAAGGAAACCCGCGCCGGACGGCCCGCAGTCATCTCGGTGTGGCTGCCGCGCCTGTTGCGCGCCGACTGAGCTATTCAACGGAAAATGCGACGAATGATACTGACTGCAACGTGAGGACCTCGAAGACTTCGATCTTGCTGCGTTTTAGCGGCGCGGCGCAGTTGTCACGACTGCGCCGCCCACGGCTTAGGCTTCACTCTTTGGGCGGGTCGATCGCAAAGGCGATCGCGGTCAACGAGGTCAGGCAAAACGAACCGATGGTCGATACCAGGTCGACCACCCCCGCTTCTCCGAAGAGCGCCAGCGTTTCCTTGTAGGTTGCCTCGCTGAGCTGCTTGGTCTCCAGCAGCTCGGCGCAGAATTTGAGCGCGCTGGCCTCTTGCGCGGAGGCGAGCGCGGGAGTGTGCCCCTGCCCTATGGCATCGATCGTCGCTTGTTCCAGACCGACTTTAAGCGAGGCGCGGACCTGCGCCACCCAGGGAAATTTTGCATCCCAGTATTTGATGGTTCGCAGCACCACGAGTTGGCGCACTCGCGGTGACAGCGAGTTGTGCTGCAGGTAATGGCCAGTCTCGCGATGCAAACGCATGAACTGGGGGGTTCGAATCCAAGCGGTGTAGGGTCCGCCAGTCGTCCCGTTGGGGGTGCCAGCCGCCACCGCTTCGGCATAAGCGGCGTGCTGCTCAGGGGTCATCTGCTCGGGGGTGATAATTTTCAACCGCGACATCGGGAGTGCTCCTTCTTCAGATAGCCCGCTTGTAGCATCGTGCCGCCCAGCCGTACAGCCGGGATGGAGCCGCTTGGAACAGCCGGGCTTGCGATGTCATGGCAAAGCGCTACAAGCCGTCCTGGAAAAAAAACTGCTGCCATAGCAGCGGCGTCAGTGTAGATTGAATGGAGGTTTCCAACTTAGCCAGTCTCCGAAGAAGCAATTCATCGGAGCAAAAAAAGTTGGTAAAGCCGTTGTCGAAAGGTAACGGCTTTTTATGCGATACTATTCCCCCGCTTAAAAAGCTTAGCGTACCGATCGCGAAGGTTGATGGACCGCTCTCGCCCGCGAGTCAATAATTTTCATCAGGGGCGCCGGGGCGTGGCATGGACTACCGGGCATGGAGTGGGAGTAAATGCAAACACCGTTGCAGCTTTCCGGTCCGGGTTTTCACTTGACGCAAGCTATCAAGAGTGCCATTCGCCATCGTGCCGCCAAGCTAGATCACCTCTGTGACAACATCATCGGCGCTCGAGTCAGTGTCGAAGCCCCCGTACATCATCATCGCAAAGGTGGCCCCTTCAACGTACGCATCGACCTGGTGGTGCCCGGGCGGGAGCTGGCCTCCAGTCATCGCAGCGGCGAGAGTTTAGCAATCGCCGTGCGTGAGGCTTTCGAGGCGATACATCGGCAATTGGTGGAGTACTCGCGTCTGCAGGCGCGCGAGATTAAGACCCACGACGGACCACCGCGCGGTGTTGTCGCGCGCGTGCTGCCGCAAGGCTACGGCTTCATTAGCGCCGCTGACGGCCGCGAAGTTTACTTCCATCGCAACAGCGTGATGGACGGCGATTTCGATAGCCTGCGACCCGGGGCCCGGGTTTGGTTCAGCGAGGAGACCGGCGACAACGGCCCGCAAGCCAGCACTGTGTACGTCAGCGAAAGCGGCGCTTTGCGTACGGTCTGAGTGGGCGCGATTTAGCGGGCTGCGCCCAATGTGCTAGCCTGGCTTGGGTGAGGTCGCGCAAATCCGCGCAGGATAGTTTGTTTCCCATCCCCTCCCCGGCTAGGCCGCTGGCCGAGCGGATGCGGCCGCGCGAGCTTGGTGAGCTGGTTGGGCAGGAACACCTGATCGGACCGGGAAAACTGCTCAGCGAAATGGCGGCGGCCAAGACCCTGCCCTCCATCATCCTGTGGGGACCACCGGGCAGCGGCAAAACCACGCTTGCCAACCTGCTCGCCGCTCAATCTGGTGCGTGCTTCCAGTCGCTGTCGGCGGTACTGACCGGGGTCGCAGAGTTGCGCGATGCCATCGAAATGGCGCGCCGCGAACTAGCGGCCGCTGGCCGCGCCACGGTGCTATTCGTCGACGAGATTCATCGTTGGAACAAGGCTCAACAGGACGCCTTTCTACCCCACGTCGAAAGTGGGCTGATCACCCTGATTGGCGCGACCACCGAGAACCCCTCTTTCGAGCTGATCGCGCCCCTGCTCTCGCGCACCAGAGTGCTGGTGCTCCATCCTCTAGGCGAGGAAGCTTTGGTCCGCATCGTGGAACGCGCGCTGACCGACCGTGAGCGCGGTTTGGGTGCTTTGGATTTGACCCTGGAGCCGCCGGCGCTGCGAGAGTTGGTGGATCTGGCCCAGGGCGACGCCCGTAAGGCGCTCAACACAGTGGAGCTGGCGGCGGGACTAGCCAAGCAAGCGCGGCAGGCGGTGATTACCCAGCTCCAGGTGCGCGAGGCCAATCAGCATAAGGGGCTGCGCTACGACCGCGCTGGCGAAGAGCATTACAACCTGATTTCTGCCTTTATCAAGAGCATGCGCGGCAGCGACCCTGACGCTGCCCTTTATTGGATGATGCGGATGCTGGAGGCGGGCGAGGAACCCCTGTTCGTGGCCCGGCGGATGGTGATTTTCGCCTCTGAAGACGTGGGCAACGCCGATCCACGCGCGCTCAGCGTGGCCTTAGCGGTCAAGGAAGCGGTGGATTTCGTGGGTTTGCCGGAAGCCGCCATTTCACTGGCCCAGGGCGTGACCTATCTGGCCACCGCCCCCAAATCCAACGCGTCCTACCGAGCCCTGGGAGCGGCGCGCGTCGACGTCAAAAGTTACGGCACGCTGCCTGTCCCAATGACTCTGCGCAACGCACCCACGCCTCTGATGCGCGAGCTGGGCTACGGCGCGGATTATCGCTATCCGCACAATTACGAAGGCGCGGTAGCCGCTCAAGATTACCTGCCCGAGCAATTGCGCGGCCGGCGCTACTACGAGCCTTCGGAGCGCGGGTACGAGGTGCGAATTCGCGAACTGCAGGAATGGGTTCGAGCGCGGCGCGCCGCGGCGACCAAGGAGTAAAGCGAGCGCGGCGCCGAGCCGGGACCCAGGGCCCGGCTCGGCGTAAAAACGGTTAGCGCGCCGCCTTGCTGGCGGTTGCCGTCTTGCTGACGCTTGCGCCCAGGACCGCGTCCTTGAGCGCCTTGGCCGGCGCGAAGCGCAACCGCGTGCGCGCGGGGATTTTGATCTGCTGGCCAGTTGCGGGATTGCGTCCAATCCGGGCCTTGGTCTTGCGCTTGCGGAAAATTCCCAACCCCGCCAGCCGCAATGCGCCCTCGCGCTTGAGCTCGCGCACGACCAGGCCGGTCAGCTCCTCCAGCGCGCTTTTGGCCTCTTTCTTGGAGATTCCGACTTTATCGGAAAGATAAGTTGCTACCTGCGACTGCGTCATCATCCTCCTCCTTGCGGATTCTCACTGCGAGATCCACTCTTCGAGAGTAGCGGGCGGAAAAAAAATTTCAAGCGGAGATGCATCGATTTCAGGCCGCTGGGCGGGGAATTTCCGCTGTTGGCGTCAATCCGCGCATGAGCCCCAAGGCGTTCGAGATGAGGCTCGCTCATATCCCCCGCCAGGATTGAGTCCGTAGCGCACGCCAATCAAAAACAGGCCGCTCGCCGGTGCCGCGGCTGGCGCCTGGGCGCGTGTCCCCGAGCGCAGCAGCGCTTGCAGTTCCGCCAGTCCCAACCGATGGCGACCGATCTGGACCATCGTAGCCACCAGGGTGCGAACCATGTGGCGCAAAAAGCTGCTGCCCTCGATCCGATAACTTAGCCGGCTGCCATCGACGCTCCATTGGCTAAGGTAAATTCGCCGCACCGTGGCGCGAACCGGGGTGCCCTGGGTGCGGAAGGCAGCGAAGTCGTGCTCGCCGATGAACTGCCGCGCCGCGGCCGCCATCGCGGTCACGTCCAAGGGCTCGCGGATATGCCAGGTATAGCGATAATCAAAGACCGAGCGGGTGGGCTGATTGAGAATGCGGTATTCGTAGATCCGCAGCCAGGCGTGGCGGCGCGGATCGAAGTTAGGGGCGGCAGGATGAACTTCGCGCACGCAGATATCCGCTGGCAGTAGGCGTTGAGCGCGCGTGCCACTTCCGCGCTTTCGCATTGACGGGGCGCGTCGAAGGCCGCGACCTGACCCAAGGCGTGCACGCCGGCGTCGGTGCGTCCCGCTCCGCTCACTCGAATCGGTTGGCCAAACAGCTGGGCCAGTGCGGCCTCCAGCCGGGCTTGAATCGAGTCTTCGCCCGGGCGCTGGAGCTGCCAGCCGCAATAAGCGGTACCGTCGTACTCAAGGACGAGCCGGATCCGCATAAGAGGCGCGACATCTAATGCAGCGGTTCGGCCGCCGACAGGCATTCGGCGATCCACAAGGCGGTCAGGGCGGCGCTGCGAGCGTTGTCCATCACACACCACAAACCCGGTCCGCTGGCGGCTGGATGCAGGCTTACCAGGAGGGCTTCCTGTCCGATCGCATCGATCACCGACAGGGCTGGCTCTTCTTCGACCAGCAACACGCCCGCCGCCGCGCGCAGCCGCTGCGGCCAGGCGCGGACGTCAGTATCCGGCGGCGCGGTGACCGCCAGCCCCACCCCGTGCAAAATCGGAATGCGTACCAAGTGCAGGGCGAGCGCGGGCGGCGACCCCAATAGCCGAGCGGTTTGCGCCAGCAAAGCACCTGCCAGTGCGGGAGTGCCGAAGGGCGAGGCGTTGAAACCGAACTGAACTTCGCTGTCGGCCAGATCCAGCCGTCCGTTGAGTAAATCGGCCGATTGCTGGACTAGGTCCTTGACCGTGTCGCGGCCTCGCACCGAGGCACTAAGTAGCGCTGTAGCCGAAAGAAACGAAGGTTGTTCAAGCGCGCGCCAAATAGTGGCTAGGGCTAAGGCGACAGGATGTGGGACGTGGACCAGCTTTCGCGCCGCCAGTGTGCGTACTTGCTCGCGTGCGACAAAGCCCGGCGCCAGCAATGGCGCGGCTGCGGGGGGCAGTTCGTGGGAACTCAGGTCGATCACTACCGGACCCGCGATGTCGCCCGCCAACTGCTGTGCGGCGGCGCGCGGTGTGGCCAGGAAGACCAGATCGAAGTCGGACAGTTCGGCACCCGACTCAAGCTTTTGCAAGCGATGATGGGTGCCCGCCACTTGAACGCTGTCCTCGCCAAGCGGTTCGGCCCGATACAGTGCCAGTTCGCGATAGGGCAGGGCGCGCTCTTCAATCAGCTCCAACAGTTGGGTGCCCAACGAACCCGAGGCACCCACCACAGCCAAACGCCGGCCAGCCTCGCCCTGCGGTGCCATCAGGCCCCCGCTTCCTGGTTCTCGATTCGCTCGCGTACCAACCGGCCCATTGCTTTGCAACCCACTGGCTTGGTTCCGGGCGCGGCGATATCCGGAGTGCGGTAACCTTCGCGTACCACCGCCTCGACCGCCTGCGCGATGCGTTCGGCCTCCGAGCGCAGCCCTAGTGAATGCTCCAGCAACATCGCGGCCGACAGGATCGCCGCCAGCGGATTGGCTTTATCGCGCCCAGCAATGTCGGGAGCGGTGCCGTGAATGGGTTCGTACAGCCCCTGGCGAAAGCCGGCACTGTTGGTCTCTTCGCCCAGCGAGGCCGAGGGCAGCAGACCCATCGAGCCCGCCAGCATCGAGGCTTCGTCGGTGAGGATATCGCCGAACATGTTTTCCGTGACCACCACGTCGAAGTCGCGAGGCCGGCGGATGAGATGCATCGACATCGAATCCACCAGCACGTGCTCAAGTGTCACGTCGGAAAAATCCCGTGCGATTTCCGTGGTCACTTCGCGCCATAGCCGCGAGGTGGACAGGATGTTGGCTTTATCCACCGAAGTCAGCCGCTTGCGTCGCGTACGCGCCAGTTCGAAGCTGAAGCGCACCACCTGGGCTATTTCCTGCTCGTTGTAGTACAGGGTATCGACTGCCTCGCGGCCGGCTGCGCCCGTGCGCCGTTCGCTAGGCTGGCCGAAGTACAGGCCGCTGGTTAATTCGCGCACCACCACCAGATCGACGTTGTTAATTATTTCGGGCTTCAGTGGCGAGGCCGGGATCAACTCGCGAATCGGTTTAATCGGCCGCAGGTTGGCGTACAGATTGAGCCCCTTACGCAGCGCGAGCAAGGCCTGCTCGGGCCGCTGCTCGGAATTGGGATTGTCCCACTTTGGGCCGCCTACCGCGCCGAGCAAGACCGCATCGCTGTCGCGGGCGGCTTTCAGTACGTCCTCGCGCAGTGGTACCCCGTGGGCGTCCAGCGAGGCCCCGCCCGCCAACGCGTCGTGAAACTCCAGCTCCAGCGCCGACTGCCGGGCTACGGTCTTGAGAATCTGTAACGCTTCGGCGACGACTTCGGGTCCGATACCGTCGCCCCTTAACACCAGTATGTTGTAAGCCATCTGTTAGACGACAAGGTTGAACTTCGTTCGCTATTCGATCACGGTTGGGAAAAGCAGCCGCGCCGTGGCGAAGGAATTCTGGCAGCGCTTATCGATCACCCTCCATCGCAGTATCCGCTACGACTACCCCAACCCTGTGGGTACGGCAAGCTTTTGCCCTGATTACGGCCCCGGCTCGGAAATTTGTGGGTGGATTCGGCTGCCCAGGCGCAAGCGGTTGAGGGCATTGACCAGGGCTAGCGCGCTAGCCTGCACGATATCGCTGTGGGCGCCCTGGCCCGCCGCCGTCAGGTCGCCTTGGCGCAGCAAGCAACTGACCTCGCCCAAGGCGTCGGTGCCGCCGGTGATAGCCTTGACCGCGTAGCGTTCGAGTTGCGGTTGGATCCCGGCCACTTGATAGATCGCCTTATAGCAGGCATCCACCATGCCGTCGCCGCTGGCGCTGCCCGTCCTTTCCTCGCCGCCCACTCTCAACTTGACCTCGGCCTGCGGCGCCGCACCCTTGCCCGCTTGCGCGAAGAGTTCCAAAAGTTCGTAGTACTCCGCGCCGCGCCGGGTTTCCTCGGTCACCAATGCCAGGATATCGTCGTCGTACACCACCTTTTTTTTATCACACAGGGCTTTGAAGTCGGCGAATGCCTTGTTGAGGTCGAGCGTCTGAGTGTCAACTCCCAGCTGCTTGAGTCGATCCGTGAAGGCGTGGCGACCCGAATGTTTGCCCAAGACCAGCTTATTGGAAGGGATACCAATCTCCTCGGGACGCATGATTTCGTAGGTCAGTTTGTGCTTAAGCACCCCGTCCTGGTGGATGCCGGCTTCGTGAGCAAAGGCGTTGTCACCCACGATCGGTTTGTTGGCCGGTATCATCTGCCCGATGACCTGCGCGAGCAGACGAGAGGCGGGGTAGATCTGACGGGTGTCCAGGCGGGTCTGAACCCCGTAGAGATCGTGGCGAGTCTTAAGCGCCATCGCCACCTCTTCCATCGCGGTGTTGCCGGCGCGTTCGCCGATGCCATTGATAGTGCATTCGATCTGACGCGCACCGTTGCCGATGGCAGCCAGCGAATTGGCCACCGCCAGCCCTAAATCGTTATGGCAATGGGCGCTCCAGCGAACCTTGTCGCAGTCGCGCACATGTGCGCGCACATAGGCGAACATCCGCCCGTATTCCTCGGGAATCGCGTGACCGGTGGTGTCGGGCAGGTTAATAATCGTGGCGCCGGCCGCGATTACCTCGCGCACCACGCTGACCAGATAATCCCAGTCGCTGCGCGAGGCATCCTCGCAGGAAAATTCAATATGGCTCAGGTGATGACGCGCGGCGCTCACCGCCCACACCGCCGTGGTCAGGACTTCTTCGCGATTCATCTGAAGTTTGTATTTCAGATGAATATCCGAGGTAGCCAAAAAAAGGTGAAGCCCTGGGTTGCGTGCGTCGGCCACCGCACGCAGGGCACGTTCGATGTCGCCCTTGCGGGTGCGCGCCAAGCTTAGCACCACCGGTCGGCTGACCGCCTCGGCGACCTTGCGCACCGATTCAAAATCGCCCTCTGAGGAAGCGGCGAAGCCGGCCTCGATCACGTCCACGCCCAGGCGCTCGAGCTGGCGGGCGATCGCGACCTTTTCGCCTACGTTCATGGTCGCGCCGGGCGACTGCTCGCCGTCGCGCAGGGTGGTATCGAAGATTCGGACGTAGTCTTCAGCAGGTTGGTTTGTCATCGCGCCATTTCCTGTCTTGTACCGGCAGGGAACCCAGCGCCAGGCCAAAAAAAACGTCCCCGGCGGCTTGGCTGGGCCCGCCGCCGGGGACGTTTCACAGTGCTTGAGCCGTTGGTCAGCCCCGCTCCGTTGCGCCCGCGGCGTAGGCCTGAATAAGGCCCAGGCCCAGAAGCAAGGTAAGGAGCAGGTTCAGTAACATGGTGTCAATGATCCGACGAGGCCTGCGCTAAGTCAAGCCATCGCGCGGCGGTCGTCGACCCGAATTTTGCTTGTTAGGACTCCACATCTAGCGCCAAAAATGGCTATTGGATCGAGATCGGAATGCGGACCTGAAATTCGGAGCTCACCGGCTTACCCTTTCTGACCGCGGGGAAAAACCGCCACTGGCGCAAGGTCTGCAGCAGGATGTAGTTCAAACGTGGGAGGGTGGTCGCCTGGATTAGGCGGACTTGGGTGCTGCCATCGGGACCTACCTCGAAAGCCGCGATCGCGACCGTGTTCAGCGGATTTTCGCGCAGATCGTCAGGGATCGTCGGCATCGGTGCATAGAGCGCCCGCGCCCCCGCGGCATCACTACCCACGCCCGCGCCATGGCCGACGCCGCTGCCGCCCGCAATGCCGGCAGCGGTCGGTTTGGCAGACCCAGGTCGAGCACTCGCGGCTCCTGGCGACGGATTAGTCGGGGCGGGCTCGCTTTTAGACGGAACTGGTGCGGCCTCTCTTCGGCGATGAATCGGATGGTGTACCAAGCGATGATGTACAATCGGCTTGGGCTTGACCACTGGCAGGGGCTTGGGCGCTGGATGAGCGGCCGGTAGCGCCGCCGCGGCCGGACCGCCTTGCAGGCCTGCGGCCGGAGGGAGTTCGATCAAGCGGGCATCAATCGGCATGACGGGCGGAGGAGGCGGACGCCATTGCAACACCCGCGTGAAAGTCGCCAAAACCAGCAGCCACAGGGCTAGCGCGACCAGGAAAATCGCCGGAAAACGCCGCCAGGGATGGTCGAAATCGCCCAGTAGCCGCGGATGGAGGGTTGCGTTCACTGTCGCTTGACCGCGATTTGAAAGTGCTGGACCCCGGCATGCTGCGCTTCCAGCATCGCCTCGACTACCAAGCCGTCGGGCGCTTCGCTGTCGGCGTTGACGATCAGCGCCTGCTGTCCCCCCAGCCGGGCGCTGAGCGCGGCCGCCAGGGTCGCCAGCGTCACCGGCAGTTTATCCACGAACAGCTTGCGATCCTGGGTTATCGTCAGCGTGACCGGTTCCTTGCTCTCCAGGCTTTGCGCCGCGCCGGCGGGTAGGTTGACGTTTACCGCGTTGAGGGTTTGCATCGAAAGCGAAGCGAGCATGAAGGTCACCAACAAAAAGAACATCACGTCGATCATGGGAATGATCTCGATGCGGCCGCGGCGGTAAGTGCGCGAGCGGCGAATTTTCATCGTCCACCCGCGGCCTGACCGGCAGCCCGCTCCAGATGCGTGGCCGTAGGCTCGACCAGATTCTCATCCAAGCGCATGTGATCGATAAGTTTAGAACCCAAGCGCTCCATCCGATCCAAGGCCTGCGATTGCATTCGCGAAAAGAGATTGAAGCCGAACAAGGCCAAGATCGCGATAAGCAGCCCTAGGGCGGTCGCGATCAGGGCCTGTGCGACGCCGGCGGTGACCTCGTGGGGTGCCACCAAGCCTGCGGCGCCGATTACGTTGAAGGCCTGCATCATGCCTGTAATGGTCCCGAACAGGCCCATCAAGGGAGCGGCAGTAACTACGGTTTCCAACAGCCACAAGCCGCGACCAAGGACCTTTTCCACCACCCCGGCCTCGTCGTTGGCGCGCGATTCGACCCACCACGCGGGCTGGGCGCGATGCTCGGCTATCACCGACAGGAAGCGGCCATAAGCATTGGCCGGTCCCAGGCGCTGGAGGCGGGTTTCCAATTCGCTCCATGAAAAGCCGTAGGTTTCTACCAGGCGGGCCAGATCTTCCGGCAGCCGCAGGCAGCGAACGTAGACCACGGCGCGGTCCAGGATGATGATCAGGGCCAGGATCCCCAGCACCAGCAGCGGGTAGACCATCGGTCCGCCCAGACGCAACGCTTCCCACGCGCCTCTTACTTCATTCATCGCGCGGCGCCCCTGAAATCAATTTGGAATCCACCGAAAAGGGTGACGCCTGGACGGTACACGCCCTGGTTTACTTCCGATTGGTACTCTTGAGCTTGGGTATCAACTGACATTTTGCACTCGCTCCTGCCCTACGTCACAGGATTGGTGACGGTTATCCGCGGCGGAAAGTCGCCGGCCGCGCTTCGATCGGTGCAGATAAGAGCTACAGGCGCTTAGGACAGCGGAGGCGCCCGGGTCAGCGCCAAGCCAAGCTCGGGGCGGCGCGGAAAGACGGGGCGAGGGATGGGGGCGATCTCACCTTGGCGCAACCATCCTGCGGTCGTGACGGGTGGGGCAGAACTGGTGGGCGAATGAAACGCCAATAGGCAGAGCGGGCACAAACCGGCGTCGGCGGCGATTTGGGCAGCCGCCCTGGACCCGGATGGTTGCCCATCGTAGTGCCCCAAAGCCACCAATTGCGCCCCCAAAAGCAGCGCAGCCATCAGCAGGGCCAGCGTGGTCGGGACTTTTGTGGCTGGACGGGGCAACATTTGGCGAAGCAAAAACGCTGATTCAGCCTACCCCGCCGGGCCCTGCTCGGCAACGAGGTGCGCCGCGATCGTTATCTGCGCAAGCTGCTTCGCCATTGCTCCAGTTGCTCGTGGGCGCGGGTGCGTTCCTGGGCCATGATCGCCGCGGTTTCCGGCACCCGCGTGGTGAGCTCGACCCGCAGCCCGTTGGGGTCGTTGATGTAGAGCGATTTGCAGTAGCCGTGATGGATCACCCGGGGTTCTAGACCATGTTGGCGCACCCGAGCGAGGTATTCATCGAAGACCGCTTCGCCTCCGACTTCCAGCGCGACATGGTGCCCCAGGGGCGCTGGTGGGGCGTCGGCGGTGGTATCGCCCTCCACTTCGAAGAAGGCTAGACAACTGCCGTCGCCCATCTCGAAGAAGGTGTGCAGATAGCGCTGCTCGCTGCCGGTGCGCACTCCGTCCTCGATGAAGGAGGCGATAAGCGGCAGCCCCAGCACCTCTTCATAGAAGCGTCGCGTCGCCTCGGAATCGCGCGTGCGATAGGCGTGATGATGCAATCCGCGAATCTTGTTGGTCTCGGCGCCGGCCATGGTTTGCTCCTCCTGAAAATTCATCTTTACTCCGACTGGAATTAAACAACATCAACGCTCCAATCACCACCGCAGCCCTCTGGATGACTCAGCCGAGGACATCCACCAAATCCGAACACCAGCTTAGTGTGCGGCCGGCGGTGAGCAAGCGGGTTCATGAAGCGCCTAGGCGATCAGCAGGCGGTCGAAAGGATCGCAATGGTATGATGGCGAGTGTGCCCGAAGCCCACAGCGTGTGCAGCGCTGACCGGTGATTCCGCAAAGCCCATATGCCTGGCGGCGCGCGTGATATCCTCCGGCTCAATCTGCAGACTCAGACGCCCGATCTGCAGTCAGTTCCCGCACGCTTAGCACCGGCCCGGCGGCCTCGGCGCAAATGAATTGCGCGAAAAATTTGCTAGGATTACAACGATTAAAATTTGTATTGGGAATTGTGGGGCACAGGCGGAAGCTTATCAGAAGCAGCGTGTTCGGATTTATTCGCGTCTTCAAAAAATCTCCGTCGTTGCATTGGCCAACGTGAAGCGTCGCGGTGTGGCCTGCCTGTTCGCGCTCGCTATGGCTTCGGCGACGTTGGCCGCGGCTCCCTACCCGTGGCTGCGGCTGCCGCCGACCCCGACCTTGCCCAAAGCCGCGCGCTATGGGTTTGCGCCAGTTAACGGTATCCGCGCCTGGTACGCCGTCTTCGGCCATGGCGCACCGGTCATAATGCTGCATGGCGGGCTAGCCAACGCCAATTACTGGGGATTGCAGGTGCGCGCGCTGGAGCGCCATTACCAAGTCGTCGTAATGGATAGCCGCGGTCATGGCCGTAGCACGCGCAATCAGGCCCCAATCGGCTACGAACTGATGGCTTCAGACGTGCTGGGGCTGATGGACTATCTGCACATCCGGCGGGCGGCGATCGTGGGCTGGAGCGACGGCGCGATCATCGGCCTGGATCTCGCCATTCACCATCCCGAGCGCCTGACGCGGCTGTTCGCCTTCGCCGCCAACTCCACTCCCGCGGGAGTCAAGGACGTAAGCAAAAGCCCGGTGTTTACCGCCTTCATCGCGCGGGCCCAGCGCGAATATGCGCAGCTCTCGCCCACGCCCGCGCAGTTCAAAGCGTTTTTGGCTAACATCACCGCAATGTGGGCCACCCAGCCCCACTTCAGCGACGCGCAACTGGCCTCGATCCGGATCCCAACCTGGATCGTCGATGCCGACCATGACGAAGCCATCCAGCGCTGGGATACCGATCATATCGCTGCGACCATCCCAGGTGCCGGGGAGCTGATTCTGCCCGCAGTTAGCCACTTTGCCTTTTTGCAAAATCCGCTGATGTTCAATCAGGCCCTGCTCGACTTTCTCGCGCCGGAAACGGCGCGACAGCCATCCCCATGACGCTCCGGCGAACACAAGCATAGCGAAGACATTAGTCAGGTTGTTGCTACAGTTGACCAGGTTTGGTAGCTTGCGCCTGCAGCGATCCGTTATAACAACAATAAAGTTTGATATAACAGCAATAAAGTTTGATTTTTGAGGAAAAATGAGGTTCGGAAGACTCGCTTTGAGCATGGCGGCGATCGCGATCGCGGTGTTATGGCTGCCGCGAGCGGGCGCAGGCACCGGCACGACCAATGCCAGCCTGAATGGTCCTTGCGTCTGGCAGGGCCTGTACTATCCGACCACATCCGGCGATCAGGTCAAAGCCGGACCGGTGTCCGTGGTGGCGCTGCTCAATTTTGACGGCAACGGCAACATGAGCCTGGACTACGACGCCAACGTCAACGGCACCTTCAGCGCCACTCCCAACGCGCAAGGCACCTATCAGGTCGATCCCAACGGGCATGGCACGTTCTACTACACCAGCCCGGCCAGCGGTCACACCTTGGTTTTCGATTTCTTCATCACGCCGCAGGGGCACGCCCTCCGCACGATGTTGCGCTCCTACGTGGGGATGGCGCAGGCGCTGCGGGTCGGCAACGGGATTTGCCGATTCGACCTGTGAGTCAGCCTGGAGGAGCAGACATGAGACGAATGATCGGCCTGGGGGTGTTGGCCGCGATTTTAATGGCGAGCAGCGGTGCGGGCTCGGCCGCCTATTCGGTGGCCAGTCTCAACGGCACATGCTTGTGGGATACGCTGTTTTACCCGACCAGCGCCGGGATTCAGAACGATGCTGGGCCGGCTGCCGTATTGGCGCCGCTTACTTTCGACGGTGCCGGCCATCTGAGTTTTACTTACGATATCAACCTCAACGGCACGTTCAGCTCGACCGCGAATGTGAACGGCACCTACACCATAGATGCAACCGGGCACGGCAGTCTGAGTTATAACAGCCCGGCCACGGGCAAGGACCTGATTTTCGATTTTCGCATCAGCCCCAACGGCCATGTACTCCGCACGATCTTCGAAAGCTACGGTGGAGAGCCTGCGACACCGCGCGTTGGAGCCGGGGTATGCACTTTTGCCGACTAAAGAAAGGGCAATGAAACCTGTGCCGAGAGCGAGGATGTTAAGGGGCCTGATGCATAGCGCGATAATCGCCGCCGCCATCCTGTGGCTGGGCAAGGGCGGGGCGACGCCGACCTTTTCGCTTGCCAGCCTTAACGGCACTTGCATCTGGCAGGTCGAGGCGATCACTACTACCAGCGGTGTTCAAGCGGGAACCGGGCCAGCCACTACGCTTTCCGAGGCGACCTTCGACGGTGCCGGCCATGTCACCATACAACACGACGTGAATCTCGACGGGACCTTCACTTCCACGCCGGCGCCTATCGCCGGCACCTACACGGTGGACCCCAATGGCCACGGCACGCTGCTGTACGTCAATCCCAGCACGGCAAACACGGTCGATTCCGACTTCTTCATTACCCCGCTGGGCAAAGCCATCCTGACTCAAACTCGAGGCTTCAACACTCAGACCGTAACCCCGCGGGTTTCCAACGGGACGTGCATTTTTTCCGAATAGCGATGGGCGGCGAGGCTATGCGGCGGATGGATCGTAAAATCTTCTTACCAGCGTGGTTGCTGCTCGCGGTCGTGCCGATACTGCTTTTGGCCGGTTGCGGAGGCTCCAGCAGCAACAATTCCGCCAACTCGGCCAATGCGCTGCTGCAAGGTACCTGCATTTGGCAGTCGCTTTCTCTGGCCACGGCTCAGAGCAGCGCCGGCCCAGCCACGATCCTCTCGCCGCTCACCTTCGACGGCGCCGGCCATGTCCGCTTTGACTATTACGCCAATATCAATGGCACCTTCAGCACGACCCCGAACGTGACTGGTACCTACCAGATGAACGCCAGCGGCCACGGTTCGATGAGCTATGTTAGCCCGGCCTCGGGCGCTCTGCTGACCTTTGATTTGTATATGATGCCCGGCGGCAAAGGAGTCCGCACCATTCTCAAAAGCTATCAGAATCAGGCCCCTTCGCCTCGGGTTTCCAAGGGCAGCTGTCAGTTCGACGAATAGGCGAGAAGCCTCATAGAGTACTCGATCCCGATCGAGGCGTTGCCCCGGCCATTTCTCGGCTGATTCCAACGGCGCGGGCGATGCGCGGGTAGGACCGCTCGGACCATTACATTTGACCCGCCGCCACGTCCTTTCTAGCATGCAAGCTCGAACCTGCGTGTGTGCGAGCGCAAAGAATGAATCAGCAGGCATCGCGATATATCGGGGCGCGGGTGAACGCCCTCAACAGCCGTCGCCTGGTGGCCGGCAAAGGGCAATATGCCGCCGATCTGTATTTCGACAACATGCTCTATCTGGCCTTTGCCCGCAGCTCCTATGCTCACGCGAAGATCTTGCGGGTTGACACCGCCGCGGCGCAGGCGATCACGGGCGTAGTCAAAGTGCTCACCGGCGCCGAGCTCAAGGCGGCGCTGGGGCCGCTGGAATCCGATTTCATGGGAAAACGGGCGTCGATTGACGCTCTGGCCGCCGACACGGTTCGGTATGTTGGCGAGCCGCTGGCGGTCGTCGCGGCGCACGACAAGTATAGCGCTCGTCAAGCCGCCGATCTGATCGAGGTCGAATACGAAGATTTGCCCGTGGTGGTGGATTGCGAGCAGGCGCTGCAACCCGGCGCTCCGTTAGTCCAGCCGGAGTGGGACAGCAACCTGCTGGGCGAGGTCAGTTATCGTGCGGGCGACGTCGATCGGGCCTTCTCGACCGCCGACGGCGTGGTCTCAGGAAGCTTGAGCGCCCATCGCTATGTCGGCACGCCGATCGAACCGCGCGCCTACGTGGCAAGCTTCGAGCCTTATCGCGGGTTGCTCACGATCTGGGCCTCCACCCAGCACCCCCATCAATTTCGCACCATGCTGGCCGAGATTCTCAAGCTGCCCGAGGCCAATATACGGGTCATCCTCAATGACGTCGGCGGTGCGTTCGGGGCCAAGATGCCGTTGTTTCCCGACGAAGTAGTGATCGCTTACCTGGCGATGGATCTGGCGCGGCCGGTGAAATGGGTGGAAGAACGCACCGAAAGTCTGCTGGCCGGGGGGCACGCACGCGAGGGGCGGATGCGCTACGAGGCAGCCTATAAAAAGGACGGCCAGGTGACTGGGCTGCGAATCAAACTGCTCTCCGACCTGGGCGCGCCCAGTACGCTGCGGGCGTGGGCGCAGGGTTTTGTCACGGCGGCGATACTGCCCGGTCCCTACCAGATTGCCAACTGCGAGATTGAGATGCAGGGGGTGGTGACCAACAAATGTCCTTGGGTCGCCTATCGCGGCTTCGGCAAGGAGAATGCCGCCTTCCTGATGGAACGGGTGATGGATCGGGTAGCGGCGGCTAGCGGCTGCGATCGTGCTGCGGTGCGCCGGCGCAATTACATCGCGCCCAATGCCTTTCCCTACGTTCAAGTTACCGGCGCGGTCTTGGACAGCGGCAATTATCCCGCCACCCTCGACAAGTTGCTCAAAATGTTGGATTACGACAATTTCCCGCTCCTGCAGGCGCAAGCTGCGCGCGAGGGACGCCGGTTGGGAATCGGGATTGCGCACGAACTGATGCCCGAGGGCGGGGCACGCCCGGGCGCCCTGACCAGTGGTTACGATGGCTGCACGGTGCGGATGACGCCCACCGGCGACCTCAAGGTGCTAAGCGGAGTGACCTCGCCGGGCAGCGGCAATGAAACCGCCATCGCGCAGATCGTGGCCGATACCCTGGGCGCCGATTTGCAGCGGGTTTTCGTGGTCCAGGGCGATACCGAGATCTGTCCCTTCGGCCTGGGCAACTACAGCTCGCGCAGCGTTTTAATTGGCGGCGCCGCCGCTTACGAGGCCGCGTGCGCTATCCGCGACAAGCTGTTCAAGGTCGCCGCGCGCATGCTGGAGGTGCTGCCCACCGATCTGGCGGCTGAGCGCGGTCGTATCTTTGTCGCTGACACCCCCAGCCACGGTTTGACTTTCGCGCAGTTGGCCAGCGAGATTTATCGGAACTCCTACGGCCCCTATACGATCGATCTGGAGCCGGGGTTGGAAGCCACGCGCTATTTTCGCCATGCCAACGTCTATCACCAGCCCAAACTGCATCCCCAGGGGGGCCAGAGTAATTATCCCTCCTGGCCAGACGGGGCCGCGGGGTGCGTGGTGGAGGTCGATCCCGACAGCGGAAGTCTCAAACTGCTGCGCTACTGCTACGTTCACGACGCCGGCACGATCATCAATCCCTTGCTGGCGGAAGGCAATCTGCACGGCGCGATCGCCCAAGGTATCGGCGGTGCGCTCTACGAGCGGTTGGTTTACGACGATGCCGGCCAGCTCAACACCACCACCTTTTACAACTACACGCTGCCCACCGCGATGGATCTACCGACATTCGAGCTGGCCCATCAGGAGACTCCTGGGCCCTTCAATCCGCTGGGATGCAAAGGAGTGGGCGAGTCGGGTATCGGCGCGCCGCTGAGTGCCATTCTGAGTGCGGTGGAAAATGCGCTGCCCGAACTCAATCTGTGCCTGGAGCAGACCCCGCTCACCCCCGATCGACTGTGGCATATCCTGGAGCAGGCGCGGCGCGCGGCGAGTCCACGATGATCGGACGCGAGTTTCAGTTCTTTGCCCCCGTTGAACTCGAACAAGCGCTGCAGTTGCTCGCCGAGTTGGGCGAGAATGCGCGCCCTCTGGCCGGTGGCATGACCTTGGTGCCGCTGATGACCTTGGGGCTGGCGCAGCCCGAAGCGATCGTGAGCCTCAACCACCTCAAGGGGCTGGAGGAGGTGCGCGATGGTGGCGACTGTCTGCGTATAGGGGCGATGACCCGCCATGCGACAGTGGAGCGCGATCCCCTGGTTCGTCTGCATTGCCCGCCGCTGGCGCAAGCTGCGGCCAGCGTCGGCGACCGCCAAGTCCGTCACCGCGGCACATTGGGCGGTAGCCTGGCTCATGCCGACCCGGCCGCCGATTATCCGCCCGTGATGCTAGTGTGCGGCGCGCGAATGCGTCTGCGCGGGGTCGCAGGCGAGCGCGTCGTGGCGGCCCAGGACTACTTCACCGGTTTGTTCTCCACCGAGCTTCAAGCGGGCGAGCTTTTGATCGAAATCGAAGTGCCTAAAATCCCTCCCGATCATGCGCACAGCTATCTGCGCCTGCAGCGGGTCGAGGGTAGTTTTCCGATCGTGAACGTCGCGGCCTTGCTCGCCCCCGATCTTAGCCTGGCTCACCTGGCATTGGGGGGCGTGGGTAGCACCGCGGTGATGGTCGATGTCGCGCCTGCGCTGGCTGGTGTGATCAATAATGCGGCTTTGGAGCGGGCGGGTGAAGCGGCTTACGCGGCGGCGAAAGATGCCACCGACGACATGAACGGCAGCGCCCAATATCGGCGCGCGATGGCTCGCCTGTGCGCGCAACGGGCGATCAAGCAGGCTCTTGCAAGCCGGCCTTGAGTTAGCGGAGAGTTATGAAGCAGGCGATCGAACTGATCGTCAATCAGCAGCCCTACCGGCTGGAGATCGATACCCGGATGGTCCTGGCGGATTTCCTGCGCGACCGGCTGCGCCTGACCGGCACCCATGTTGGATGCGGAACCGGAAGCTGCGGAGCCTGCACCGTGATCCTTGACGGCGTGACTGTCAAGTCATGTTGCATCTTGGCCGCCGATGCCGACGGCTGCGCGGTGACGACGATCGAGGGGTTGAGCAGCGATCCGCGCCAGCTCCATCCCATCCAGGAGGCGTTCGTCGCCAATCACGGTTTGCAATGCGGCTTCTGTACGCCTGGGATGGTGTTGTCGGCGTTGCAATTATTGCGCGAGCAGCCCGATCCCGACGAGCGCGCGATTCGACACGCGATCGCGGGCAATCTGTGCCGCTGCACCGGCTACCAGTTTATCGTCAAGGCGATCCAAGCCGCCGCCTTAACCCTGCGCAATCGGCGCTGAGGTTTGCGCTCCTTTAGGTCGGCCTCACATCGGGCGTTACATGTTGGGGTGGCGCGAGGATCAGCCACGCAACAGCAAATAGACCACCCCGCCGCCCAGTACTAGCAGGGCAGGGTTGACGTGGCGCCAGCTCAGCAGCAGAAAAACTACCAGCCCAACGGCGAAATTGAAGTAATTGGTGATTGCCAATTTGGCCATCGCGAAGGTCCCCGCCAACATCAGGCCAATCGCCACTGGCGCCAAGCCGCGCTGGGCGGCGGTGCGCCAGGGTGAACCTTTGAAATGGTTCCAGGCGCGATTGGCATAGAGGGTTAGAATGCAATCGGGGACAAAGAAGGCCAAGCCTACCACCAGCGCTCCCAGAACCCCGGCCAGCCGATAGCCGATCACTAGCACCATCAGCATATTGGGCCCCGGTGCGACCTGACCCAGGCCGTATACGTCGCGAAACTGCGGATCGGTCAGCCAGTGAAACTGATTGACCACGCGATATTGCATCTCGGGCAGGACCGCAGTGCCGCCTCCCACCGCCAGTAGTGACAGCAAGGCAAAGACCCAGAATAGGTTAAGCAGCTTGATGAGCATTAGTCGTGTCGATGTAGTTTGCCCAGCTCGCGCCAGGGTCGCGTGGTTATTTTGGGTTGGCGGCGCGGGCGGTAGAGCACGATCGCGATTGGAATGGCTACCAACAGCACCAGCCAGAGTTGGACTCGCGCCAGGCTGACCGCGGCAACGGTCCCGCCCACCAGCAAGAGGTCGCGAATATGGATGAGCTGCTTGCGGCCCAGTTGAATCGTTACGGCCAGGAGCAGGCCTACCGCGGCGGCTGCGACCCCCGTCAAGAAATGGTTGAGGTAGGGGTTTTGGCGATGAGCCAGGTAGAACAGACCGAGCGTCATCACCACGACAGTACCGGGCAGAAGCATGCCCAAAGTGGCCAGCGTCGCGCCGGGGATGCCGCGCAGGCGATCACCGACGATTACGCTCATGTTGATGGAGTTCAGACCGGGCAGAGTTTCACTGACCTCCAGCGCGTCGAGGAAGTCGTCGTCGTCCATCCATTGCTTATTGCGGACAAAGTACTCGCGCATGTAGGCGACTACGCCGCCGCCAAAACTGATCGCGCCGATGATCAGAAAGAGGATGAACAACTCACCCAGGCCCACCGTGGGCGAGGATTCGGCCGCTTCATTCATCGTTGGTCACCACCCCGCCGCCCAGGCGATAGACCAGCGCGGTCTTGGTATTGGCGCGATGCAGCCAATCGTAGGCCTCTAACTGCATCGCCTTATAGAAATTCTCCGACAGCTCGCGTGCGCGGCGGGGCAAATCTTCCAGGCGCGTAAACTGGATCTGAAAAGCGAACTCTCCGACCAGCGGGCTCTGAGTGGCCCGGTTACGCCATACCGCCACGGTGGCCGCCCCAGCCACTTTATCGCCGAACTGGATTTCACCAATATCTTCGAAAATTTCCTCGATCGCTAGCTGGTTGACGATGTCCACCGGAGCCCGCGGATCGAGCGGCAAGTTGGCCAACACCGGCAACAGCGCTTGCAGCTCGCCGGCTGGGCGGGCCCAGTTAATCCCCGGCGAATCGAGCACGCAGGCGTGCGAGAAAATGCTGCGCATTCCGCCGATGCGGTCGCGCTGCGGCAGCAATTCCTCTTTGAACCGAATGCGATAGGCCAGTGCCTGGGCTGGGCGAATCGTCAAGGCTTCGGCCAGCGCGCGCTCGGGATGGCGGAACTTGATCGCGACCCGGTGCTCCTTCTCCAGCCAGCCGTGATGATAGAGGGTGCGTTTGCGAATGATGAAATGGTGATTGTAAAGGTCAAAGCTCGGGGTATCGTAAAATAGCACCTCACGAATACGGCTTTCGCGCGCGCGCGACTGCTTGCTACTGTCCAAGCCCAGGCTTTTGGCGGTGTGATGTACCAGTCGCCAGAACTCGTGGAAGCTGTCCTCGCCGGCGAAGCGCTCCGCCTTCAGCAAAAGCTTGTACTCGCGAAACTGAATCGGATCGGGCGCCGACGGCGCCAAGTTTAATTCGCTTCTCGCCATGCCTAGCCGGTCACGTTGGCTGGGTTTTACTGGTTAGCGGCGAGGTGGTCAACTGCAGGGGCCAGCAATTGCGAGGCCGGCGGGCATCTCTCGCTACCCCCAGCTTGGCTGCGGCGCCGTGGCAGAGCGTAAAAGCAACCCGTCCGCGCGGGTTTGCCGCGCTGGGTAAAACAGCGCCCTGCATGAAAGCCGGCGGACTTCAATCCCACCTGACCTGGGGAAGACAACCGAGAGGGGGCCGGCCGCGGAGACTTCCTCCGCGGCCGGCTCGGCGGTGCTAGGCGTCGAAGTAAAGCGCGAACTCGTAAGGATGAGGCCGCAGGCGAGTTTGGCTCACTTCGCGGCTCATCTTGTAATCAATCCACGTTTCGATCAGGTCGGCGGTGAAGACATCGCCCTTGAGCAGAAACTCGTGGTCATTCTTGAGGTTGTTCAGGGCTTCCTCCAGCGAGGCCGGCATGCTGGGAACTTCGGCCAATTCAGCCGGTGTGAGAGCGTAGATATCCTTGTCCAGTGGCTGCCCGGGATCCAGCCGGCGTTGAATCCCATCCAGCCCCGCCATCAGCATCGCCGAGAAGGCCAGGTAGGGGTTGCAGGTCGGATCGGGGAAGCGCACCTCTATGCGCTTGGCCTTGGGCGAGGGCGAGTACATCGGGATGCGCACGCTGGCCGAGCGATTGCGGCTGGAGTAGGCCAGGTTGATGGGGGCTTCAAAGCCGGGCACCAGCCGGCGGTAGGAATTGGTGCCAGGATTGGTAAAGGCTGCCAGCGCCTTGGCGTGATGCAGGATACCGGCGATGTAATGCAGTGCCATTTCCGACATCCCCGCATAACCCGAGCCCGCGAACAGCGGACTGTCGCCCTTCCAGATACTCTGATGGGTGTGCATGCCCGAGCCGTTGTCACCGAAAATCGGCTTGGGCATGAAGGTCACCGTCATACCGTGGCGCAGCGCCACGTTCTTGCAAATGTACTTATACCAGGTCAGCCAGTCCGCCATCTTGAGCAGGCTCTGGAAGCGCATGTCGATTTCGGCCTGGCCGGCGGTGGCAACCTCGTGGTGCTGCTTTTCGACCCGAATGCCGACCTTTTCCATCTCCAGCACCATCTCGGTGCGGATATCGACCAGGCTGTCGTTGGGCGCCACGGGGAAATAACCTTCCTTGTAGCGCGGCTTGTAGCCCAGGTTGGTGCCCTCTTTGCCGCTGTTCCAGAAGCCCTCGGCGGAGTCGATGAAGAAGTAGCTGGAATGCTGATTGGTGTCGTAACGGATGCCGTTGAAGATGAAAAATTCCGGTTCCGGACCGAAAAAAGCGGTGTCTCCGATGCCGGTGGACTTCAAATAGGCTTCGGCCTTTTTGGCCACATTGCGCGGGTCGCGACTGTAGGGCGCGCGAGTGATCGGATCCTCCACCGTGCAGATCAAGCTAAGCGTGGGATCCTTGGTAAAGGGTTCCATCACCGCTGTATCGGGATCGGGAATCACCAGCATGTCGCTGGAATCGATCGATTGCCAGCCGCGAATCGAGGAGCCGTCGAAGCCCAAACCCTCTTCGAAGGGCGACTCGTCGCGGAACTCGCTGATCGGCACCACGAAATGCTGCCATTGACCGAGCAGGTCGATGAATTTGATATCGACCATCACCGCGCCCTTAGTCTTGATCATCTCCAATACTTGTTTGGGAGTCATCCGATACAACCTTCCTTCTTGCCGCTTACGAGGGGCAAGTTATTAAAATTTCAACCGCGAACACTGCCCTCTAAGCGCAACCGGGGCGACCATAACAAAATTCGTTCCGTACCATCCAGTCTGAACTTGGTCAGTTTGGGGCTCTCTTTTCCCGAAAGCAAGGGAGCCGACTGCCCGCGGCAAAGGCATTTGCCTGCCAATTTGGCACCGCCGCTGGGTCAGCCTATCGCCACGAAATAAGCCAGTAGCAGGAGCAGACCCAGGGGAATTCCGGTCCGTGCCCATTCGCGACTGCCCAGTTCAAGCCGGGCTGCACAGACGATATTCGGGACGTTGCCCGGGATTAGCATTCCACCCGAGACCAAGAGCGCAATCAAGGCCGGACGTGCCCGAGCGGCTGATAGCCCATGGAGCTCGATTGCTACCAGGGTAGCGTTATCGGCAGCGGCCGAAATCATATTGCCCCAGTACAGCAGGCTGGGCGACAAGGTCGCCATCCGCGGTGCCGCCAGCGGCGCAAAGGCGGCCCCGATCAGCACCAACCCGGCCACGAAGGCGTAGATTCTGACCCCGTCGAGTATATTGCCGGTCAGCGATTCGACTCTGGCTGGCGCGCTCGTAATCTCCTGTGCGCGGCCGGCACACAGCCCTGCGAGCAAGCCGCAAGCCAGCACGCCCGGCAGGAGATACAGCCCTAGCAGGCGCATCAGCCCCAGCATGTCCAGCTTGAGGGCGCTGGTCGCCAGGGTGGCCAGCGGCTCGCCCAGTGGGGTCAGGGCCGCGCCCAGAGCAATGGCGAAGCAGCCGGCCACAGCGGTACGGCGGCGCTGAACCCCCTGTAGCCCAAGCAGTTGAATTAGCTGGGCAAAGGCCAACGCCGCCACGATCGCAGTCACCACGCTGGCCAAGATCGCGATCAGGAAGGTGAGGAGCGCGACCAGCACGGCGCGCGGAACCCGCTTGGCCATCCAGCCGAGGCCGCCGGCCAAGGTCGCTTGGCCGCGCGAAAACAGTATTCCCGCGATAACCACCGTCAAACTGATCGGCCAGGGCTCGCGCAGGGCGTGCAGAATCAGCGGCGGGTCCAGGCGACGCGCCGCGATGGCTGCAACGATGCCCAGGCTCAGAAACAACCATTCAATGTTGCGTTCCAGCGGGGCCAGCAACAACGGACCGAGCAGCAGGAGCACCAACAGTGCGAGGGCGAACCAAGGGTTCATATCGCGGCGCCAGGGCGCTTGATGATGCAAGGTTCAAAGCGCTCATGCAACAGGCTCTTGTTGTGCTCCCTCTGGACTGGCAGAGATGCTCTTGAGCCGGCAGCCCACCTACGTGCAAATCACAATAGGTCACGCAGGCTGGGGGTTCGTGCTGGTCGCCCGCGGCAGGGCCTGCATTCCAGGAGTCTTTTGCTGCTGCTCAGGATGATGCACGGGTAGTCGGGGCCGAGCTTACCCAGCGCCCGCGAAATCTTGAATGAGAAGTCCAATTCGGAAAAACCACAGCCTACGCATAGCGCAGGAGCATCGCGGCAGATGAGAGACAGGGATCAGGGCGGAGGCTTTTTCTGCAGCCGGCTAAGGCTGCTTACGCGGGCGGAGCGAAGCGGCCGTGGCGCAGTGCCACGCCGGGCAAAATGATCAAATTGAGCACAGTGGAAGTCAGCAATCCGCCCAGGATAATAATCGCCATCGGCCCCTCGATCTCCCGGCCGGGCGTTTCGCTGCCCAAGGCTAGGGGCAACACTCCCAAAGCCGTTACCGTGGCGGTTATTACGATGGGCAGCAGCCGCTCGGAGGCCGCGCGCAGGACGGTGGCGCGGTTCCAGGGCTGGCCATCGACGGACACCAGGTGCTGAAAATGAGAGACCATCATGATCGAATTGCGCATCGTGATTCCGAACAGCGTCACGAAGCCGACGATCGAGCCTAGCGACAGATAACCTCCTCCAAGCCACGCCGCTAGCACCCCTCCGACCAATGCGAACGGTACGTTGATCAAAACCAATGCTAGGTTCGCAAGATTGCCGAACGCCAAGTAGAGCAGGACAAGGATCAGCGCGGCGGCCAGCGTGGAGCTGACCACCATCTGGCGCAGCGCGTCTGAGCGGGCTTGCGCGGCTCCCCCGAATTCAAAATAAGTGCCTGCCGGCAGCCGCAGGGAGGCCAGCTTGCGCCGGGCCTGGGCCACGAAGGAGTCCAGCGCGCGCCCGGCCACGTTGCAGGTGACGATCTGCTCGCGCCGGCCGCCGTCGTGCAAAATGGCGTAGTGGCCAGCTTCCAGAGAGATCGAAGTAAGTTCGCGCAGCGCCACCACCTCGCCCTCGGGCGAGCGCAGGAGCAAATCGCCCAGCGCCTCGGGATCCAGCCGCTGGTTGGGATCGAGGATGACGGTAACATCGTAGATCCGATTGCCGTCGTAGGTCTGAGCCGCCACCTCGCCTTGGTAGCCAGTGCGGATAGCGGAGAGAACATCGAGCGGCGAGAAGCCGAACTGAATCAGCCGGTGAGGTTTCAGGCGCACCACCAGCTCGGGCATTCCGCCTGGGGCGGCGACCTGCACGTCAACTCCGCCGCGGATGGTGCGCAGCAGGCGAGCGGTTTGGTCGGCCACGTTGTCAAGTGCATTGAGGTCGTGGCCGAAGATCTCCACCACCACGTCGGCGCTCTGGCCGGAGAGGGTCTCTTCGATGCGCTCGGTCAAATAGGAATTGAGGCTGAAGGCGTACCCTGGAAAGCCGCCCAGAATCTGACGCACGCGCTCCTGCGCTTCATCGAGGTCCTCGCCATGGTGAGGGGCCAGGGCGACGTCAAATTCGTTTTCCTGCGGCCCGGAAGTATCGTCGCCCAGCACCGCGCGACCGTTGCGCTGGGCTACGCTGCTGACATCGGGATCACTTAATAGGGCGCGCGTGACCCGCCCGCCCATCCGCATCGACTCGGCGATCGAGGTGCCTGGAACCCCCACCATGTGCACGATAAAGCTGCTCTCCTGGAGTTCGGGCAAAAAGCTGCCGCCCAGCAACGGCAAGGTGGCGGCGGCAGCCAGGCAAAGCGCGGTGGTGGCCATGGTCAGCGCGCGCGAATGATCCAGTGCCGCTTCGAGAAGACGGCGATGGACACGGGTCAGCCAAGCCACGAATCGGGTGCGAGCGCCGGTTCCGGCCCGCGGCCCCAGCGCCGCGCACAGGGCTGGGGTCAAGGTCAGGGCTATGGCTAGCGAGGCCATGATCGCCAACACATAGGCGGTCGCCAGCGGTGCGAACAGCTTGCCCTGCACGCCACCCATCGCCATCACCGGAAAGAACACCAGGGCCACCACGAAGGTGGCATATACCACCGCGCCGCGAACCTCCAGCGAGGCATCCAGGATCACCCCCAACAGGGGGCGCCGAGCGTCGGCGGCGGGGGTTTCGCGTAGGCGGCGGAAGATGTTTTCGACGTCAATGATGGCGTCATCGACCACCTCGCCTATCGCGATGGCAAGCCCGCCCAGCGTGATGGTATTGAGGGTGGCGCCAGTTTGGCGCAGCGCGATGACCGCGATTAGCAGGGAGAGCGGGATGGCGCTGAGCGAGATGACGGCGGCGCGCAGATCGTAAAGCAACAGGATCAATACGATCGCCACCAGCGCCGCACCGACCAGCAGCGAGGTTTCGACGTTGCGCACAGCGATGTGCAGAAAATCGGTGGCGCGAAACAGTTTGGGGAACAATTTGACACCGTGGGCCGTGAGCACTGGTGCCAAGTCGCGCAGAGCGGCCTGCGTGCGGCGGGTTACTTCCAAGGTGTTGGCACCGTATTGGCTAGAGAGGACCAAAATCACGCCTGGTTTGCCGAAAATCGCGGCGTCCCCGGTAAGTGGCCGCGCTGCCCAGCGCACGCGGGCGAGATCGCGCAGGCGCACGCTGATGCCCTGGCGGGTCGCCACCACTGCTTCGCCCAGTTGCGCCGGAGTCAAAGCTTGCCCCTGGGTGCGAATTACAATCCTTTGGTTGTCGTTTTCAAAAAAGCCCGCGCCTTCAACTCCGGTGGCGCGCCGAGTGGCCGCCAACACCTGCTCGATACCCAGCCCGTAGGCCAACAAGCGGTGCGGCTTGACCTGGACCTGGAGCTCGCGGACCCCGCCGCCGTAGATCGCGATCTTGGCCACCCCTGGTACCGCCAGCAGCCGCGGCCGGATGGTCCAATAAGCGAAGCTCCACAGATCGGTGGCTGCCATCCGGTGAGAGCTCAGCCCCAAGGTAAGAAAGGTGCTGGTGGCCGAGGTAAGCGGCGCCAAGGTGGGCGCGCCGACCCCTGCGGGCATTTCACCTGCGATCGCGCTCAAACGCTCGCTGACCATCTGGCGATCGCGAAAAATGTCGCTATTTTGGTGAAACACGGTGGTAACCGCCGACAACCCCTGGATCGATTGGGAGCGGATGCTGGCGGCGTCGTTCATTCCTAGCAACCGATTCTCGATCGGCTGCGTGACCAGCGCTTCCACCTGCTCGGCAGCCAACCCTGGAGCCTCGGTTTGGATTACCACTTGGGGCGGAGCGAATTCCGGGAATATTCCCAGGCTGGCGCTGACGGCGCAATAAATTCCATAGCCGAAAGTCAGGCAGGCCAGCGCGATTACGATCCCGCGAAAGCGCAACGAAAAGCTGACTATCCCTCGCAGCATTGCCTGCGCTCGTCAGTCTTGGATGCGGATCTGATCCTTGAGTTCAGCCGACAGCAGCACCTGCGCCCCAGCTCGCACGATGCGGGTGCCGGGGGGCAGATCGGTCACGAAATAACCCTGCTCGGTAATTTGTGCCACGCGGATCGGCCGGCGGGTAAAACGGCCCACGTCCAGGGCCTGATAGACCCAGCTTCGGCCGGCGTATCTGACTATCGCCGAGCGGGCGACCATCACGCCGTGTACGAGCGCGCCAGCGGCGGTTGGAATACGAGCGAAGATCGCGCTACCCGCAGGAATCTCGATGCCGTCGGCGGCCAGCAATATCAGCAGGGTTTGCCCGGGCATCCCGCGTGCTATCGAGGGTGCGTAATAAACCGCGCGGGCCACAATTGGTTGGTCTTCGTATCCCGCTACCGATACGCTGGCACTATCGGAAGTGCTGGCAACCGGCGCGCCCATCGGCACGGTGACCCGCGCCAGTGCCTCGCGGCGATCGACCAAGGCGCTAATCAGGCGCAGACGAGCCTTCCCACTCAGGCGGGCAATCTCGCTACCCCAGCCATTGCGCAATTGCTGCTGGAGTAGCTGGCAGCGGCTGCGGTCGGAGAAATATTGGACTTGCGCGCTCTGCAGATCGCGTAAGGAGGCATTGTTGTTCTCCTGATAAAGCCGGCGGGTGCGCTCGTATTGCGCCCGCGCGGCTCGTAGTTGCGCGCGTGCCGCGGCAAGCTCGCTGTCCAGCGCGGCCAACGGCTCCGGGTCGAGCACCTGCCCGTAGGCTTCAACCTCGATCCGCCGTATGAGGGGCGGGACGGTGGCGGTTATGATGCCGGCTGCTTTCTGTGCGCTGGGAGTCAGCGCGATGATTACCCGCCCCGCGCGATCGCGCGAAAGATGCACGGCGCTGGAGACGATCGTTTCGTCTTCATCGTCTTCATCGGCGCTCGCGGCGATCACTTTAAGTGCCAGCGCCAATGCCAAAAGCACGGCAATCAGCGCAATACTTCGCCGGATCATAGGGCTTGTTCGGTGACTTGGCGCCGGGGCAAAGTGAAGGCCCTCTGCGCGCCGCTCTCCAGCGGCCGTTGCATCGCATCCTCCAAAGCGCCCAAAGCGCTTTGAGCGCCTTGCAAGGCGCTCAGCTCGGCTTGGCGGGCTTGGATGGTGTCGAGTTCGGCGCTGGCCAGAGTCAGGTTGTCGAGGTCACCCAGCGCCTGCGCCCGCTCTATCCCGGCCAAGCGTCGCTGAGCGAAGGTGGCGGCCTGGGTGGCCCGGTTCAGCACTTCAAGCGCGCCACGATAGTCGATCAGTGCGCTGTTGGCGCGTGCGATAACTTGCGCCTGGGCCGCGACAAAAAGGGTTGCGGCCTGCGCCCGCCGAGCCCGGGCTTGGGCGATCGGTCCCTGATTTTGATTCATCAGCGGCAGAGTGATGACTGGCAGCAGCTCGAAGATGTTTTCATTCCCCTCCCAGGAGTAGCCGCCTCCCAGATTGACGTTTGGGTACTGGCGGGCAATCTCCAGCTTCAGCGCGGCGTCGTCGGCGGCGTATTGGGTCAGCAGACGGCGCAGCTGCAGGGAGTTTTGAAGCGCCAGGCGGCGCACACGCGCCGCGTCGAGCGCGATGGCGTGAGGGGGATGGTTAAAGCCGGGCCATGCCAAGTTCAGCCCGCGCAAAGCCTGCGCCGGGACGCCTATCGCTGCCGCCAGTTGGTTGCGTGCAGCGGGAATGCGGGCTTGCGCCTGGGCGACTTTGAGCTGGGCGTTGGCCAGGTTGGTTAAAGCAAGATCAACCGCAGGCGCGGCGATTTCGCCCGCCGCTGCCCGCTGTTGTATCAGGCGCGCGATTTGAACCGAGGCGGCCTGGTAGGCTCGCGCCAGATCCAAGTTGCGTTGTGAGATCAGTTCGGCTACCAGGGCCGAGCGCACCGCTTGGCGCACGCTCCAAGCCGCTTCGCCCACCCCCAGCGCGGCACCCTCGGCCAGCGCGCGTGCCCGAGCCAGGCGATAATCCCGCTTGCCGGCGGTCTCGATCGGGAAATCCAGCTCGGCCGCGCCGATCGCCCAGGGTGTAAAGGCGGGCGCCAGGGTCGCTCCGTATTGGGGGCCCAGCCCGATGCTGGGATTAGGCCGCTGGCCCGCCGTGATTATGCCAGCTGTGGCAACCGCCAAGTTGGCCTGCGCCAGGGCTAAAGTCGGGCTGTAGAAAAACCCCGCCAAGCTCAACCTGGTTAAATCCCAGTGCGATGGCGGACATGTGGCGTCACCCGGTGGGTTGGTAATATTGGTCTGCAGATAGCGGCACAGTTGCGGATTGCTCAAACTGCGCTGTGCCAAGTGGCGCGCACTCTGCGCCGGTTGCAGCGGGGCCGGCTGATAGCTGGCGCAGGCCCATAAACCGCAGGCGAGCAGAAAAGCCAGGTCAACCAGGTGCGATCGCATGGATTGCGGTCTCGTTGGCGCTCAGGCCGTGATCGCGAACAGCGCGTGCAACAGCGGCTCGCCGAAGATGGCGCCCAGAGTCAGGGCTGCGATCAGCAGGCCGCTCAATGCCATCGCCGGTATCCACTTGCGAAACCCAGGGGTTGTGGGCCACGCCGGTAACGGGAGCAATAGGCGCTGCACGCGCTGCTTGAGGCTGGCGGCCTCGCCGCTCAAGGCGGCTTGGCGATGGCTGCCGGCGCCCGCCAAGCGCGCACAGGCGACTATCACTTCGGCTAAGTCGCTGCCCTCCACTCCCGCCGCGCGAGCCTCCTCGTCGCGCGCCACTTCCAGTGCGTCCAGCCAGGCCTGCAGACGCCGGCGCGCCGGCGGCCAGGGCCATTGCAGGTCGGTGGCCAGTTGCGCCAGCCAGATGCGCAACGGATCACGATGGCGGGCGTGGGCACGCTCATGTTCCAGCGCGGCGCGGAGCTGGCGATCCGATAGCTGGCGGGCCAGATAGGGTGAAAACATAACCCGGGGCCGTACCAGACCGAAGGTTGCGGTGGTGAAATCATCCTGCGCGCAGAGAAGCGCACCGAGCGCGCGCAGCCCCGCCCGAAGCGCCAGCGCGGCGCAGGGTAGGCTCAGCGCGATTAGCCAGACCGAGACCTTCTCGGGCACTGGATCGCGTTCGCTCAAGGCCCACCCGCACAGCGCGGCGACCATTACCAGCGCGGGGCCCACCGGGACCCAGATCCGCCGCCAAGCGATTCGCTCCAGGGCCCGCGCGCTGGCCGTGCGCGCATCCGCGGCTGGCCACCATCCGCAGGCCAACATGGTTAGACCGCCCAAAAGAATGATCAGCATGGTCAGACAGGACTCACGTTCCATCTTGTGACCTCCGACGAGCGGCGATAATTGCCGCCAACTCATCGACTAGATTGGGATCGAGGGCTTCTACCGCGTCGACTAGACTGGCCACTGCCAAGCGCGGGCTAGGACCCAGCAGGCGGGTCAAGAAATTACGCGCGCGCGCGGCTTCGACTTGGGCACGAGCGGCGCGGGGACGGTAAATGAAGGCCGTGCCCTTGCGCTCGCGATCGATCAATCCCTTGATGTGAAGCCGATCCAGCACCTTGGCGGTGGTGGTGTACACCAAGCCCTGCGGCTCGCCTACCTGGGCGTGAAGATCACGCACCGAAGCGCTGCCCAATTCCCACAGCTTGGTTAAAATGGCGTACTCGAGGTCGCCGCCAGGCAGACGGAAGCTTCGACTTTTCATGGCTTGGTTATATGATACGACAAGTGTCGTAGTATGCAACTTGTTTTATGAGGCTGTGGCCTTGAACGTGCGCTGGTCGTGCAACCAGCCGGTCAAGAAGGGGATGCGCCTGGTACCTACGCGGGCTATTCTCGATCGGAGGTGCGGCTTTAAGGCGGGCAAAACTGCGTCATCAACTTCGAAGATTGGAGCTGGAGGATTATGAGTAAGATGCTGCTGCGCCTATGCCTACTGGCTCTGGCGGTCACCGTAGTCAGCCCGCTTGTCTGGGCGCAACCGACACCATCGGCGCAAGGTGCGGGCACCCTGCCCAACGACGTGCTGAATCCATTAATCGGCGAGCCGCAGCGCCATTTCGATCAGGCTTCGACGCTGTTTACGCGGGGTGACAACAGTGGGGCGGCGGCCGAGATTCGCGCGGCCGCAGCCTTGTTGCGCTTGGAATCACGGCGCGAGGGCTCCGTTCACAGCGGCCAATTGAGCACCGCCGCCGGTAATTTGGAACAGCTCGCCTCTCAAGTCGCCGCCGGTGACATCGCTTCGCGCGGCCAGCTCGATCTCGCTTTTGCCCGCGCCGATTTGGCCCTGGCAGGCCATTATCGCGAGTTGGCCGACCGCGCGCTGACCCGTCAACAACACGCCAGCGCAGGACGATGGTTGAAAGCGGCCAGTGACTATGTCGATGACGCCACGCATTGGAGTGGCCAACAGCCGCCGACAGCGCAGGCCCAGGCCGAGGATCAGATCCACGCGCTGGAGGCCAAGATTCGCAGTGGGGCCAACTGGAGCGCCAGCGAAGCCAAGAAAGGGGTGGGTTATCTCGGCGCGCAAATCCAGTATCTGGGCTCTCAGATGCAGCAGTTCGGCGCTCAGCCCGGCAGTACACCGTGAGCTTGATAGCGGCCTGCGGCGTAACCAGCATCGAGGGCGTTAGGGACGTGGAGGGACGTCGCCGGCGAGGGGTGACGCGGCGCCGATGAAGTTGTTTGGCAAGCGCCTGGGCCGTGCCAATGGCCGCCTTTGCCCTGTAGGTGCCGCTGCCGCTTCGGCCCGCGAATATCTGTTGATCAAATCGCGCCTGGTGATGGGCAGCGAAGAGGGAAGCGATATCGTGGTGCGCGACATCAGCGTGTCGCGCCACCATGCAATGCTTAGCTACCGTCTGGGCCGGCATACCGTAACCGATCTCGGTTCGACCAACGGCACCTTCGTCAACAATCGGCGCGTAACGGGAGCCACAACCGTGGGGCCGGGCGACGAATTGAGGCTGGGCACGGTCAGCTTCATTTTGGCCAATCCGCCCACGGCGACTGCGCCACGCGGCTTTTCGCCCTCCCGCGTGGTGGCAGTGACGGCGACCGTGCTGGCGTTTGCCGCAGGCTTCGCGCTCTCCCGCGCGCTAGATCGGCTGGGCGCGCCCGGCCGGGCAATCAGCCAGGCGCCAGGTTCGACCCAGAGCGTCCCGTCCGCTTCGACGCCACAGGTCGCTGCCAACAATCCCCCCGCTCCTGCGCCGCTCAGCGCGGCAACGAGCGCGCAGGCCTCACCCGAGCCCTCCAGCGCGGCGAACAATTCCAAATCTCCGCTGAGCGGTTTGGAAGGGTTAGTGGGCGATAAGCTGGGCGCCATCGCAGGGCTGGCCTCCCTGGTTCCCGGCTCGGGCAAGATGGCTGGCCATCAGGCGCCCGCCTTCACCCTGACGCAGCTGAGTGGCGGCACCACGTCGCTGGCCGCGCTGCAGGGCAAGACGGTCCTGCTCAATCTGTGGTCAATCCAGTGCGCGGATTGTCGCAAGGAGATGCCCACTTTGGAAAAACTCTCTCAGTTGGTGCGCACTCACCCCGATTTTCAGATTCTCGCAGTCGACGAGAAGGACTCGCCGGCGGCCGTTGCCAATTTCGTCAAGCAGCAGGGCTACGATTTTCCGGTTGCGCTTGATCCGCAAGGTCAGCTCAGCGCCAGCTATGGAAACGGAGCCGCTCTTCCCAGCACTTTGATCATCAGTCCCAAGGGCGTGATCTGGTGGGATTTCCAAGGAGCGTTGGATTGGTCCAATCCGCTGATGCAAATGGCGCTTAAGCGGTTTTTATAAACTGCCACCAGAGCCCCGGGAGCCGTCGCGAACCGCCGCCATTTGCACGCGAGCGAGGGCGTGGGCTATGGGTATTGCCAAGTCCAGCCCAGGCGTGAGGTCGATGGCCGCTCACATTCCCACCCCCGCCGAAATGATTGCGCGGGCTCAGTCGCTGGTAGGTAGGTTGCGCGAACGGTCGCAGCGATGCGAGGAATTGCGCCGCTGCCCTGAGGAGACGATCGACGATTTCGCCGCTAGCGGCATCCTGGCGATTTGCCGGCCAGCGCGCTTCGGCGGCTACGAACTGGGGTGGGATGTGGTCTGCCAGGTCGGTCAGACCCTGGCCCGCGGTTGCGCCGCGCAAGCCTGGGTTGCCAATATCTTCAGCGATCATAACCAATTGCTGGCCTCCTTCGATCCGCGCGCCCAGGAGGACGTTTGGGGTGCCAATCCCAACGCGCGCATTTGCGCCAGTATCGAGCCCGCGGGCCAAGCCCGACCGGTACCCGGTGGGGTGATTTTTTCCGGCCGCCATCGCTACCTGAGCGGGATCGATCACGCCACTTGGGCAATTTGCGGCGGTTTCCTGCGCGTCGACGGCCAACCCCCGCAGCGCTGCTTTTTCCTGCTGCCCAGGGCCGCGGGCACGCTGATTGACGATTGGCAGGTGGTCGGGCTTTCCGGCACTGGCAGCAAGAGCCTGGAGCTCAAGGATGTCTTCGTGCCTGCTCATCGGGTGGTGGACGCCGATGCGGCCGACAGCGGCGCTTCGCCGGCGCTCGATTCCCACAGCGCGGCCGTCTTCCGCATGCCGCGGATGCCGATCGTGGCCACCGGTTTCGCCGCGCTAGCGGTGGGGGTTGGCGACGCGATGCTGGAGCAATATCAGAAGGTGATGCAAACGCCGCGCAGCAGTTCCACTGGCTTTGCCATGCCCCATATGGGCACTGAGATGACGGCCGGAGTCGCGGCGGCGGAGCTGACCGCTGCGGGGCTGGCATACCTGAACCCCCTGCGCGCGGCGCTGGAACCCGTGGAAAGGGGCGAGATGCCTTCAACCGATCAGCGCTTGCGGGTGCGGGTCAATTCGGCCTTCGCGGTGCAATTGGCGCTGGCGGCCGCGCAGCGACTGTTTAATGGCGCTGGCGGCCGGGTATTGTTCAGCAACAATCCGATGCAGCGTCAGATGCGCGATCTTTACGCGATCGCAGCTCATCGTGCGCTCAATTGGGATGCCGCGACAGCCGCCTACGGCAGCCATCTTTTGGCCACTGCGTCGGAAAAAACTTCCTGACTGGATAGCCCTGGAGTCATCTCACAGCGTGCAGAGTCCAGCTAGGCGCAGTCTTAATCTAGCGTCAGGTGGGAACGGCGGCGGCGCCCTCTTCCAACGCCGGCATCGATTGTCCGGCCGGGTAGCGATACGGCCCCAGCGGTGCAAACAGGGCGATGGCGACCAGCAGGGCGGCCTGGAACCAGACAAAAGCCGGCCCGTAGGAGTGGTACCAGTTGTAGGAGTGAGTGGCCAAAAAGGGACCCACCCCGTTGGCGCCGGCAAAAAATCCGAACATTACGCCGTAGATGGTGCCGTAGGCCTTGAGGCCAAAGTAGCGAGTAACCAGAAAAGCCATCAGGTTGACCTCGGCGCCCACCGCCAGGCCGCACAGCAGGGTGCCCACGATCGGCACCAATCCGCCGCTGCCGCGGCCGAGCAGCGCGATGCCGGCGATGGGGAAGAGATAGAAGCAGATCGAGACGTAAGGGCCGAAGAATCGGTCCAGGCACCAGCCCGAGATCACCCGGCCGGCGATCAGTGCTAATCCCGCCACCCCCAGGATCGAGGCCGCGGCTTGCATACTCATCCCTCGATCGGTGAGTAGCGGCACCAGTTGCGAGAGGGTCCCGTTGATGGCCGCCACGCCCAGAAAAAAGGCCACCGTCAAAGCCCAAAAGCGCCAGGAATGCAGGATGGCGTCGCGGGCGCTGACTCCAGGCAGGTCGGGGCTTCGGCGCTTGGCCGCGCGGGCGGTGCCGTAGGCGGCGGGTTCGCGCACGAAGATCGCCACCGGAACCCAGGCGATCAGCAGCATGCAGACTCCCAGCCATACAAAGGCCTCGCGCCAGCCATAATGGCTAATCAATAGGGCGGTCAGTTGAGGGACTACTGCCGCGCCCACGCCTACTCCGCCCATCGCAACTCCTAGGGCTAGGCCGCGTTCATGATCGAACCATTTGGAGACTACCGCGGCGTAGGGTACCGGGGACTGTGCGCCGCCGAAAACCCCCGATAGGGCGAATAGTAGATAAATCATCGCGGCCGAAGAGGTCATCAGCGAATATGAGGCCACGCCCATCGCATACAGTGCGATCCCCGGCATAAGCACTCGGCGCGGTCCAAAGCGGTCGACCAAGGCGCCGACCACCGGATTGGCCAGGGTACCGACCGCAGTGGTAATCAGCAGCGCCGATCCCAGCAACCCGCGGCTAATCCCCAACGCCTGCGAGACTGGTTTGAGGAAGACGCCAAAGGCGAAGATGTTGATTGGACCGGCGCTGACGATCAGCCCAAACGCCGAGGCGACGACCACCCACCAGCGATTGGCAAAGATGCCATAGTCCTCCCCTGCCGCGCGGCCCGCGCGGCTCATAAGTGCAGCACGCGCTCCGCGTTGAGATGGGCCACCTTCTCCAGGTCGGCCGAGCTAATCGGCAGTTGGCGCAACCAGTCGGTCCCGGCGCGATTGGATTCGTAGGGCCAATCGACCGAAAACATGATGTTGTCGGCTCCCAGCGCCAGCAAAGTGCAGACAAAGGCGGGAGTGAAAAAGTTGCCGCTGGTGGTGACCAGCAGATTGTCGCGCAGATATTGTGCCGGCCGTTTTTTCAACCCCCGTCGCTTGGCCTGGAAGCGGGTGTGGTCGTCGAAGCGATGGAGCCAAAAGGGCAATCCTTCGCCGAGGTGGCCCAGAATGATTTTAAGCTCGGGGAAGCGGTCAAACAGGCCAGCGGAAATCAAGCGCATGAAATGGGTGCAGGTGTCCATCGCAAAGCCCCAGGCGGCCAGGGCCAATTCGTCGTAGCCGGCGAAGTAGGTCTTCATCACGGTAGGATGGGGGAATGTCGGATGGAGATAGATCGGTACCCCATGAGCCTGAGCGCACTCGAAGATCGGCCAGAACTTCTGGTCATCGAGATACTCACCGCGCGCGTGGCCGTTGATCATCGCGCCTTTGAAACCCAGGCGGCTGACCGCGCGCTCCAATTCCTTGGCCGCGGCCTGTGGCTCGGCGGTGGGCAGCGCGGCGAAGGCTGCCAGCCGCGTGGGATGAGCGCTGACCGCGGCGGCCATCCGATCGTTGGCGTCTGTCGCCATCGCGATCGCGGTGTCGGCGGCAAAGCCTTGGCAGCCGGGCACCGTTAGCGACATCACCTGTAGATCGATACCCGCGGCATCCATCGCGGCTATCCGTTTTGCTCCCAACTCGTCGAGTTCGGCGAAAATGTCGATTCCGAACTCGGCTCCGCGCTCTTCTAGGCTGCTGGTACGTTGGCCGCGCGGCGGTAACATTTGATTGTGCATCGGCGTGCTGATGTGATCTTCGAGGGTTACAATCCTCACGCGCGGTCCCTCCTGGCGGCGGCTTTGGTTAGCTGCGATTAGGATTTTGCGCTATCGCGCAGAACGCTACTGCGAGTGCGATAAAAATGCCAGCATTGGCGTCCTGATCCTCACAGGGCGCGTGAACCGCGGAGAGGAAGTGGCTGAGTGAGCGCATTGTAGCGCGACCCCGAGCGCGGTATCGTGACCCTGTGGGCAAGAGCGTCGGCACACGTATTAGTCCGCTAGGCCCTGGAGTGTGGGAAACCGATGGTTAGCGTCCGGCAATCCACCCTACCGATGCTGTTTATCTCACATGGAGCCGCCGCCGAGGCACTAGCTGAAGATCCCTTTATCGACGCCTTGCACCAAGTAGGGCGTAGCATTCCCACCCCAGCCGCTATCGTGGTTATTTCGGGCCATTGGTGGGAGCCCGGCCCGAGCCAGCTCACCGCAAGTTTGAAACCCCCGACCATTCACGACTTCTCGGGCTATCCGCCACCCTTTTACCGCCTGCGCTATCCTGCGCCAGGCGATCCTGCGCTCGCCGCCCGTATCGCGGCCTTGCTGGAGGCGGGAGGCGAAGCCGCGGGGATCGAGCCCGAGCGCGGGTTGGATCACGGGGCCTGGATTCCGCTGCGCGCGCTCTATCCCAACGCCGATATTCCGGTGCTTCAGCTGTCGATTCCGGCCGGCCGCGACCCGCGCCAATTGGCCCGTATCGGCAGGCTGCTGGAGCCGTTGCGCGGGCAAGGGGTGCTCTTAATCGGGAGCGGGGGCAGCGCCCACAATCTCTTTCTGCGCCGGCGGGAAAAAGAAGTGCCGCCGATGGCCTGGGCGGAGCAATTCGATCGCTGGTTGGCCGACCGCCTGCTTGCTGCGGATAGTGAGGCTATTTTGGACTTCCAGCGGCGGGCGCCTCACGCGGCCTTGGCGGTGCCGACCCCCGACCATTTTGATCCCTTGTTCTACATCCTGGGCGCAATGGCCCCCGGGGAGCGGGTAAGCAGGCTTTACGAGGGGATTTTCTATGGCTGCCTGTCCAATCAGACCTTTCTCTTCGAGCCGCCGCCGTCCGCTAGGTGACCTCGTTGCCTGAGCCGTAGACCCGCCGGCTGGGGTTTTCAGTGAAAATTAAATCTGACAAGCTACCAGCCGCGTATCTCAGCCGAACAAGCGGTGGCCGATCCAATCCAGTCCGAGCTGTCCGATCATGAGTTGATCGGCAAAATCGCGGCGCGCGACACCGCAGCGCTGCGGACGCTCAACGCACGCTACGCCAGGATGCTCACCGCGCTGGCTTGGCGGTTTTTGCGCAGCGAAGAAGATGCCGAGGAGATCGCGGCCGATGTCTTGTGGCAGGTCTGGCGTGAAGCGGGTAATTTCAACCCCAGCCGCGGTACGCCGGCGGTGTGGCTGATTACCATCGCGCGCAGCCGCTGTTTGGACCGCTTGCGCGCGATCAAGGCGCGTTCCAAGACCATGGCGGCCGACGATCCCGAGCCCGTACCTGAGCCGGCCGCGCAACTCGAGCGCGGCCGGCGCTCCCAAGTAGTGCGCACCGTCCTGGCGGGCTTGCAGCGTAGTGAGCGCGACACCTTGGAACTGGCCTACTTTTCCGAGCTTTCGCAAACCGAGATTGCCGCCCGACTGGGAGTTCCGCTAGGCACCGTCAAGACCCGAATTCGCAGTGCTCTGACCAGGATGCGTCAGGCACTGGCGGGGCGGGACGTGTAGCATGGAGCATCAGGATTACAAAGACCTGTTGCCGCTGGCCGCGGTCGACAAGCTGGAGCCACAAGAGGCGCGGGATCTAACCGAGCATCTGAGCGCCGGTTGCGCCGAATGCCAAGCCGAGTTGGACGCCTTGCGCGAGGCCGCCGCCGCAATGGCCTTCGCTCTCGATCCCGCGCAGCCAAGCGCCGAACAGCGGGTGTGGCGGCGTGTGGCCGCGCGCCTGGAGCCCCAGACTGCCGCTCCTCGGGTTGGCTTGGCGCGCCGAGCAGGTGTGACGCGCGGCTGGCGCTGGGTTAGCGCCGCATTGGCGGCTGGCTTGGTTGGAGTCGTGGTTTACGCCGGAGTTATCAGCCGACAGCTTGCACAAATGCGTGGGACTAGCCAACTTCAGAGCGCTCGCATGGCCCAGATGCGCTCGCAATTGGCGTCGGCGCGTGATGCAGTCGCCACGCTGCAACAGGTGCTGGGCGAGCGGGTCCGCATGGAGCAGGTGCTGACCGCGCCCGACCTGCAATTGACCCGCTTGCAGCCGCTTTCTCCCAACCGCGGCGGCGGGGCTCTAATCGCGGTTAGTCAGCGCAACCATGCGGCACTGATCCAGGCCTCGGGCTTACCCCGCACCCCGCCCGGAAAAGCCTACGAGGTATGGTGGATTACCCGCGAGCACGGGCCGCTGCCCGCCGGCCTGTTTCGGGTCGGGCAATCGGGCCCGGTAGTGGCGCCGGTGGCCATGCCGCCTTCAGATCAGCACGTGCTTTTGAGCGCGGTCACGCTGGAGCCCGCGGCTGGCGTCAGCAAACCCAGCGGTCAGATGTATCTCAAGGGCGCACCCACCTAACAGCGCCCTGAATGGCGCGGCGACCTTCGCTGCTAGACGGGGTACTTTCCCCAAGGCTGCACCGGCCTGTCGCGCCACATCTGTCGATTGTTCTACTACATCCGCTACATACAAGGCTGCTGGAAGACCCTGGGTTTCCGCCGGCGCCATCAGACGGGGCCGCGGAAATGTCAAAAATAAGTCTTATCCGGCAATCCGTTTCTTCTTCCGCTCCGTATCTTGGCCATCACTAACCCGGGAGGGAGAAGATCAATGAGGCTTCGAGATGGCATCTTCAGCGCTGCGCTGGCGAGTCTTTTAGCGGTGGCACTGGCGGCCTGCAGCGGTTCGGACTCGGCGAGGGCCCAGGCGGTACCCACCGCAACCCCGGCTAGCCTGGCAGCCAACCAAACCCTCGGCTTCGGCGCGGGTCAAGTGCTCACTTTCACCTATACCATGAATTATGACTGCGTGGACGAACCCACCGACGACCTCAACTTCAACGGCATCCTGGCCCAGTCCGATCCGGGCGAATTTCAGACCCAGATCTGCCAGGCGGCGATTCAACCCACGATCGATCCCAGCGGCGCTTCAACCACCCAAACTGAACCCATTTACGTCTTAATTCCGATGTTCTCAGTGGATAACGATCAGAATCCGGCCGACGCCATGGCGTGTCCCCCTGGGGTTCGCTCCACGACTCTATGCGGCTCGGCCTTGGGCAGCACTCTGATCAAACTGTTCGGCGCGATTCCCGAGGGGTTCAAGACCAAGCCGCTGGTCTATACCCAATGCCCGACCCCAGGCGAAGCGCCAGGCACCTGCACGATGCATTCCTCGACCGTGGATCTGGGGCCTGCCCTGGTCGCGTTGGGCAAGCTCCCTGCTCCGGCCACCAATGTGTTCGTGCCCACTCCCAATCATAGCCACGTAATCGACAACACCGAGCTGAACGACCCGGCAATCTGGTGGGAAGTCAAACCGGTTCTGGTGACCTCGCCCAACGAGTGGCCGCCGGCCGACGGCAGCACTGGAATCACCTCGACCGAGGAGTTGGACGCGGCGGAAAAAGCGGGCAGCGCAATCGAGGTACCGTCCAATTTCTTCCTGTTCTTCTCTTCCAAGACGATGGCAGGTATGTAGCTCGCCTGCGCAAGTTGCGGGCAGGCGCAGGCGAAGGGGGGAAGGGCGACCCGCACCCGTCGCCAGCGGGCGCCTGCCCGTAACCATTCAACTGAGCAATCTTTTCAGCTGAGCAATCTTTCTGTCCGATTAAAGCCTGGGTAGCGGGCGCCAGTTAAAGCAGGTTGCTTTGGATGATATCGACGCCGCGCAGCCGATCGACGACATAAATCAGCCCGCGATCGTCGATCGTCACGTCATTGGCGCAGACCCGGTCGCATCCCGGCTGCAGGTCGGGCAGATAATGGCCGACCTCGTGCGGCGTGTAGGGATCGGAGATATCCATCAGGCGCAGTCCCTGGGCGAACCAGGCAAACGGGATGACGTCGCCCGCCAGCCGCTCGGTAGGCTGATGGCAGCCCGTCATATCGGGCTGTGGTGAGCCGTCGCGATCTACGCCCGGGACATGAATCGAGCTTATCGGGAAAGGTTGGCTCTCGTGGGTAATATCGAACACCCAGGCGAAAGAAGGGGCAGCCGGCCGCAGCTTGAGCACATCCTCGTTGGCCACCACCGCGACGCGGCGTCCTTTGAGCGGATGGGGTATGGGCAGCACGGTATGGGTGGGCCAGGGGAAGGCCGGCTCGACGTTGAACTGCCCGACCATGCGCGGTCGGCTCATGTCCTCGATGTCCAGGATAAACAGGCCGTGATGCCAATAGCTAACATACAGCCGGTTATCCAGCCGCAGCGGATGATGGCAGCGCGGCGGCACGCCATCGCCCCACGGATATTGTTCGCCCCCGGCTTTCCATTGGCCCGGAATCCACCACCGGCCTACTTCCAAAGGTCGGCTGGGGTCGGCCAGGTCAAGGATCATCATGATATTGCCGATATAGCCTTCGACCGTGGGCGAGATATAGGCGTAGCGGCCGTCGAACGAGTAGCGGTGGACCCCGCCGCCCTCGGTCTTCCATTTGGTGATAAGTTTGGGTGCGCCCGGGCGGCTGACGTCATAGATCCCCAGCCCGCCCCCGAACTCGGGGTTGGCTTTGCCGGCCCGCTCGTGGTTGACCACCATCACGCCGCCTTCGGCGCGCACCTTGTGCGAATGCCAGCCCTCGGGAATCTCTACCGTGGCCAGCAAGCGTGGCCTAGCAGGATCGGAGACATCGACGATGGAGGTGCCATGGGGACTGCTCATGTGTCCGATATACATGGTTGTGCCGTCCAGCCAGACCTGGCCACCACCCGGGCAATCGAAATGCCCCACCAAGCGACAGTTAGTGCTGTCAGCCATCGCCAAACCTCCTTGCACGTGCGTCGCCGGATCAAGCCGGTGAGTAGAGTTTCTTCATAGCACGGGAGCTTGACTGCGTGGGAGCGGGAAAGCGGCCGAATTAGGGTTCGATGGAGAGCCCGGCGGCTGTAGTTTCTGCGAAAGTTCCTTTTCTCTTGGCCTTTTGCGAAAGGCCAGATATCACGCCCTGAAATTGGGGCTGGTCGGGTGAGCAACTGAGTGTGGGCGTTGCACTTTGGCAACCAGCGTGCGGTCCTCGCGCCAAATCTCGCGGCAAATTCTTCCCAATAGCGGCGGTATAAAATTTGCGTCGTGCCCGGGTGCGCTGTTCCCCCAGACAGCGCCATCCCCCAAGCGGAATGGCTGGGCTGCCGCTGCTGACGGTATCCCCCAAACCGGCAGCGCCAAGGGCGCGCGGCCCAGCCATTTCGCGCTCACTCTCGCTCAACCGTGATTCGCTGACCACGCTCCCGCGCCGCGAAATGCCTCGGGTCGAAACGAACAAGGCAAAGCCGCGCGAGCACGATTGAAACCCGGCAGAATTGCCCGATAAAAAGCGTTGCCGAGCAAATTGAGGATTGCTTGCTAAGTATTGCTGTGGGGCCGGCCGATGGGACCCGACGGGCTGGTCTCAGTGGCTACTTGGCCTTGGTGATTGGAAAGATTATCGATGCTCAAGTCGGCGTCGCTCAAATACAACCGATATGGCACCGGCGCTGCGCGATCGAAATAGGCGACATCGCTATGCCTGAGCCAACCAGGCGTTGGTTCATAGTGCGCTGCAGGTAGCTGGTCGGGATATGTCGGCGACAAAAGACCCGCCAAAAATCGCCAACAAAACCACCGCCATCGCAGTGCTCCAAAGCAGCGTGCGCGGAAGCTCGCATAGTGCAGCCCATTCGCGCTGGCGCCACGAACTCCCGCGACTCCTTAACTGGTTGTTCATTACAATTCTTGCGACCACGTCTCCTAACTCTCATGGTAGCGCGGCAAGCGGGCGGCGGTGCGGCGAAAGCTATCTCAATGAGTCACTGTGGCAGAACGAGGGCGCGGCTGCACATTACTTCTGGCGCTCAAAGCGTTGAGATACGTGCCGTCTGCTAAAAAAGCGTAGTCAAGCGCTGAGGGCGGGAGCCGCCGTGTCCCAACCTTCGCGAGGCAAGGCCGGGCTCGCCCTTAGGTGCCAAGCGGTGCGCGACTCCTCAAAATCTCGCTTAACCTGGCACAAAGATTCGCGAGACGACTAGAAGATGCGGCGCGACCAGCACAAATGACGTACACGATCGCACCACTCGCAATCGCCAGCCAAATGTAAATGCCCCTCAATGACCGCCACCAGACCGTCACGGGGCTGAACTTGTTGGCCATGCGGAAAGTGACGGGCCTGTAGTTTGTCGCCATTATAGCACGCCATTAGATAACGATCGGGCTCGAAGCCTGCCAATTCGCCGGAATACATCGAAGGCCTCCTCTTTCTCACGCTGGTCCAATCCGGTCGCCTTTTACACTGCCCCGAGCGACCCCATTAATACCGCTCAACAAAGGCTAATATAGCTAACTCCGGCGTCTACTAACTGTCAAGGGTAACTATGCACGCCTAATGCATGGCATGATGGCTCCGTGCGTGGGGCGGCTTATTGGCGGTTGGGATCGGCGGGCGCGAGGCTGCTGCCCAGGGCAAGTTCCGTACTGCGCGCAGCGAAAGCCTCACGCAGCAGGGCCATTGCGGATTGCGCCATGACTTGGCGGGCGGCCGCCTGACTGAAACGATGGACCACACGCAGATTCTCCCACGACGGCCAACAGCAAACTGTGTGCAGCGCGGCGATCAGCTCTTTTCGCTTGGCGGGCAGCAGGCGGTAGATCTCTGGGGTCACGACCTCGGCAATAGCGCCGATGGTGTCGCGGCGGGCACGACGCAGCGAGGCCGCGACGAGAGGCATGGAATACTCCAGGACACAGCCGGCACGGCGAAAGGGCGTCATCGCTTCCAACATGCGAGTATGGCGCTCGACGAAGGCTAAAAAGCGTGCGCCCAGTGGCAGCGAGTAATCGATCGGCTGGGCCATCATGCGCTGGGATTCGGTCAGCAGTTGCTGGATGACGGCTTTGCGCAGGGAGTTGGCGTCGTGAAAGTGCTTAAAGAGGACCCGGAGTGAAAGCCCGGCCCGCCGCGCCACCTCGACCGTAGTGGGCAAGGGAATGCCCTCGCGCATCAGATCTGTATGTGCGGCGATAATTTGAGCTTTGATCTGTTCTCGAATGCGCTTTCCGCGCAGCGTCCGTCCGTCCATCGAAAACCGCGTGCGGCGACCTGTAGATCGCATCGCCTGGTTCGAGCCTTTGACTTTAGCTCAGGGCAGGATTGTTACAAACACCGGATGGGCTAGGCCGGTGGAAGCGCCCGTTAGCACCGCGCTGGGGGCGATCGCGCCGTTGCCCCTGACCGGATAGCTGGTGATGCTCGTTAAATTCACCACGTATATGGAACCGGCTCCCACGGCCACTCCCACCGGCTGGTTCAGGCCGCTGCCCGTACCATAAATGGTTTGCGAGGGGGCCAAGTTGCCGTTGATGCCCACCGGGTACACGTTAAGGGTGAAACCCAACTGGTTGGTCACGTACAGATTGCCGCCGGCCAGGGCCAGCCCGGCGGGGCCATTAAGACCGGTATTGCTGCCAGCGATCGCGCTGGCGGGAGCCACGTTGCCGGAGCTGTTGGCTGGAAAAATATCCACCGCGCCGCCGTTGGTATTGCCCACGTAGAGGTTACCGCTGGCGTCGATCGCGATCCCGGTGGGGAAGTTAAGCCCGGTGGAGGAGCCGGCGATCAGGGTGCTGGGCGCGATATTGCCATTGGCACCAACCGGAAAGGTCGCGACGCTGTTATTACCGGCGTTGACGACATAAATCGTGCCGTTGGCAACCGCCAGACCCATCGGTTGATCCAGCCCAGTGTTGTTGCCGCTGATCACGCTCATCGGAGCGGTGTTGTTATTACTGGCGGGAGGGTAGACCGTGATCGATGCGGCCGCGCTGGCGCCGCCCAGGTTGGCCACGTACAGCCGCCCGCTGGAGTCGAAGGCCAGCCCGGTAGGTCCATTGAGTTGAGTAGAATTGCCGGCCAGAATGGCGCTAGGAGCGACATTGCCACTGGCGCCCGCCGCATAGAATGTGACGCTGTTGGCGCTTTGGTTGCTCACCGCCAGCGCCGAGCCCAACGCACTGGTGCTACTTCCGCTACCGCATCCCGCCAACCATCCCAAGGCCAGGAGCAACAACCCCAGCCGACATGCCCAAAAAAAGCGTATTGAGTTTTCCATCGGCGATAGCCGCTTAACCTAGCAGCCGGGAACAGCCGCGAGCAACCTGAGGGCGCCCAACGCGCGTGAGCGCGATCGGCCAACTCCACGGGTGCGGCTTTTGTCGGCTGGACGTCTGTCGTACTATCCTACCGTGGGGTCGGGGCCTGGATTTTTGCTGAGGTCAAAAAACGCCGAGGTGCAAAAATGGAATCGCCCGCAGGTCATCCTCCGATGGGAGAGCACGACTGGCACTCAGCCGAGTATGTAGCTGAATGGATCGCGCGTGACGTCACGCGCGACGATGAGCGGCGGCCGTTGCTGGCACGAATGCTAGCGCTGGCTCCTTTCCCGACCGATGCAGCCCTGGAAGTGCTGGACGTTGGGGCCGGGTATGGCTTGGTCACCGAGGAGGTTTGCCGCCGTTTTCCCCACGCGCGGGTGACGCTGCAGGATTACTCCGCGCCGATGTTCGAGCAGGCACGCGCCCGCCTTACCGCTCATGCCGCTAAAATCCGCTACGTGCTGGCGGACTTGACTGACCCCGCCTGGAGTTCCCGGGTGGGTGGTCCCTTCGACCTAGTCGTCTCCGGGCTGGCCATTCACAATCTGCGGGCGCCGGCCGCGATGAGTGCGGTCTATCGCGCGATTCATGGAGTTCTCAAGCCCGGCGGACTGTTTCTGGATTACGACTTGGCGGGCTTGGCTCCAGGGGGTATCGACGCCCATCTGCAATGGCTGGAGCAGGCGGGCTTTCGACACTGTGAGGCACCTTGGCGACACGACCAGTCGCCAGCCGCAATCCTGGTCGCCAGCAAATAGCTGGAGACGCGGTGCGAGCCGCTGGGCCCGCACCGGTCCCATTTCAATCGAATTTGCCAATGCGCCGGCCAGACTTTGTGCCCTGCCCGCTCAGCGCAGGCCAAGGCCATAAACGCAAGCCAGTAGTCCGAGCGAACTGGGCTTCTCGTTGCGGCTCAGTCGGCGCTATTGAGCAAGGAGGACCAGCGCGCCAGTGGTGGCGCGGCTCTCCAGCGCACGATGGGCCTCGGCAGCCTGGGCCAGGGGATAGCGCGCGGTGATGGGAACCGAGAAGATCTTGCGCCGCAGCGCGTCGAAGACCGCTTCCACGGCGGTGTCGAGCTCCGCGCGCGTGGCGATCCAGGCCGGTAGCGTGGGACGTGTGACGATTAGCGCTTTGCGGTGCAGGCGTTGCAGGGGCAAGGGCTCGACTTGGCCTGAGGCAGTGCCGTAGTTGATTGCCATTGCGCGCGGCCGCAGGCATCGCAGCGAACCGGCGAAAGTGTCGCGCCCCACGCTGTCGTAAACCACGTCCACCCCTTTACCGCCGGTCAGATCCATCACCCGCTCGACAAAGTCTTCTTGGGTATAGACGATGGGATGGTCGCAGCCCAGGCCGCGGATCAATTCGGCCTTGGCCAGCGTGCTGACGGTGCCGATCACCGTGGCACCCAGATATTTCCCCCATTGGCAAAGGATCATCCCGACTCCGCCCGCCGCGGCGTGGACCAGGATGGTGTCGCCGGGCTGGACGCGGTAGAGCCGCCGCAAAAGGTATTCGGCGGTCAAGCCGCGCACCATCGCTGCCGCCACAGTTTCGTCGTCGAGGTCGGGCGGGGGTTTGACCAGTCGATCGGCCGCGATTACCCGCTCGCTTGCGTACGATCCGATCGGCCCCGGATAGGCCACCCGGTCGCCTTCTTTAAATCCGCTCACGCCGGGGCCCAGCGCGATCACCACACCGCCACCTTGGATTCCCGGGATGAGAGGCAGGGGCGGAGAGTCTTCTTCACCGAACTGACCGGTGCGCTGATAGATGTCGGCGAAGTTGACCCCGATTACGGTATGGCGCACGACGACCTCGCCCGCCGCCGGGGGGCGCAGTTCCAACTCGTGGTATTGCAGGACTTCAGGCCCGCCGTGGCGCTGTACGACGATTGCGGTGGCCAAAATTCGCTCCCTGGGATGCAGCCTGGTCAGGCCAGGAGTGCGTGGGCCAATTCGCCCGGGGCAATACGCAGCCCCAGATAGAAGGTTCCAAACGCGGCGTAAGCGGCGCTGGCGCTGTCAAAGCGCATCTCGTAGATAAGCTTTTTGAAGACCAGGGGGTCGTCGGCGAAAAGATCGACGCCCCATTCCCAATCATCCAGGCCGATCGATCCGGAAATTATCTGAGTTACCTGACCCGCGTACTTGCGCCCGATAAGCCCGTGGTCGTGCATCAGTTCCTGGCGTCGCGCGATGGGCAATTCGTACCAATTGCGTTGCTCGCCCCGGCGCTTGTCCATTGGATAAAAGCACAGGTAGCGGCGCTGGGGGATGGGGGGCGACAACCGCCCGGCCATCAATTCGCGCAAGCGCGCGCGCTCGGCGCTCACCCGCTCGCTCCATGGCGGACTGCCGGGGGCGATCCCCTCCCGCGCCAGGGCTTGGTAGAGCTTGAGTGAAGCTTCGTACAGCCCGAGTTCCACTACCGATAGGTAAGAGCCGGCGTATTCGCACAGATCCGCCAGCGCCAGCCCCTGCCATTGGCGCTCGGCCTCCTGGAGGGCCGCGAAATCAGGGCGGAAATGGACCAGCATCAGATCGCCCTTGTGGCCGAGCAGGGAAAACAGGGCACTGGAGCCGGAGGCGGTTTGTGCCAACAGGGTTTCGGCTTGGGCGCATGCTTGGCGACGGATCTGGGGATCAAGCCTTTTCCAGGCCGCCCAGTTAACCCGCACCATCTGATGCAAAATCGCTGCCCCGTCCAGGGTCAGCGGCTCGGGTGGCAGCGCTGTTTGCGCACCGCCTGGGGCTGTTTTGGCTTCGCTCATATCAGTGCGCTGCCTGCGTCGGTTGAGCCCGCGACGAAAGCAAGTTGCCTTAATTAGCGGTTGTCGGGTACGACCACGAAGACCGCGGCCGCCACCACCGTGGTCCACAGACCGTCACGATCGCCGATCGCGGATTGGGTAACGTTGCGGGTGGTGACGATTTTGTCCGACATCCGCCAAATATCCTTGCGCTCGTCGTAACCCACGTTGGGATCGAAGTCCACACCCAGAATCGTGGCCAGCATCGAGGCCGCCAGATCCTCGGCATAGTCGCCCGCCTTCTGCTCGGTTTCGCCGTAGCTGTGATGCTCAGACAAGTAGCCGTACTGGGAGGGATTGGCGGGAATCGCCAGCCCGACCGAGGCCGCCATCAACCGGTGGGGTTCGTTAGTCGCGTTGTCGTGCATCACCGTATACACGATCTGGCCGGGGGTGAGGTACTTCAGCCCTTCTTGTTGCGGGATGAGCCGGCAGTTGGGCGGAAAGATCGAGCTGACCCGCACCAGGTTGTACTCGGCAATGCCGGCGGCGCGCAACGCTAACTCAAAGGAAGTGAGCTTCTCGCGGTGCTTGCCCACGCCTCTGGTCAGAAAGACTGCGTTGCCGACTGGCCCCATGCTGGTTCTTCTCCCCTTGCGATTGAATTCTATGATGAATGCGAGGGCGCGCTCTCGCAATAGAGGAGCGGATTAAAACTCCCGCCCCGGACGATATTCGCCAAATACCGCGCGCAAAGCGTCGGCGATTTCACCCACCGTGGCCAGCGCGCGCACCGCCTCCAGAATCGCGGGCAGCAGATTGTCGCCCGCCCGGGCGGCGCGCTCGACTCCAGCCAACGCGCGCGCGGTCGCGACGCGGTCGCGCCCGGCGCGCAACTGCGCCAAGCGCTCATGCTGTTTTTGCTCCAACTCGGGATCGACGCGCAGGACCTCGATCGGCACTTCCTCGTGACTGCGATACCGGTTGACTCCGACCACGACGCGCTGACCGCTTTCGATCTCGCGCTGGTAGCGATAGGCCGCGTTTTGAATCTCGCGCTGCAGGTATCCTTGCTCGATTGCCGCCACCGCGCCACCCAGCTCGTCGATTCGCGCAAGGTAGTGCAATGCCTGGGCTTCCAAATCGCTCGTAAGCCGCTCCACGAAATAGGAGCCGGCCAGCGGATCGACGGTGCTATCGACCCCGCTCTCGTGCGCGATTACCTGTTGGGTGCGCAGGGCGAGCAGGGCCGAGGCCTCAGTCGGCAGCGCCAGCGCCTCGTCCTTGGCGTTGGTGTGCAGCGATTGCGTTCCGCCCAAAACCGCGGCCAGCGCTTGCAGGGTCACCCGCACCACGTTGTTGTCGACCTGGTGAGCGGCCAGCGTCATGCCAGCGGTCTGGGCATGAAAGCGTAAGGCCATCGAATGAGCCAGGCGGGCGCCAAAACGCTGCCGCATGATTTGGGCCCACATCCGGCGCGCGGCGCGAAATTTGGCGATCTCCTCGAAGAAATTATTGTGGACGTTGAAAAAGAACGACAGGCGCGGCGCGAAGCTATCCACAGCCAGCCCCGCCGCTAGCGCTGCTTCAACGTAGGCGATGGCGTTGGCCAGAGTGAAGGCCAACTCCTGGGCCGCGGTCGAGCCAGCCTCGCGGATATGGTAGCCGGAAATCGAAATGGGGTTCCAATTGGGCACCTCGCGGCTGGTGAAGCCGAAAATATCGGTAATCAGCCGCATCGAGGGGCGCGGAGGATAGATATAGGTGCCCCGCGCGACATATTCCTTGAGGATGTCATTCTGAATCGTGCCGTTGAGCTTGCTCCATGCCACCCCGCGCCGCTGCGCCACCACCAGGTAGAGAGCCAGCAGGACGGCGGCGGTCGCGTTAATCGTCATCGAGGTCGAGATCCGGTCCAGCGGCAGTCCCTCCAGCAGCTGCTCCATGTCGGGCAGCGCACTGATCGCCACTCCGACCCGGCCCACTTCGCCCTGGGCCAGCGGATGGTCGGCGTCACGGCCCATCTGAGTGGGTAGATCGAAGGCGACCGATAGGCCGGTCTGTCCCTGCTCGAAGAGGAAACGGTAACGGCGATTGGCCTCCTCGGCGGTGCCGTAGCCGGCATACTGGCGCATCGTCCACAGCCGCCCGCGATACATCGTGGGCTGAACTCCGCGGGTGAACGGGTATTGGCCGGGAAACCCGAGGTCGCGCAGGTAGTCGAACTCGCTCAGATCGGTCGGGTCGTACAGCCGATGCACCTCCAGGTCCGAGCTGGTGGTGAAGCGTTCGCGTCGCTCGCCGCTGCGCGCTAGGGCCGGCTCCAGCACTTGCTCCTGCCAGCGGCGGCGCGCCTGTGCCAACTCCTTTTCTTCCGCCATCGCCGACCTCACCCGATTATTCCAGGACCATCAGGACCTGTCCGGTTTCGACGGTTTGCCCGGCGGTTACTTTGATCGCGAGGATCCGACCGGCCCGTGGTGCCCGAATTTCATTCTCCATCTTCATTGCCTCGATCACCACCAAGCCCTGTTCGGCCTCGACCAGCTTTTGCGCAGTGACTAGAACTTCCACCACCCGACCGGGCATCATAGCTTTGATTTCCAGCGCTCCGCCCGCCTGGGCCTGGCGCGGAGCGGCGGCACGGGCCGCGCCGAGATCGAGCCGCAACGTCTGTCCCGCGATCTGAATTTCGAAGCTGTCGTCATGGGCAGTCAGGTCCGCAAGCAGCGAACGGCCATCAAGCAGGATGGAAAAGCACCCGGGGAAAAGCTCTTGCAATTCGAGCTCGTAAGCAACGCCGTTGAGTTCCACGCGCCAGTTGTCAGGTGCCGTTTCATGCGCGCTGAATTCAAACACTTCGCCATTTACCGAACCGCTGCGTTTCATTTCCTCGCCTAACGGCGCTGAAGCCATTGCAGCCGGCTTAGAGTCTTCCAGGCCGAGCCCGTCTCCGCTCGTGCGCCGGGCCCGCTGTGGGCGCGGCGCCTGGTAGCTAAAGCGGCCGCCAGCGCTGCCGCCAGCAAGGGCGGTTCCACCGGCTCGGTTGGCTGCGGATGGTACTCGTCGTGGACGAAGCCGACGTCGTAATCGCCGGCCAAGAAGCGGGGATGGTCCATCAGCCAGCGATGGAATTCCAGATTGGTGTGCAAGCTGCCGCCGATCTCGTACTCGCCCAGTGCCCGGCGCATTCGGCTGAGCGCCTGGGCTCGATCGCTGCCCCACACCGCCAGTTTGGCGATCATTGGATCGTAATAGGTAGAGACTTCGCCGCCCTCGCGCACGCCGCAATCGTTGCGTACACCGGGGCCTTCGGGCAGGCGCAAGCGCGTGATTCTGCCTGGAGCTGGGGCGAAGTCATGGCGTGCGTCCTCGGCGTAGATGCGGCATTCCAGCCCCCATCCCGATTGTCTCAGCTCCTCCTGGCGAAAGGGCAGCGGCAGCCCGGCGGCAACCTCTATCTGTGCGCGCACCAAATCGGTGCCGGTTACCAGCTCGGTGATCGGATGCTCGACCTGGATTCGAGTATTCATCTCCAGAAAATAAAAATTGCGCTGGCTATCGAGCAGAAATTCGATAGTTCCGGCTCCCGTGTAATTGACCGCCTGGGCCGCCTTGACCGCAATCGCGCCCATCGCGGCACGCAAGGCGGGCGTCATTACCGGCGAAGGACTTTCCTCCACCACCTTCTGGTTGCGGCGTTGAATAGAGCATTCGCGTTCGAACAGATGGACGGTGCGGCCGGTTTGATCGGCAAAGATCTGGAACTCGATATGATGGGGTTGACGAATGAAGCGTTCAACGTAAAAGCGGGCGTCGCCGAAAGCTGAGCGTGCCTCGCCCATGACCGCGCGGATCGCGGGGCCGAGGTCCTTTTCCTCCTCCACCAGGCGCATCCCTTTGCCCCCGCCGCCGCCGGCCGCCTTGAGCATGATCGGCAGCCCGATTTCCTTGATAGTGGCCCGGACTGCTGCTTCGTCGGCCACCAGCCCCGGCGAACCAGGGACCACCGGCACGCCGGCAGCCGCCATCAGACGGCGCGCCGCGACCTTGTCGCCCATTTGCTCGATCGCTTCGGGCGAGGGGCCGATAAAGACCAGCCCAGCTTCGTTTACGGCACGGGCAAAGCGCGCGTTCTCCGACAAAAAGCCGTAGCCGGGATGAATCGCCTGCACCCCGACGCGCCGGGCCGCTTCAATCAGACGTGACGTATTCAAATAACTCTCGGCGGCCGGCGCAGGGCCGATGGGCAGCGCCAGGTCGGCGGCCAGAACGTGCGCGGCGGTCCGGTCGGGTTCGGAAAAAACCGCCACGCTCTCGATTCCCAGATCGCGGCAAGCTCGCATCACGCGTAGGGCTATCTCGCCACGATTGGCGATTAGGATGCGTTTGAACATGGCGGCGAGGGTCTTGCAGGCGTCACAATGGAATATTGCCGTGCTTGCGCGGCGGGTTGTGCTGGCGCTTGTTTTCCAGCGCGCGCAGCGAAGCAATCAGTCGCGGGCGGGTATCGCGCGGACGCAGTACTTCGTCCACGTAGCCCAACTCGGCGGCCTTGAAAGGATTGGCGAAGGCACGCCGGTATTCCTCGGTCAGGCGGGCGCGCTCGGCGACTTCATCGGAAGCCTGCTTGAGCTGGTCGCGAAATATGATGTTGATCGCCCCCTCGGGTCCCATTACTGCGATTTCCGCGCTGGGATAGGCGAAGTTGAAATCGCCGCGCAGATGCTTGGAGGACATCACGTCGTAGGCGCCGCCGTAAGCCTTGCGTGTGATGACCGTGACCTTGGGTACGGTGGCCTCGCAATAGGCGTACAACAGTTTGGCGCCATGCTTGATAATTCCGCCGAATTCCTGCGCGGTACCCGGCAGGAATCCCGGCACATCGACAAAGGTGACCAGCGGAATATTGAAGCAATCGCAAAAACGCACGAAGCGAGCAGCTTTCACCGAGGCGTCGATATCCAGGCAACCGGCCAAAACCGCCGGTTGATTGGCGACCACACCCACCGAGTAACCGCCTAAGTGGGCAAAGCCAATTAAGATATTCTGCGCATAGCGCGACTGAAGTTCGAAGAATTCACCTTGGTCGACCACCCGGCGGATAATGTCGCGCATGTCGTAGGGCTTGGTCGGGTTTTCGGGCACGAGCGTGTCCAATTCGGGGTCACGACGTTGCGGGTCGTCGCCGCTGGCGCGTGCCGGTGGATCTTCCAGGTTGTTGGGTGGCATGAAGCCAAGTAAACGGCGGATAGCTAGCAGGGCCGAGCGATCGTCGGGTTGCTGCAAATGGCAGACCCCCGAGCGCAGCGCATGGGTGTCGGCGCCGCCGAGCTGTTCCATCGTAACCTCTTCGTGAGTGGTGGCTCGGATCACGTCGGGACCGGTGATGAACATGTAGGAGCTATGTTCCACCATCACTACGAAGTCGGTCATCGCCGGCGAATAGACCGCGCCGCCAGCGCACGGCCCCATGATTGCCGAAATTTGCGGCACCACTCCGGAGGCCATCACATTGCGCAAGAAGATATCGGCGTAACCGGCCAGCGAGACCACGCCCTCGTGAATGCGGGCGCCGGCGGAATCGTTGAGTCCAATGATCGGGCAGCCCACGCTGGTGGCCAAATCCATGACTTTACAAATCTTTTCGGCAAACGCGCCCGACAGACTGCCACCAAAGACGGTGAAATCCTGGGAGAAGACGCACACTTGGCGGCCGTCGATGCGACCATAGCCGGTGACTACGCCGTCGCCGGGGATGCGTCGCTGATCCATCCCGAAATCGCTAGCGCGATGGGTTTTAAACTTGTCCAACTCGACAAAGGATTCGGCATCCAGCAGTACCTCGACTCGTTCGCGCGCGCTCAGCCGTCCACCCGCGCGCTGGCGCTCCAGCCGGGCCGCGCCGCCGCCGGCCTCGGCCTGGCGCTCCAATTCTTCCATCCGCTGCAAATTTTCTTTAGCACCCATCGCAAGTTGTCATCCAAGCAAGGCGCGTGCCCGCTGTCAAAGCAAGACCACTAGCGAGGGAGCCGCGCCTTTCCGAAAGCTGGAAAATTAAGGTACAGTTCAAACCATGCCCCTGAAAAGCACCTACGACGCCGTCAAGCAGGCGATCCAAGACCTGTTCGCCCCGAACTTGAACGGATCAAGGGCGATATAACCGCAGTCAGGGGCGAGATCGGTGGAGTCAAGAGCGAGATCACTGCACTGGATACTAAAATCGGTGCGCTGGACATGAAGATTGGCGCAGTCGACACCAAAGTCGAGTCGCTGCGCGTTGAAATGCAGGCTGGGACGCGGTCGTTTGACGAACGTCTCGACGGGCTGCGTCGCGAAATGCGCGCGGGCTTTGGCTCAGTTGATGATCGGATCGAGACGCTCAAGGAGCGCGCCTCGGAAACCACGCGGCGCATTGACCAAACCCTGGATATCCGCGAACGGCTAGCCGCGCTCGAAGCCGCTGTTCGGCTTGGCCAACAGTCCTGATTTGGTTCCGCTTGCCTAACGCCGAGGGGGCGGAGCCTATTTCAGCAAAATCTTGTATGCCGGATAGGCCTGGTAGCCGGGGGCCCCGGCAAGTCCCGGCACCACGCTCGTGGGTGGCGCGGGAGTATCCTCATAGCCGGTGAACAGAAACGCCCCGTGAGTTAGACGGGCGTAAGCGACGGCGGGATCGGTGAAGTAGTAACGATCGAAATGGCGCACTGGAGCGAACAGCTCCGGGCTCTGATCGCGGGCCTGCTGTTGAAAGCGAGCGGGCGGGTAGGCGGTAAAAAACAAGACATAAATATAGGGCTGATTGATCCGGTCGCTTATCACTATCGGCCCGCTGGGGTGAGCCCGCACGATCCATTGCACCGCCGGTCCGAGCCCGTATTGGAATTGGTAGGCAGCCAGGGCTGGATAGAAGGTGAAATAAAAACTAACGAAGCGCACCGCCTGGACCATCGCAATTAGCAAAACCAGCAGCGCAGATAGAGCGCGCAGCCCGGCCCCCACCCCGCGATAATCGAAGAGGAAAACCATCCCCACGGCTGACAGCAGCATTAACGGCGTGACCATTAGAATCAGGTGCTGGGGATGGAAGCGAGGCAAAATCAACGCTCCCGGCAGAGCGCCCAGGAACAACCAACCCAACAGAAAAATCACCGGGCGCCGATAGCGCGCCTCGCTCAGCGCGCATAGCGTCAAACCCAGCATCACCGCCTGCGCAACCAGGAGCTGGCCGAAGCCGGGCGGATGGAGTTCGACCCAAGGGCTGCCGCGCAGGAAGAGAAAGCGAGGGTCAAAGCTCAGCGCCCATGAGTGGACGATGATGAGCGCGACGTGAGCCAAGTCTTGATGCAGCACCGCGCCAGGCGCCATCGAATGATAACGCGCCATGGTCAGTGTGGGATGGCGCCACAGTACAAGTGCCTGCGGGACAGCACTGAGCAGGGTCAGCGCGGCCGCGCCCAGCGCCCAGCGGCGCATCGCCGCGAGTTGGCGCCAGTAGATTAGAGCGATCCATACCATCATCAATGGCACGAAGGCCTTGGTGATCGCGTAGGAATAGAGCGCGGCGCCCAGGAAGAGGCCCGCCATCAGCAGCCAGCGGCCGCGCTGGCGGCGAACGGCGAGCAACAGACAGGCCATCGCGAGGGTGACAGTAGCGCTGGCGGTAATAGCTTCGTGTCCCATCCGGCTCAGCGGCAGATGCCAGGGCGAAAAAGCCATTAGGGCAGTGGCGATGAGTGCGCCGCGCAGCCCGACGAGTAGCCCCGCCAGCAGCGCCAGCGCGAACAGATCGGCGCATCCCCACAGCGCCGCGCCCACGCGCACCACGGCCGGGTGCAGGCCCGCGATCGCCACCGGAACGATCAGCGAATAATCGAACAGCGGCATGCGGTAATCATTGAAAGCCTGGATCAGCACGGGAAAGCGGTTGCCATGCTGATCGCGCCCAGTGCGCAGCAGACACAGGGCATCGTAGCCGTTGCAGGCCTCGTCCTGGTTGAAGCCCGCCGGCACCTCAGCCAGACGGCTGGTGCGCAGCACAACGCCGGCCACCAGGATTAGGCCCAGCAGCAAAAGCGCACTGACGGTGGCGACCACTCCCGCCAGCCCGGTTGAAGTCATCCGTGTGGCCAACGGTTCGAGTTGTTCCAAACCGTGCGCCGAGCGGAGCGAGCTGTCGTGCGCCTGGCTCATCGGAATTGGTCAGTCCGCGGCACTGGGCGTGAAGTTGACAAATCGCAACCGGTCGCCCGCGGCAATTCCATGGCGGGCGCAAAAGCCGCCGTTGACCTCCAGTACATAGAGCGCGTTGCCCTGCACGCTAAGCGAACGGTCCGACATCGGGGTGGCGTTGGCGACGATTCCGAGGATCCGGCGGTCGGCGCCCACGAACAGCATATCGAGCGGGATTAGAGTGTTGTGCATCCAAAAGGCCTGCGGGGCGGGCTGTGCGAACACAAACAGCATCCCGCGGTCAGCACCCAAATGCTTGCGGAACATCAGTCCCACCTCGCGTTGGGTCCGGGTGCGCGCGATCTCCACCACGAGGGTGGCCAGTGGTTGGCCAGTGGGAGAGACGATCGCCACCGCCGGCTGCTTGGAATCGCATCCCGGTCCCATTACCGGCATCAACGCCAGCAAGGGGAGCAGGGCCAAGAGGGAGCGCCAGCGCAGATAGCGGCGCGGATCGGTATGAGGATTGAGCATCGGGTCATTTTAGCCAGCCGCCGAGCCGATTCCAGTTCTGTGCCGTAGCGGTTGACAGCCGAGGCGGCGTTGTGAGTATCTTCGGGCCGATTTTTTCACCTCCAATTTGAAGGCGGATATGGAGAAGAGCGCCCGGCGCGGCTGGATCGTGGTCATCGCTTTCCTGATGGTCAACGTCACGGTGATGGGCGCCGCGATCGGCACCATGGGGGTTTTCATCACTCCGCTGGTGCGTGAATTTCACTGGACCCGCGCCCAGGTTTCCCTAATCACCACGGCCTGGGCGATCGGGCTAGCGCTCTCCAACCCGATTGCAGGCTGGTCAGTAGAGCGGCTCAATGCGCGCTGGTTGGTGCCGGTGGGGGCGATGCTGACCGCGCTGGCGCTGTTCGTCGCCAGCCGAGTCCACAGCCTGGCGCCGCTGGTCGGCTTGTATGGAATAATCGGCCTGGGCTGCTCTTTCACTGGCCACGTCCCGCTGATCGTGTCGGCGGTCAACTGGTTCGAGGAGCAAAGCGCCACCGCCGTGGGCGTGGGCGAAATCGGCATCTCGCTAGGCATCGCCCTCAGCTCGCCGGCGGTGGCTTGGGTGGTCGTGCGTTGGGGATGGCGCGTGGGCATGCTGGCCACCGGGCTGCCGATGCTGGTGCTGGCCGTTCCCGTCGCCTTGCTCTTCATCCGCACCTCCCCTGACACCCACTCCAGCCGCGTCCAGCTTCACCAGGATCGAGTCGAGCTAGCGGGGCTAAATCTGGGCCCGGCGCTTAAGACCTGGCCCTTCTGGCTGCTGGTCGTGGGCAACGTCGCCTTTACCCTGGGCAACGGCGCGATGGTGGTGCATGCGATCCCATACCTGATTACGGTCCATTACTCGGCCCAACTGGCGGCCAATATCTTCGGTTTTCAAGCCGCTTTCTCGGCCCTGGGTCACGTCACAATGGGGTTTCTGGCCGACCGCTTTGGGGTCAAGCGGATGATGGTGGCAGGGTTTCTAGGGATGGCGCTGAGCGCTCTCTGCCTGGTCGGTGCGGGGCTGCCCCACCTCGGTCTACTCCCGGTTATCTGTTTCACGGTCCTGTTCGGTTTCGATCAGGGAGCCGATATGCTGGTGGCGCTGGTAGCCGCGCAGGCGCTGGGTCGGCGCCGCTTTGGTACCATCACCGGGTTGCTCTACTTTGCCAGCGCGGCGGGCCATTCCATGGGGCCGCTGGTGCTGGGCAAGGCCTTTGATGTGTCTGGCAACTATCGCGCCGGGCTGGAGCTCTGTTCGCTTATCATCGCGCTAGGCGCGTTAGCCGCGATGATGGTCTTTCCGGCTCGCGGTAGCGCCGATCAAGTGGTGTCTGCCGCCGCGGCGGGCTGAAACCATCAACTGTTGGGCAGCGCTGTCTTGCTGTTGATGGTGGACAGCAAAGAGTTTCCGCGCTGCACCTCGCGATCGATCGCCGCCAGTTCCGCTGGCGTCAGCAGATGCAAGATGCCTTCGTAGTTAAGCTGAGCATGCCCATCGCCCACGCTATAAGCATAAGTGTAGCAATGGGCCCGCATATGCTGGTGATCGATAAGCGTGAGCCGAGTTACTTCTTGCTGGCGGACTTCGGGTGTGCAGGAACGGCAGAGCGAATCAAGGCGAAATTCGATAGTCTTTGGGTCGATGACTTTGACCGCGGTTTTGACCACTGGCCATTGCGGATCGCCATAGACATTGGTTTTGAGAAAAACCACCCCATTGCGCTCGCCGAAGTAATAGCTCATTGCCACGTCGGAACTTTGTGCGTAACTCATCTGGCTGGTCGCGGCTTGAATCTGAACGTGACCGCCCCAACTACCGGCGAAGCCCTGATCAACCTTGGGGAGCAGAAAAAGGTCTGACATCGCTGGCCCAGCGGCGGCATTGGAGAGGTGAGGGCGCACCGAATGTGCGCCCTCAAGGATATTGGCATCGCGAGCGGCAGCGACCGCGGCGGTGCGCCGAGGCTGAAGCAATTGGCTCGCGATGATCGCGCCCAAGGCCAGCAGGCCGAAGAGCGCGACTCCCAGTAGCATCCCGCGCCGCAAGCGTGAGCTTGCGCGGGCGCCCCTGGCCGCACCGCAACGCTGGCAGATAGCCGAATCGGGGGATAAAGCAGCGCCACATTTGGTGCAAAACATAGCTTGACCTGAAGCGATAAGTGCGCGATTTCCCGCTAAGCTTATCACGCGTGTGCCCTCGGCTGAACCAGCGCGTCGTCAGCGGCGCGTTGGTTTGCTTCCCTCGCCTCGAGCCGTGATCTGGGCTACAGAATTTGCAGAGGGTGGTGTTATGGAAATCGGCCGACTCGGGGTCTGGTTCTTTCAGGATGCGCTGGATGCTGTACAGAGCCGAGATTTTGCGCGGCAAGTCGAGAAGCTCGGCTACTCGGCGCTTTGGATTCCCGAAGCGGTGGGGCGCGAACCGTTCGCGCACTGCGGCTATCTGCTGGCCAACACCCAACGGCTGATTGTAGCCACCGGTATCGCCAATATCTGGGCGCGCGATGCGATGACCATGAATGCCGGTGCCAGGACCCTGGCAGAGCTGTCGCAGGGCCGTTTCATCCTGGGTATTGGCGTCAGCCATCAGCACCTGTTGCGCGTGCGGGGGCTCGATTACAACAAGCCCTTCTCCTATATGAGCCAATACTTGACCCGGATGAAGAGCAGCCTCTATATGGCGGCTCAGCCCAAGGAAGAGCCACCAGTGCTGTTAGCCGCGCTCTTTCCGCGGATGTTGGGCTTGGCCGGCGCGCAAGCGCGCGGGGCCCATACCTATTTCGTTCCGCCTGAACACACCGCCAAGGCTCGTTCCATTCTGGGGCCTCAGGCTTGGCTATGCCCTGCCCAGGCGGTGATCCTGGAATCCGATGCCGCGCTGGCACGCGAGGGAGCGCGCAATTACATGAAAGTTTATCTGCGTGCTCCAAATTACGTTAACATGCTCAAGGATCTCGGCTTTGGCGACCAAGACTTCGCCAATGGCGGCAGCGATCGCTTGGTTGACGCCGTGGTGGCATGGGGCGATGAAAGCCGCATCCGCGCCCGCCTCGACGCTCACTACGCCCAAGGGGCCAATCACGTGTGCATCCTGCCCGTGCGGGCGGACAAAAGTCCCTTGCCCGATTTTCGCGCGCTCAGCGCCCTGGCGCCGGGCTGAGCGCAGTGGTCAAGCAAGCGCCAAGCGCGGGTTCGCCAACGAGAGCGCGCAGCGGGGCGTGGACTTCGCGCCTGCTGATAGCGGCTGGCGCTCTGGGCCTGGCCGCCTGTGCATCCCAGCAACAGCTGGCCCAGGCCCAGGCGCAAGCGGCGCGTGCCCAGGCCGCGGCTGCTCGGGCCGAGGCCGCCGCCGCGCAAGCGCAACAGGTGGCCGATCAGGCGACCGCGGCGGCGCAACGGGCCACGGTCGCGGCGCAGGCGGCGGCGCGAGCGATTGACGCCGACGCTGATCGGATCAATCGGCACCTGGGTTCCCAAGCGGCGTCGTCTCCCGCCACGCGTTAATTGCATACGACATTTCCGACACCGAGCCGTGGCGATCACCGGAGGTCGGTTGGTCAGCCCAGGGCGCCCCATGTCGCGTCTTTAAGGTACAAAAAGTTACTCTTTTCAATCTATCTATTTCGCCAACATCTAGCCTGTTCTATACTTTTTAATGTGATAATCTCTCATTTCTTACCAAGTAACGAAGCTTTACTATTACATGTGTACTTTGACGTCATCTTGTCTCAATTCATGTCTTGATGTGTAGCAAGCCGTCCGATTCTGACTCACCTTCCGATCGCCTATCCGTAAAACCCATTACATAGCTTGGCCTCTGATTTGGGCATGCAGCTTGCTGGCTGACGGCCGGGGTCTGCAATAGACCCGCGTTAACCGTTTTTCGCCTAACAGGCGTTCGCTCGATTGCCAGGTCTTTGGCTTGGTTCGCCCAACGCGCGGCTTCTCGGCGCGTTGGCAAATAGAAGCGGCGAGCGCACAGCCCGGCAAGCAGCCGGCCAGCGAGGAGCTCAGTGGTCAATGGTTTTTAAGCAGGTTTGGATACGGCATGTCGGGTTGGTGCTTGGCACCTTGGGGCTAGTTGCGCTGGTACAGGCGATTGCGCTCTGCGGTTCGGCCTGGGCCTCGGTCAGTCTGAGCACGCCTTCGGACGGCAACATCGTCAACGGAACGGTCACGATTACCGCCCAACCCAGCGCCTCGGTAGCCTGGGTCGACGTATATATCGACGGGAACTACCTTACCTCATCTCCACCGTTCAATTTCTCTTGGAACTCAAATAATGTGCCCAACGGCAATCATACGATTTCTATCCAGGCCTATAACAATGCCAATCAGGGCGACGGTTACGCCGCGGTTACTGTGCAAGTAGCCAATGGCCAAACCACCGGCGGGTCGGTGGCAATCAGCACACCCTCGCCAGGAGCTACGGTCTCGGGGGCGGTTCCGGTCAATGTCCAAGTAGGTAGTAACGTGGACTGGGTTGATGTATACATAGACGGTAGCTACTGGACCTCATCGCCACCCTACGATTTTAGTTGGGATTCCACTTCAGTCCCTGACGGCAACCATACGATTTCGGTAAGTGGCTTTGACTCCAGTGATGCGCCGGTGGGCGAAGCGTCCACCAACGTGTCGGTCAACAACAGTAACCCTTCGCCCACGGCATTATCGCAGAACTCCTCCTCCGTGGTGTCGATTACCGCTCCCTCCTCTGGCGCTTCGGTTTCCGGCTCGGTGGGTATCGACGTGTCGGCGGCGAGCAATGTGGAATGGGTGGATGTGTATGTCGATGGCAACTACCTGGCGTCCTCGCCGCCCTTCAGTTTCAACTGGAATGCCAGCGGAGCGACCAACGGCCAGCATACCATTTCGGTGACGGCTTTTAACTCCAGCTCTCAGGTGATGGCTCAGAGTTCGATCCCAGTGACGGTTACGGGCGGTAGCGGAAATGTCGGCACCAGCTCCGCATCGAGCGCTCAAGCGGGGGGTTCGGGCGCGTCCTCGGGCGGCCCCTCTTATTTGGCCACTCTGGGTACGCTGCCTCCCGGCTCGTCGCTTCCCAGTGGCAGTCAATGTGCGAGCATGATTTCGTACTCGTCTTGGGAGCCGCGCCCGGGCAATGCCAGTTACAATCAGACCACGCCGCCGGGCTGGTGGCTGCAAAACTACGATGCGATAGTCGCTTCGGGTGAGGGTGGCGCACCTGGCTCCTATTTGCAGCGGGTAACCGGAAACTTTACCGGGACGACTGATGAGATTCTGCAATGGGGTGCCTGCAAGTGGGGATTTGACGCCAACGTGGTGCGCTCGATTGCAGTCAATGAAAGTTATTGGCATCAAAGCGCCGACGGTGACAACGGTATCAGTTTGGGAATCATGCAAATTAAAGATACTACGAACAACTATCCTTCGACAGTGCCTTACTCAGCACAATCAACTGCATTCAACATCGATTATAAGTTGGCTCAGCAGCGTGCATGTTTTGACGGTCAAATGTCATATTTGGATAGTGGAAGTTATCCGCAGACCGGCAGGACTAACTATATGCTCTGGGGATGCGTGGGGCAGTGGTATAGCGGCGGATGGTATGACAGCGGCGCCCAAAGCTATATTTCGCAAGTCCAACAGATCCTGAACGACCAGACTTGGGCCCAGTCAGGCTTCTAAGCTGAGAGACGGGGAGCGCAGTTAAAGCCGGGCTGTGTTCCCCGTTCGTTTTAGGCCGGCGAGCGCGTTACAAGAAATCATTGTAAACCCAATCGCTCGCTCAATTACGACCGTTTCTGGTTCCTCGCCGATCTTCAACGACAGTCCCGAATGGTGCGCCAGGTCTAGGCTTTAAGCCCCGGTCGCCAGTTTGAGTAATTGGCTCCACAGGGTGGTGCGCCGGCCGACGAGGTGATTGGATGGCTGCGATTGCGGCGACTACGGCTCTGCTTGGCTTGTTGGGATATTTGCTTTTTCCTTCTTCCGCTGTGATCGCGGTGGGGGCAGTAGTGGGTGGGGTGGTTCTGATTAAAACCATCGCTTGCACGACCCGTCACCCTCACTGGGTATTACTTCCGCTGGTGATTATCGAGGCGTTGACCGCCAGCACTGTGGTCGGCGAACAGCAACAGGCGCTGGGCGCGCTCATCCGCTATCCCTTGGTAGCGCTGTTTTGCCTCCCGCTACTGCCGCGGGTATGGCGCTCGAGGCTCCTGTGGCAGGGGGGCTTTCGGGATTACAGCCTCTACCTGCTGTGGGCCGTGCTCAGCGCCGCTTATTCGCTCTTGCCCGAGGTGTCCTTGGGCCGCGCGTTGTCTTCGTGGCTGCCATTTTGCGCCGTCTGCGCGATCGTTGAATCCATAGACGACCCGGTTCAGGCCCGCCGGGCGATCGGGGTGCTGATGCTGGGCTGCGGCCTGGTGATACTGGTCAACTTTATCGTGCTGGCTTTTTTTCCGGCCGGCATTTCCTGGCTGTACGATCCGACTACCGGCATCGAACGGTTCGAAGGGATCTTTAGCCAGCCCAACGAGATTGGGGCCTTGATGCTGACCACGCTGGCCGCGGGCTTCGCCTGTTGGCCAACCCTGCGAGGCTGGGCGCGGCCGGCTGGTGCGGTCGCGATGGTAGGTTCGGTGGTACTGGCCGCGATGGCCGATTCACGCGGGGCGCTTATTGCCGTTGCGCTCGGGGGGGCCTCGTACCTGGTCTGGCGCTACCGCATCAAGGCCGTGCTGGGGTTGGGAGTGATGGGATTGGGCCTGGCCTTGGCGGCGATGGAAGTTCCCTCCTCGCTCAACTATGCCAATCGCGGTCTAGGGACCTTCACCGGGCGCAATGTGGCCTGGAGCTACGCCCTCAAGAGCATCGGAGAACATCCGTTGATGGGCTACGGCTACGAGGTTGACGGTCAAATTTTTGCACAGCCCGATTTTCAAAGCTGGGATATGGTCTGGGGCGAGGGAGCCTACAGCTCCATCCACGACGGTTATCTCTCGCGTGCAGTCGGGCTGGGTCTGCCGGCACTGCTGTTTTGGCTGTTTTTCATGTGGCGACCAGCGCTCAATTGTTTTTACCCAAGCCGCGATCCCTGGCAGCTTCGCGCTCTCGTCTTGGTCGGCTTCTTGCCCCTGATGCTCTTCAACCTGACTGAATCAGTGCCCGACTGCCGATATTTCGAGGGCGTTCTATTGACCCTGGTGTGGGCCGTGATGGAGTTGCAGCGCCTGCGGGTCAAGAACGCGGCGCAACCTGCGACTGAGGCGCCACCGTCGTGCGCCGGAGCGGTGTGGCAGGCGGTGCGCGGTTGAGGGGCGCGGTTTAGGGCGAGATCGGAGGCTTTGCCAGCCGCGCCCGCAAACGGCGGCGAAGCTGGATCGCGCGACCTACCCAGGCGTAGCCGCCAACGGCCTTTAAGTGGAACTCCAGCCGCCAATTGTCGGGGTCCACACGGACTCGACCGCTGAGGAATTCGGCGGGCTCGCGCATCGCCGCTTGCGGCAACCCGCTGAACGCTCGCCGATAGCCGGCCTGACGGCATAGCTCCAACGAGGGCCCATCGCACTCACCGAAGGGAAAGGCAAATAGATCCACCGGCGCGCCACTGCAGGCCTCCAGCGGCGGCCGTGCGAGAGCCAGTTCGCGCCAGGCTTCGGCGTGGCTGAGGCCAGGTATCAGGCGGTGCGAGAGGGTATGGCAGCCGATGGTGACCATTGGGCCGCTCAAGGCGGCGACTTCGGCGCCAGACAGTAGACGGTCGCCTTCGCAGTCCGGCACCGGCGGGGCAGAGTCGCCCAGGTGGCCGGCAATCACGAAAATGGTAACCGGGATAGCGCGGGACAGGGCTTCGGGCAAAGCGTTTTGCGCAAAACTCAGCCAACCGTCATCGGCCGTTACCGCCACCCAGCGCCCGCTTGCCAAGGGGCCGGTGTGACCGGCTGGGATGGGCTTGCACCAGTGGCGCAAATGCTCCATTTGCCAGGCAAAGCGCGCGCGCTCGTCGGCCTTGACTTGATGATAGTAAATGACGGTGACCCGAGCTGGGGGCCGGCGTCCCAGGCAGCGCAGGCCCGCGTCGCGCAGCTCCAGCGCACACCAGTATAGGCCGGCGGCCAGGAGCTTGATGATCCGGTTCAGGCGCCTTGCCGGAGGCATCCGCGCGCGCTCCCTTTCAGGCCGTGGGCGGTTGCGCACAGGCCGCGCAACGCACGCTTACGAATTCGCAGCGTAAGCGGTCCAGGGCCACAGTCAGCACCGCGAGGCCGGTTTCGCTGACGTTGGCACCCAGCGCTTGGAGAACCGCGCGCGCCGCCTGATTACGTTGGGTGGCGCGGAAATTCAACCGCAGGCAAGTTGCTCCACTTGCGTTATGATGAGTCAGCAGATGTCCGAAGAAGGCCTGCTCCACCATTCGGCCCTGCACCCGGCAGGAAAGCATGAAGTCGATTACTTCAAGCTGCGTGACCGAACGAACTACGCAAAAACCAACCGTTCCATAGCCGCCGTAGCGATCCGAACAACGCAAGACGTACTTATCCAGCCGCTCATCCGCCAGCACCTGGGCCAGTTCTTCGCGGCTATATTTGTGGCCTGAGAAGTTAAGCTGATTGGTGCGCTGTGCCAGCTCGGCGACCCGTTGCGCATCGTCAGGATGGTAGGTGCTCAGCTCCAGCACCATCGCGCAACTGGCCAGAAAGCCCAGGTAGTCCCCGCCGAAAGCCTGCAGGTCCTGCTCGCGTTCGATTTGTTGCTGGTAGAGGCGCCGCCGTTGGCGGGCTTCAGCGGTGGTGCTGCCGGCAAAACGCGGGTCGCTGAGTAAGGTGGCGATACGGTCGGCGCCCAGGACGAGCACGGTAGGCAAGGCTCGGGCGACTTCAGCCAGCTCAAAAGGGTTGTCGTCGATAAAGGCGAAGCTGTCCAGGCCCAGATTGAGCGCCTCGGCGATCGCCTTGAGCTTAAGGCTTTTGGGCTGCCAATCGATTTGCGGATAGAGGAAGTAGTCGACCACCCCCAGCTCGGTCAATTGTTTGACTGCGGCGGCGTGGTCGTTTTTGCTGGCGATGCTATGCAAGATCCCACGCCGGTCCAATTCTTCCAGCAGTTCGCGCATCCCGGCGCGCAGGCAGACCTGGTCGCCCTCGACCAAAATGCCCTCCCACATGGTGTTGTCCAGATCCCACACCACGCATTTGATAGCCCCGCCCGCACCCGGGCGCGGTGTGTTCCAGCGCACCAAGTCGGCGCTCAGGAAAACCAGCTGGGCCTCTTCGTCGCCCTCGGGTTGCAGGGAGATGAGAAAGGGCAGTGCACCCTCCAGCAGCGGCCGAAGCTGGGCCGCATCGATTTCGTGGCGCGAGTAGCCCGGAGGCAAGGTGCAGGTTCTGATAATCGGGGCGCAGCTGGCGCTGCTCGCGGCCGTTCCTCCAGGCAAAATCCGGAAGACTATCTGCAGTGCCACCGGCTGCTCGCCAGGATTATAGACTTCCAGCAAAAAGGCGTCAGGCATGTTGCCGCGCTGGTGGCGGTCAAGTTGGCGCAGCAGCTTGCTGACGGCGGTATAGGTCAATTGCGCATGCCGCCAATCGCCCGACCAGCGATAGAGTAGGCGAGCCAGCCGGTTGCTCAGCGGCGTGCCGCGCTCAATCATCCGCTCCCAGCGCATGACGGCGGTGGCTGGACGCAGGACGGAAGTGCCGAGCGCTTCCAATTTGCCCCATTTCTTGAAGCTCACCTCCACCCCATAACCACGCAGGCAAGGAAAGGCCGGATTCTTCAACGCGCCGTACTTAAAGCGGCGGCAGCGTCGGTCGGGGCGGGGTTGGTAGAGGTCGCAGCTGGCGTAGCATTGGGGCGCGGCACACTCCACGCAGTGTTCGGCCCACCCAAGCAACGCCATCGCGCCGATATCTCGGGCGGGCTGATAGCTGGTGCGCGGTTGTAGCGCAGGCCCCCGGCGTAGCGAGGGTTCGTACTGATCCAGCTCGAACATGGTAGCCGATGCCTCCTGACCCGAGTTATTGGCCCACGGCCAGCTCTCCCAGCAATTCCAAAGCGATTTCTTCCAACGAGCGGGGGCGCAGCCCCTTGCTGGCGGCGAACATTAAGACCTTGTCGAAGCGCTCCTGGGTGCCGTGATCGCGTAGACGGCTGAAATGGCGCAGGCCGAAATCGCCAGGATGGGCGGCGGCGATAATTGGCAGGTCCAGGGCCCCCAGGGCCAGCAAGCGGTCGTAGCTCAGAGTAGCCAGAGCGTGGCGGCGCAAAACCGGAAACCAACCCGCGTAGAGGCTCTGAAACGGGTCGGAATAACGCAAAAAGGGCGGCAGATGAGCTTCCTCCGCGCCGCGGTTATCCAGGCTTTCGACGCTGGCGATAAATCCCGCGCGCTTGAGACTGCGCATGGTCTCGGGGGTGGCCCGCTCGTAGGGAAAAATCATGACCGGCTGGAAGCGCACGCCGAAGCGCCGGCAGATGCTCTCGACCCGGCGCCGGCCCTGCGCCAGGGCTGCTTCGGGGCGGCTTAGGCGGCGATGATCGACATGCTGATGGAAGCCATGCCAGACGAAGCCGGCGCCAAAGGCCTTGAGAATTTGCACGTAGCCGCGGCTGGGATGGTACTGGCTGGGTGTCCAGGCAAAATCCACATGCACATCGGGGCACAACCCCGCCATGTGCATCAGCCAACTGCGCAGCGCCGTCTCGCGCCCGTACTCGAAGCTGCGCGGCCGATCGTCGAGCACCAGATCGTAGGCGGGAGGAGCAGGCGCGGGCAAGCTGGCCCGACGGGCGGCGATCAGGGCACCAGCATCGGCGCAGCGGCTGCGGGGCTCGCTCAAGCGATGTAAAATGGGCACTTGCACGGTGGTGGCCGGCGGCTCTTCGGCCTGCAGGTCGCAGATCACGACGCCTTGGCCCACGCGCTGCGCAAATACCAGCGGCCACTCGCCGCCGTGAGTTGCGCAGGCAACCAGCAACGGACGCACCGCGCTGCCCAAGCCGCTGGCGTAGGGTAGTTTCGGGGTGCATTCTACCGTCTCGCCCATCAACACCGCTGGCACTAGAGCGTCGTGGGTGAAGCGGCAGGCCGACGTGAGGACCTCATCGCCTAGGCTAAAGCGCAGGTCGATCAAAGGTGCCAAGCTGAAATTGCCGGCCGCAAAGGGGCCACGCAGGTAGAGCACGGCTCCCTCGGTGACCAGTTGTTTGAGCTGAGCGGCCTGGTTCGGCCCCAACCGTGCAAAGTCGCCTGCCGTCGCGCCGATGAGACGAACGTGCGCTCCAAGCGCCGGCTGATGCGCCAATTCGGCATAGCGATTGCCCAAGCCGCGCAGCCGCGCATAGCGGCCGGCGCTGGTCAGCATCGATCCTGACCGAGGCAACCGGCTAGGGCTGGGCGTGCTCATCTATCTGCGCTCGCTGGCGCTAATTCCTTTGCGCGCAGTTGGTTGGAGTCCAAGATCGCCTGGAATAGGGCGCTGGGGCGAAGTTGCTGAAGAAGCTTGAGATTGGGAATCACGCAATGGCCGCCGATGAACCCGGGGAAGTAGCGGCAGCGGGGTAGGAAATCAATTTCCTCGAAAAAGCTGGCAGCCTGATCATAATCGCCCTCCAATTGGGCAGCATAGCGATTGAGTTCTTGGGCGAAGGCAATCAGCACGCCGAAGTAGGAAGTCTCGGCCAGCTTGGCCAACTCCAGGGTTTGCGGTCGATCGATCTGGGTGGTCTGCATTCCGCTCTGGGCGAAGTGGGCTTGGGCGGCAGCGGCGGCGGTTGGCTCAGTGGCGGCGACAAATTTGCGATAGCGCAACAAGTCGGCCTCCATATGGGTGTGTTTGCCGCGGACCGGAGAGAACACCATCGGTTGCCGGCAGCGAGCAGCGAGCGCCGCGGTGGTGCCGGGTCGCACGGTACTGTTGATGATGGTCAGTTGGGGCTGAAACCGCTCCACATAGCTGGCCACGGCCGCCTCGAACGCGGGAGCGTGCACAAAGGGAAAACAGATGTGCATCACTGCGATCGGACGCGGGATCGGGCGCGGTTCCAAATCCAGACGCTCCACCCGCCAATGGTGTGCGAGGACGTTGGCCAGGGCGCCTCCAACCTCGCCCACCCCGACCACCAGGACTGTGGTTTGCATCGTGACTCAGGCCTCCTGCTCGGGAAGTAAGGAATCGATCGCACGGTAATAACGCTCGCGTTGCGTGCGCCCCAACTCGCGCACGATTTCATAAGCATTGCGCGCCAGCGTCGCGCGCAATGCGGGGTCGTGGTAAAGCCGGCTCAGCGAGCGCGCCAGCGCCGTCGGATCGTCGGGTTGGAAATAAGCAATGGCGGCTGGGTCGAAATAATGCTCGATGGTACGCAGGCGGGCGCTGACCACCGGAATACCCAGCATCGCGTACTCCAACAGTTTGACCGGCAGCATCAGGTGGGTGGCACCGCTGGGATGGTTGGGCACCAGCCCCACCGCCGCCTCGCGCAAGAGCGCGGGCAGCCGCTCGATCGGCACCGGATCGTGAAAGGTGACGCGGGAGGTCAGGCCCATCGCCACCACCAACTCGTTGGCGTGTGCCAGATAATCGCCGGTCCCGATCACGCGCAAGTGCAGCCGCGGCAATTGCTCCGCCACCAGGCTTATCGCCTTGAAGGCGACCTCCAGTCCCAAGCGTTCGGTCAGCGTGCCGTGGCAGACTACGGTGAAGCGTCGTTGATCATCGTCCTGGACGAATCGCAAGCTCTCGGCTTGCCATTGGAACAGGTTGGGGTCGGGCACGTTCATCACGGTGCGGATCTTGTGGGCCGCCACTCCGGCCCGCTCCAAGCGACGCTGATGGGGTTCGTGTACCGCCAGCACCCGATCGGCCAGCAGCGCGCTGGCGCGTTCTTCCAGCAGCAGCAGGCGAGCTCCGATATAGCCGCGTCGGCCGGGGAATTTGTCCTGATACAGCTCGGGCATCGTGTCGTGCACGTCGAGCACAACTGCGCTGCCCAGCAGCTTGGGTAGCAGCGCGCACAAGACCGCGGCGTCGGGCATCGTGCACACCATCACCACGTCGTAGCGCTGGGCCAGGGTGCGGCGCGTGGCCAAGGTCGCGGCGCGGGTGAAGAAGCGGAGATAGCTGGTGATGTAATTCAGGCGGCTGGCGCCACGGTAGCGTGGGATGCGGATTCCGATCACGTTGACCTTGCTGGCGATAACCGGCGGGGTAGTAGCTAGGCAAATAACGTCCACTTCATCGCCGCGCTCGGCCAGCGCTTCGGCGTGGCGCTTGACCCGTCCGTCGTGAATATAGGTGGTGTAGGCTATTATCAGGGCTCGCCTCATAGACCGTTGTTCCGCCCGTTGTCGGCAGCCTCCCGCAGGGTCACCACGCGGGCCGCGGCCGCGCCTTCCCCGCTGATATATGCCTTGCCTTTGTCGATAGTCAGTTGCATCTGCGCGCGTTGGCGCCACCAGCGCGCTACTTCCGAAGGTAAGGCGCGCCAAGCGTGCTCCAAATCGGCTAGCTGTTTGAGCAATTCCTCGTAGATTTTCAAATAGGGAGCGGCGCCGCAGTAATCGGGGTGAATCAAGCTTAGAATCATGCCGCCGCGTTGGGCTATCCAGCGCGCCTTGGCTATCCAGATTGGCAGAGGGTCGCGATGGAGCAGATGAATCAGGGTGTGATCCTGGGGCAGGGTGTAGGGCAATTCCACCAACGAGCCGAGAAAAAAGGGAAACAGACTGCAGGTGCCGCCGGGCTGCGGCTCGTACGGGTCGGTATCGGCGAAGGAGCAGTCGTAATCGAAGTCCATAAGCTTGATCCATTCCGCCCGACGCAAGGTGGAGGGCGAGCGGAAGCCGCGCAAATCATGGGCCCGTGCGCTTTGCTGCAGCCGGGCGCTCAGGGTGCGAAAATCCTCATAGCTGCGGAACAGCCGACCGTCGTGGCTCAAGCCATGCGCGCCGAATTCGAAGCCGCGTTGGCGCAGGCGGGCGATTCGCTCCCAATCCAGCGGATATTGAGCCAGCGGCAGGTTCCAGGCCGAGCGAAAACCGTAGCGTTCTTCGACCTCGGCCATCCGTTCCATTCGCTCGAAGCCCAGCAAACTTTCCACGTCGTGGGTGAGCACTACCGCGCAGCGCAGACCCTGCGGCCACAGCCCGATATGCCACAGCTCCTGACCGGGGGCGGCGATTTGGCGCAGCCAACTCAGGCGCAACTCCAGCAAGGCGCTCTCCCACGGCCAGGCCGGGAAAGAGACGCGCCGGCGCGCTTTGATTACCAGGTAATTGACCCGATGGCGCAGCCAGGGCGGAATGGCCTGCTTGAGAGCATAGTAGGCTTCCATACCGCTGGGTGGTCGGCGCCCGCGCTCGGGTAAATAACGCTCCAGCAGATACCATTCGGCCAGCACTGCCGAAGCGCGGACGCTAATCTCGCAGCGCTCACGCCAAGGCTCGGGCGGCTTCCAGAACGAAAAGGCATCGTTGCCAAACTGCGCGTCTCCTCCCGAGTCGAGCTGGACTGCGGCCGGCGCTGCTTCTAACGCCATAGACTTGTCCTCAGCAACAAGCGGCGATGTTGTTGGTGGCGGATAAAGCGCACCAGTTGTGGTTCAGCCAGCCGCGGCCGCCGCCTCAGGCAGGAGGCCCAGTAGCTGGCTAGCATGAGAAGCGGTGTCGCCAGCGGCGGATTGGCGGTGAGTTGACGCAGCGCGCGCGCCATCATGAATAGAGGTGAGTAGCCTGCGTTATAAGCCGCCACCCCCTGTGCCAGCCGCAAGCGCGCAAAGCCGCGTGCCCCCCCGCAGGGGCGATGATGGCGGGCCTGGACGTGAAGAAAGGTACGGGTGGTAAAGCCTTTCATCCAGGCCCGCGCTTCGTCCACCGTATCCCAGCCCAGGCCCGCTTCCAGGCCGCCGATCGCCTCGAAGCAGCGGCGCGAATAGAACTTGGTGGCGCCGCGGGTATGGAAGGCCGGACCGCCGACCGCATGCCATTGTCCGCCGCGCCATTCCAACAGGCTGGCGCCGGCTATCCCAAGACGCGGATCGCGCGCGAATTCAGCCAGCAGCAAGGCGGCGAAGTCGGGCGCGAAGCTTAAATCGGCGTCCAGCCGCAGCAACCAGTCGTAGCCCTGCCACAACGGTTTAGGCAGAGCCTGCATGATGACTGATTCGCCGCCCGGTGCACGGCCTTCCTGGCGCGCAAGATGAACGGGTTCGATGAAGGAATAGCGGCGCGCGGCCTGGTCGATTATCTCGCCGGTGGCGTCGCGCGAGCTGTCGTCGATGATGATCCAGCGCTGCGGACGGATCTGCTGCGCGACCATGCATTCAACGAGCTGCCCGAGCAGGGCGGCTTCGTCGCGGGCTGGAGTGATGGCCAGATATGGCGGTGAGCTCATTGGGTACTTTCTCAGCCCAGATAGCGGTAGAAGGTTGCGCCCAGCGCGTTGCACAGCGAGCGCGGCAAACGTCGAATTATGACTGCCAGCAGGCCGAGCGCGCCGGTGGTGATCTCGGCGCTGAGATAGCGCGGGCGGCGCGGGTAGAATGCATACGGCAGCGCCAGCGCCTGCGCGCCCAGCTCGCGCTTGAAGCGGTTGAGACCGCTGTTGTGCCGGTCGCTGCGCCCCAAATCCAGGCAGTGCACGCTGCCTGCGTAATGCTCCACCACGCTCCAGAAGAGCAAATGATTGGCGCCCGCCGGCGCCTCCACCGTGCGCGCGGCCCATTTGGCGTGCAGCCGTTCACCCTCGCGCAGCACCACTACCGCGGCCACCGTACGGCCCTTGAAGCGTGCCGACCACACCTGCAAAGCGGATTTGGGAAAAATCGAGCGGGCCAGGTGAAAGAAGCGGCGCGGCTGGGCCAGCAGTCCCAGCCGGCGGCGAGTTTCCACCTGCAGTGCATGGAAGGCGTCGATGTCTTCGCGGGCCTGGCCGATCACAATCTCCACTCCGGCAGCGGCCGCGTGACGCACTTGGCGGCGGAAATTGCGGTCGGCGGCGCGCTCCAGCGCGGCCCGCGAGCGGCGCAGGTCCAGGCTCCAATGGAGGAAGCAATCACTGATGTGCCAGGGCGGTCCGGGATCGATACCGCGCAGCTCGCAACTACCCTGGGTCAGCAAACCGGCTAACAAATCCTTCAGCGCGCCGTGATCCAGCGCCAGCGGTGGGCACAAATCTGAAAAGGGTAGACTGACCCGGCGCGCCCCGAGCAGCGAGCGCGGACGGGCCAACAGGCAGCCGGCAGCTAGATCATGGCCGTCGCTGATGGCGGCCAGACTCAGCTCGAAGCCGTAGCATTCGCATAACAACCGCAGCCAGGGCTCGCGATGGTAGAGGGTGGCACCCTCGGCCTGGGTCGCCAGCCGATGCCAGGCCGAGAGGGCTTCGCGCCAAGGCCGGAGATGGAAATGGCGTTGTTCGTCCCATGCGCTGACGGGCGCGGGTTGGCTCATAGTCCACCTCCGCTGAGCATGGCGGGCAGGGTGCGCAACAGGATGCTCAGATCCTTGGCCAGCGACCAATTGTCGATATATTCAATGTCCAGCCGCACCATCTGTTCGAAGGAGAGCTGGTTGCGCCCACTGACCTGCCATAGTCCGGTTATGCCCGGTGGCGCATCCAGGCGGCGCCGATGCCAGCTCTGGTACAGTTCCAGCTCGTAGGGCAGCGCCGGCCGCGGACCGATCAGGCTCATCTCGCCGCGCAGCACGTTGATGAGTTGGGGCAGTTCGTCCAGGCTGAAGCGGCGCAGCCAGCGCCCCACCGCCGTCACGCGCGGATCTTCGCTTAGCTTGAAGTGAGCACCCGCCGGCGCACCGGCGGTGATCCATTGCTGCACGTATTGGCGATGGATTAGATCGGCCGCGGACACCGTCATGGTGCGAAATTTGAGCAGCTCGAAGGGACGGCCGTGGCGCCCCAGCCGGACTTGGCGGAAGAGCAGTGGGCGGCCCTGGGTCAGCCACAGGGCCGCGCCCGCCAGCAGCATCAGTGGGCCCGCGCACAGCAGGGCCGCACAGGCGGCGGCAATATCGAAGGCGCGCTTGAGGAGCAGGTTTAATCCCTCGATATTGCTGCAGCGCGGTCCGATCAACGGGACCGCGCCGATCATGTCAACCAGCAACTCGCGCCCGGGCGCGCCAAACAACCGCGGCACCATTCGCCAGTGAACGCGCAACTCTTCGCACCGCCGCACGATCCGTTCCAGCTCGGCCGGCGCATCCTCGGGCAGGATAATGAACACCTCCAGGTTGCGATGGCGCGCGGCCAGTTCGGCCAGCACCGGCTCGCCACCCAGCACGGGACCCCGATAAGCGCTGCACTCTGGGCCGATAAAGCCCAGCAATTCATACTGAGTCAGCTCTTCTCGGATGCGATCGCAGACGTAGTGGGCCAACGCGTCCTGCCCCACGATCACCACGGGGATAGCGATTTTGGGATCGGCATACAGGTGGCGAATGAGGCGGCGCAGGAGGGCTCGATTGCTCCGCACCAACAGCACGCTGACCGGCAGAATCAGCATCAGGGTCAGGCGCGAGAGTTGCAGATGGGCCAGGAAGGCTATGAACAAGGTCAGCGCTAAAGCGACGACGCAAGCCTTGAGCACCGCCACGGACTCCTGGGCGCCGCCATTGCGCAGACGGTAAAGGCCGCAGCTTCGAAACACCAATAGCCAGCCCAGAGCAGCCGCCATCAGGGCCAGCGCGAGGGCCGCAGGATCGGTGCGGCGCAACTGCCCGGCCATCGCGCCGGCGGGATCGTGCAGCGCCAGCGCCAAACCCGCTGCGCCCAGCAGTGCGGTTTGATCGACCAGCGCGAAAAGAACCTTTTGTCGGCGTTGCTCGACGTCAAACATTGCTTGTCCCCGCGCCCGCGGCGGCGCGTACCACGCTGGCGACCTGCTGGACCTCGCGCGCGCTCAGATGGGGATGCATGGGCAGCGACAGCACGGTGTCGGACAGCCGTTCGCTGATCGGAAAATCGCCGCGCCGATAGCCTAGCTCGCGGCAAGCGGGCTGCAGATGCAGGGGTACGGGATAATGGATTCCGCACTGGATTTGAGCGCTGAGCAGAGCCTGGCGGATAGCGTCGCGCCGCCGGCTCTCGATCACGAACAGGTGGTAGCAAGGTTCGCAATCGGCCGGTTCGGCAGGTAGGCCCACGACGCTGTCGGCCAGGAGCTCGCTATACCAGCTAGCGATAAGGCGTCGGCGCGCGTTCCAGGCCTCTAGACGTTGCAGCTTGGCGTTCAGAACCACCGCCTGCAGACTGTCCAGGCGTGCGTTGTAGCCATATTCCTGGTGGGCGTAGTGCGACAGGCGACCGTGATCGCGCAGGCGCGCGAGCTGATCGGCCTTCTCCTCGTCATTCAAGGCGATTGCCCCGCCCTCGCCCCAGCCGCCCAAATTTTTGCCGGGATAAAAGCTGAAGCAGCCGAAGTCTCCCCCCGCGCCCGCTCGTAGCATCCGCCCGCCCACAAGCACGCGTGCGCCATGGGCCTGACAGGCGTCTTCAATGATGGGCAGGTGCCACTGCGCGCCGATCCTGCGCAATTCATCCATCGCCGCCGGCAGCCCATACAGATGCACCGGTAAGAGGGCGCGTGGCCCCTGCGCGGTCTGCCAGCGTCCGGCCTGCAGATAGGCGCGCACGGCTTGGGGGTCCATCGTGCGCCGGATTGGGTCGACGTCGATTAGCACCGGCCGCGCACCGGTCTGAACGATCGCCTCGGCGGTCGCGATAAAGGTCAATGGCACGGTCAAGACCTCGCTTCCGGGACCGACCCCGGCCGCGAGCAGCGCCAAGCGCAAGGCGTCAGTGCCGCTGCCCACTCCGATCGTTCGCTTGACGCCAAGGTAGGCCGCCAGAGCATTCTCGAAGGCGGCGACCGACGGGCCGCCGACATAAGCCGTCTGGCGATGGAGCTCGGCCAGCGCGGGTTCGGTCTGGGACATGATCTCGGCGTTTTGGGCCGCCAGATCGACCAACTTGATCATCGTAACCCCTCCCCAAAGCGCCTATGCGCCCGCGCTGGCGAGCCCATCACGCAGGTGCCGGGCGCGACGTTATGGGTGACCACCGCGCCCGCGCCGATCAAAGCTCCAGCACCAATCTCCACGCCGCACATGATGATTGCGCCGCTGCCTAGAGAAGCGCCGCGGCGCACCACGGTGGGTTCCAGCCGCCAGTCGGCTTCGCTTTGCAGCTGTCCCTGGGAGTTGACCGCGCGGGGCCGGCGGTCGTTGATGAAAATCACGCCATGCCCCACGAAGACCTCGTCCTCGATCACGACCCCGGTGCAGATGAAGCTGTGGCTGGAGATTTTGCAACGGGCGCCGATGCGAGCCCCGCGTTGAACCTCGACAAAGGCTCCAATGCGACTTTCTTCGCCGATCTCGCAGCCGTACAGGTTGATCCAAGGCGCCAGACGCACCGCCCGCCCCAGGCGCACATCGGCGGCGACCCCCACCGGACGTTCCCCACCGCCCTCCATCACGCCACCTCCGGGCATCGCACCGCGGTTTGCGCGCCGCCTTGTCGCAGCGAGCAGCCGGCTGCCTCCAGCACGCTGACCACGCGCAAGCCGTTGATACCGTCGGTGGCGGGCCGCTCGCCGGTCAGAATGCAGCGGGAGAAGTGCTCGCACTCAGTCTTGAGGGGCTCGGTATCCTCCAGACGGGGGATATGAATGTCGCCGTAACGATAGGAAAACTGGAAGTCGCGGTAGGTGTCGTAGTAGGGCAAAACGGTCACTCCTTTGTCGTAGATACGGATTTTTTCCTGAGTCGCAGTGTCGTCGTACACCAGCATCTTCTTGGAGCCGACGATGGTGGTGCGGCGAATCTTGTTGGGGTCAAGCCAGCTCACGTGGATGAAGGCAACCACGTTGTTGGCGAACCACAGGGTCAGCAGGGCTACGTCCTCGACCTCGCAGCGGTAATGGCTTTGGCCTTGGCAACTGACCGCCTCGGGCAGCCGTCCCAGCAGCATCAGGATGATCGAGACGTCGTGGGTGGCCAGGTCCCAGGCCACGTTGATGTCATGTTGGAACAGCCCCAAGTTGGCTCGCACCGAACTGATGTAAAAGACTTCGCCCAGCTCTCCCGAGCGAATCAGCTCACGCATCTTGAGTACCGGGGCGCTGTATTCGAAGGTGTGCCCGGCCATCAGGGTCAAGCCCTGCTCGCGCGCGAGCTGGACCAATTCCAGTGCTTCCGTGCTGGCGGTTGCCAGCGGCTTTTCCACCAGCACCGACTTGCCCGCCATTAAAGCGCGCCGGGCCAGTGGATAATGGGTGCTGACCGGGGTGGCGATGATGAGGCCACGGATAGTGGGGTCTCGCAGCACGTCTTCGAATTGGTCGGTAGTCTCCACGCCGGGATAGAGCTGACGGATACGGGCGCGGCGCTCGGCGTCCAAATCGCAGCACACCAGGCGGCGGGCGCAGCGCAACAAGCTCAGGTTACGGACCCAGTTGGGACCCCAATAGCCCAAACCCACCACCGCCAAACCGCTCAACGTGGGCGCCAGTTTGGGTTGTGCGGTGCCCTCTTTTTGGACCTGAGGCTCAAAACTCATTGCGGACTCCTGTGCCGAAAATTCGACGGATAGTGGGGGGTAAGGAACTGCGCGCGGCGTTGAAGATCACCCCGGCCAAGGCTCGGTTGGCGGCACGCAAGGCACTCACCGTAGTCGCCAGCTCGGCACGTTCGGTATGGCCGTAACGCACCACCAGCAGGATTGCGTCGCCGGGCCGTGCCAGGGCCAGCATCCGCGCATCCAGCCGCAGTACGCCAAAATCGACCACCGCCAGCGGGAAGGCGTCCAGCGCCTGATCGATTTGTGCCGCCAACGCGCCGTCTGCGGCCCCAGGTTCGGGTAGATGACAGGTGCCAAGGGCGAGCTGGGACCAGCGCGTAGGGCGCACGTTGACCAGAGCGTTGGCGGCCGGCCAGGCGCCTTCGGGGGAGGCGAACAGGCGTTGCAGGGTGGGGTGGCGAAAATGCAAGTCCATCAGCACCGTGCGTAAGCCCAGGCGCTGGCTCAAATCGAGCGCGATGCCGCCGGCCACGCTGGAGGCGCCATCGCCGGGGCGGCAGCCGCTGACCAGCAGGCGTACCGGGTTGCCCAGCGCCGCCAGTGGCGCGACTCGTTCGGTGAGGCGGCGGATGGCGCGATCGCGCGCAATGTTGCCGACGATGGAGGGGGCGATGGGAAGTTGGGTCACGCTGGACGCGGGTAGCGGGCGCGGGGCTGGCGGCGGCTCGGCGGGCGTCTCCAGCGTAATCACATCCTCGGCGGCGTCGAGATTCTGACGGGCGGCGCGTTGCAGCACTTCGAAATAACTACTCATCGAGACGGTCCTCCGACGGCGGGAAGGATCATGGTTTCTCCCGGGAACACCCGGTTGATATCGGTGATCTGCGGATTGACGCGCGCGACCTGGGCGAGGGTTTGCTGGGCGTTGGAGCCCAGATATTGCAGGGCCAGGGCGCCGACCGTGTCGCCGGGATGGATGACGATCTGACGATGAGCCGGCAGGCTGGAGACAACGCTAGGGATGGGTAGGGCGGCCAGCGGCGCGCGCTGTGAGTCGTGGGCCTGCGCCATGGGGCCAGGACCGGCGGCGATCGCCGCCGGCGCCATTGCTGTCACCAGGGGGCGTGGAGCGCTGTTGCGCACGAGACGCGCGGCAGGCATCCCGCCACGCGCGGGTCGTGCTGGGGAATGGGGTGCGCCATGTTCCCAGCCTTGCCAGGCCGCCAGCCCCAGCATCAGCGCTGCCGCCAGCGGCCCCATCCGCCGCAGCCGCGGGCGCGCGGGTGCTGGGGCCGATCCGCCTGCCCGCGCACTCAACCAGCCGCCGTACTCGCGCGCCGCGGCCCGCACCATGCCCCCCCCTACCCGGCGCTGGTTAGCCACATAGGCCAGCAACATCGCGTTGTGACACAGCACGTTGATGCGGCGTGGCAGCCCTTCGGAATGGCGCGCGAGCTGGCGTAGCGCGCTGGGGCTAAAGATGGTGGTAGCTTTGCCACCCACCGCGCCCAGCCGACAATCGACGTAGGGCGCCACCTCGCGCCGCTCCAGCCGGCTCAATTGGGCGCGCGCGCCGATGCGCTCGTTGAATTGGCGCAACTGGGGCTGGCGCAGGCGAGCAGCCAATTCGGGTTGGCCCACCAGGATCAGTTGCAAGGGAGTGCGGGTGGCGGCCGGCAGATTGGCCAGCAGACGTAAATCTTCTAAGGTCTGGTCGGATAAACCCTGGGCCTCGTCCAGGAGCAGGACCAGGCGGCGATCGGGTGCCAGGTTGGCCAACGCCTGATTGAACCCTTGCACCAGAGCCAGACGTGAGAACCGGGTCCTGATGTTGAGTTCAGCCAACACCAACCCCAGCATCTCGCGAAAGCCCAGTTTGGGATCGCTTAGATGAACGATCCGGACTTCGGGATGGCTGCGCGCCAACAACGAATAAATGAGCGTGGTCTTGCCGGTGCCGGTCTCGCCGGTAACCAGGGTAAAGCCGCTCGGTTCGGACAGCCCCCACTCCAGGGTAGCCAGCACCTCGCGATGGGCGCGGCCCAGGTAGAGCGCCGCGCTGACGCTTGAACCTTGGAACGGATTGGCGCTCAAGCCGAAATGCTGATTGAGCATCGCGTTTCGCCCTACCTAAAAGGCTTCGGGCAGTATCGCCACCGTCGGCAGACCGCTGGCGCGCTGAATCGCCGCCAAGCTGTGGATGCGACTGTCACGTTCTTCATCCCACCAGGCTGCTCCCAGCCCCAACCCAAGCCCCAGCAACGCCCCCACCGCCAGGTTCAGCGGCAGGTTGGGAAACACCGGGCGCAACGGCAGGGCGGGTGGCTCGGCGATGCTGACGTTGAGGATGCGGCTTTGGTTGAGGGCTCCGGCGGCACGCGCCTCTTCGCTCTTGCGCACGTAGGAGAGATAGGCTTCTTTGGCCACTTCGACCTCGCGCGTGGCTTCCTCGAAGCTGCTTTCATCGCCGGTCAGCGCGCTTAATTCGGAGCGGTAGCGGGTTACTTCCTGGGCCAAGTCCTGCTGGCTGGCCTGCAGCGCCGCCGCCGATACCTTGGCCTGGGCCAGCTCGCTGTCGAGGGTCTCCCAGGCCGGGTTGATATCGGTGCTGCTCTCTTCAATCTCGGTGTGGTTTTCGCGTGTCAGGATGGCCTGCGCGGCCTTGAGCTGGGCGTCGATGTCGCGAATGCGCTCGCTGTCGGGCCGGTAGCGGGTCAGCAGTTCGGCGCGTTGGGTTTGCAGCGCCAGCACCTGCGGTTTGATACTTTGCAGGGCCATATTCTGGACCACTTTGGTTTCCTTGGTGACGCGCTGGGGATTGCTACGCAGTTGCTCCTGCAACGAAGCCACCCGTTCGTGACTGGCCGCCAATTCAGCCTGATTGCGCCGCATACCCGCCTGGAAATTTTCCAGATCGTTGAGCAGGGCCTGCTTTTGCTCGTCCAGATTACTAATGCCGGTCTGTCTTTCGATCGCGAGCAGGTGCTGCTCGGCCAGGCTCAGCCTTTGTTGCAGAAGGGCGGCCTGGGCTTGAAAAAAGCGCTCGGCTTGGGGGTCTTGCGACAGCCGGGCATGGTAGTCCAGGTAATGGCTAAGCAAGGCGGCGACAAAGCTGCGCGCCCAGCCCGGATCATGGGAGCGGAAGCTGACCTGGAGCAGGTTGGAGCGCTTGACTACCCAGGCCGACAAGTTGGACTGCACCGCCATCGCCTGGCGCTGGACGGGGTCGGGCGCGGGGGCGTCATGCAAGGCGCGGTAGCCCAGGGCTGGCAACTCCAGCAAGTCGCGCATGGCGCGCAGGCGTTCACCCCACAGATTGGGGTGTGGGGGCGGTAGTGCGGCCAGGGTTTGCTCGATCAAGGCGCGGCTGGTGAGCAAGGTTTGCTCGGAATTGAGATCTTCTTCGCTGACCGGATTGACCATCACCGCCGGCTGGTTAGTGGCGGCGCTGGGCAAAGTGGGCGAAACCAGAAATTGCGCGCGGTTGTCCTGGACCAGCACGGTGGCGGTAGCCTGATAGATTGGCGGCCAGGCCAGCGACAGCAGCAGAATTGCGCCGAAGACCCCAAGGGTCACCCGGGACACCAGCTCGCGGCGGCGAAAGGCTATCTCCAGCCATTGGTTTAAATAGTTCTGCATGATTGTGCTTATGCCTTGCTCCGGTTATGGAATCGGAATGGGAAGATAGGGATCGACCGGAATGTTGTTCTTGACGAAGTGCTTGACCAGCAAGTTGAAGTTGGCGATGCCCGAGCGCGGCACCACCACGACGTCGGCCGGCATCAAGGCGATATCCTCTTCCCCGTTGCTGTCGTTGAGCGCGCTTTGCAGGTCGAATTTGCTGCCGTGGGGGTAGCCGCAGGCGTCATGGCGGATCAAGATACTGTTGGCCGCACCTGCGTCTTCAGTAAGGCCGCCGGCTTCTGCCACCGCCTGTATCACCCGCATTCCGGGCTGGAGCGCAATGGCGCCGGGGTGGGCCACCTGCCCTTCGACATAGACCCGGCGGTTGGGCGAGTCGGCGATCCGTACACTGGCCTGCGGCGCCAGTAACTCGTGCCCGTAAGCCTGATCCAGATCGCGCGCGAACTGAGCCGGGGTGCGTCCGGCGGCGGGTAGCTCGCCGACCAGCTTGAGCTCGACATCGCCATCAGGGCGCACTCTTATGTTCTGATCGAATTCGGGCGACAGATAGAACGAAATCGAAAGCAAGTCGCCGGGCGCGATGCGGTCGCCGGGGGCGGTGGTACCTTCGGGATCGTTGGCGCTCAGGCAGGGCGGCGAGGGGACTTCCTGGTTGAGTAGCGCGGCGGAGTCGCTCTGGCGCGCGCCGCAGGCACAAACCCACAGCGCGGCAGTCAACGCCAGGGCGCGGCGTAGCGCACCGCAGTGCTGACTGAAATATGTTTTTACCATCGTTATCGTGTCCTCAGTGAACGCCACCAGTGGTCGGGTGCAGGCGCGCGGATCTGTTTGCAGGAGCCGGATGTCGAGTCGCGCCGCGCTACAAAAATGAAATAGCCAATATGTATTGTCAACTTTCCGCCCGATATCCTGAATGTCGTTCAGTAGCTAGTTCACTTGATACTCTGATCGCGCCCAAAAGAAGCCCACATGATGCAGTAATGGTCGTGGTCACTCGCCTGCCCTTGAGGACAGCATAGCCGGCCTAATTTGATTCAATGTGTCGAGGTCGGCCGCTTAAGCCTTGTAGGACAAGGATTTTTTTGTCGCCCGAAAGGGCATGGATCGGCCGCTGTGCGTAATCCTTGCGCCATCGTCGGCTCGCGCCAACTTTCGTTTCGCACATGCTGGGGGCAAATATGCACTTGTCGTCGGCCCTCGCCGAGGTCCGATTCACCGCGCCGCGCCGGCTGCCGAAAGAGCCTGCGCAGGCTACTCCCGCGCCCTCATTTCACCTTGATCGGTGCAGGAGGGTTGAGGTCAAAGCCATTTTGACCTCGAGGGTTGCTTGCAAGAGCGAGCGCCGATATTGCTGGAGGGGGTCTTCGCGCCCTGCCTGAGCGCTCAGTGCTCAGCCGCTTAGCCAGATCGCTCCTTCCACAACAGCGCCATCACCATACCGTGCGCGCGACGGGTGTGCGCAGGTGTGGCGATGCTTCCAGCTTGCCGGCTACGCTTGATAGGCGGATGCCGGTCGACGATGTTCCCTACTGCGGCCGGGGGTGCAGCATTGATGGCCCGGGGCCGATATCGCGCAAGCGATATCCCGCGGAGGGAAATTCTGCTAAGCCAATAAGCAGATAGCCAGGTGCGGTGCTTGCGCCAGACCAAGGGTGCGCGCCGCGCGGATCAATGAAGAGCGCGCCCGTTGTCGTGGCGCGCGACGGAGGTCTGTAGATATGCTCAAGCCGGAAGAAAACGAATTGTTGACGCGGGTTGGCCCTGGCACTCCCATGGGTGCCTACATGCGCCAATTCTGGACTCCCGTGCTGCGTTCCGAACGCTTGAGCGCGGGTGGAGCACCAGTGCGGGTGCGGCTGCTGGGCGAGGATTTTGTGGCCTTTCGTGCCAGCGACGGCCGGGTGGGATTTTTCGACGAGGCCTGTCCTCATCGAGGGGTCTCGCTGCAGATGGCGACCAATGAAGGTGACGGGTTGCGCTGCGCCTATCATGGCCTAAAACTGGGGCCGACCGGCGAAATACTGGACGTCCCCTGCGAGCGCCCGGAGCGACGCAGCGAGTATGCCGCTAAAATTAAAGTTGGCCATTACCCGGTGCGCGAAGCTGGTTTGGTGGTGTGGGTTTATATTGGCGCGGGCCAGCCGCCCCAATTTCCCAAGTACGATTTCTTTGCCTTGCCCAAGGAACACTTGGATGTGTGTGTGGGAATCGTCCATGCCAACTGGCTCAACGGGCTGGAGGGGCAGCTGGATTCGGCTCATGTGCCGATCCTGCATCGCGACTGGTTGCGCCAGGTCAATGGCAACCGGCGCCGCATCGGCGCCCGCGGTGTGATCAGCTACGACACCGGGCCGCGCTTCGAGTTTGAGAACACGCTCTATGGCTATCGCGAGGCGGCCGTGCGCAAGGCGCCGGGCGATATGCGCTACGTGCGGGTGCGCGACTTCGTGGTGCCCTATTACTCCTTCATTCCGATTGGCGGGCGCGCCGACGATCATGACATGACCATCTCGGTGCCGGTGGACGACGAACATTCGGCGCAATGGGACGTGGTCTACAATTACGTGCGGCCGCTGGGTCCCGAAAACAACGCCCGTCGCATCGACGGCGTGGACGACATCGCCCAGGGCATCGCGCCGCTGGGAGTGGAGCAGCGCTTTGGGCAAAACCGCGCGCGCATGAAAGAGGGCAGCTGGGCCGGCTTTTCCCATCTGCGCTACGAGGACTTCGCGGTGGCGATGGCCCAAGGCATCATTTGCGACCGCAGCCGCGAGTACCTGGGCATGAGCGATACTTCGATTAACCGCGCTCGCCGAATGCTGCTGGACGCGGTCAAGCGCTTTGCCAAGGGCGAACCTGCTTTCGGCACCGACGAGCGAATCGATTATTCGCCCATCCGCGCCGAAGATGCGGTTATTCCCGCCGGCGAGGACTGGCGCAAAGTGGCGCGCGAGTTCGTCGAAGAGGGTGCTGCAGGCTGAGTTTCCTTGTAACCCCAACCTCCTCCCGCTTGCCGGGGGGAGGTTGGGGTAGGTGGCCTACGCTAAGTCGGGCTGGTACCAGCCCCTTGCTGCGCCATAGGACCTCATCATGTGGGAATGGCTAGAAGGGGCTCCTGCAAGCGGCGATTGTCAGAGCAGGTAGGGTTTCCTAAGTGTCCTGCGCGAGCTCCTGCGAAAATGCCGCGTATCAAGTCGAGCTCAGAGCAACCGTAGGCTTAATGTAGGAACCCCGTACGAGGAACAAACGGGGCCGCCAGATCGTGCGAGCGTCGGGCGGCGTCGCTTGAAGCCGCCAAGGGTCCTGTCCCACTTTCAGCCTGGCCTGCTCCGGCCTACCCTGCTGCGTCAAACGCCGGGCTGGTAGAAGCGCTGGCCACAGCGGCTTCGTTCGCAACCGGCTTAAGGGCGAGGGTGGGTTTGCGATAACGCATGATCAGTTCGCTGCGCGCCACGTAGGCAGTAGCCTCGTGCACCAAGCCGCGCCGCTCCAGCAATTGCGCCAAGCTTTGGCGGGTATAATGGCTGATGTGCTCGTCACGGTAGCCGCCTGGCATGAGTGCCCCGTAGATGGGTTCGATCATACGCCAACCAATGGTGGCGTAGTCCGGAGTGCCTACGATCAGCTGGCCACCGGGACGCAGCACTCGCACCATTTCGTCAAACAGCGTCTCGTCGAAGGGAATATGCTCGATCACCTGCGAGCTGATTACGCAATCAAAACAGCCGCTGCGAAAGGGCAGAGCGAAAGCCGAACCGCGCGTTACCGGAATTCCCAGTCGCTTCAAGTAGCGAGTCTTGGAAAAATTGTATTCCATCGCGATTGCGTTGCTCAGACTCTGGATGATCATGCTGGAGCCGGCACCGGCGTCCAGGGTGCGGCCGGCGGCGCGCGCCCAGCCGGTGATTATCTGGTGGCGGCGGCGCTGCCAGTAGCGCTGCAGCGGAATGGGGCTGTAAAAGGCGCGCGCGTCGTAGTCGGCCGACTCGATCGAATTGCGCAGCTTCCACAACTTCAGCGCAGAGACGCTGAGGTCCAGGCCGAAGCGCAGCAAGCGGGCGTGGGAAACCCCACGATCGCGTGGGAAGTAGGTGAAGGGGACTTCGCCGATGCTGAAGCCGGCGGCGTAAGCTTTGATCAGAATCTCCTCGAGCACTTCGAAATTGCGCCCCTGCAGACTGAGCTCGGCCACGGCGTCGCGATGGTAGAGGCGGAAGCCGCTGGACAGATCGCGCACCGGCATCGAGAGTAGCCGGCGCAGCACGCGGTTGAGGAGCTGGCTGAGCGCGCGCCGGCCCCAGGAAGTATAGGCCAGCCCGCCGCGCACGTAGCGCGAGGCGATCACGATGTCGCCCAGATGGCGGGCCTGCCACAGACGCCCCACCATGGTGGGCTCGTGCGACATGTCGGCGTCCAAGGTGAGCAGGTACTGACCGCGCGCAGCCTTGAAGCCAGTCACCAGGGCACCGCCGTAACCGGGTCGCTGCTCGGGCAGCAAACGGGCGCCCGCCTGCGCCGCTACGGCTGCGGTGTCGTCGCGCGAGCCGCCGTCGATCAGCATGATCTCGTAGCGCAGGCCGTTGTGTTCGAGCGCCTGGCTGAGCTTGGGTAGGAGCTGGCGCAGGTTATCGGCCTCATTGAGGACCGGAAGTATAACGCTTAAGTCCAGCGTCGCCGCCCTCTCGCCCGGGCTCAAGCCATCCTGAGGCATGCTCCCCATCCTATAGCACGAAAGCGGCGCGGCAAGCCTAGCTGATAGGCGGTTGGTTCAGGCTTCCGGCCCCAGCATTAGCTCGGGACGGACCACCCGGTCGAATTCCTCGCCACTTAAGAATTTGAGTTCCAGGCAGGCCTCGCGCAGCGTTTTGTGCTCTTCGTGAGCTTTTTTGGCAACCTTGGCAGCGTTGTCATAACCGATTTGGGGGCTGAGGGCGGTCACCAGCATCAGGGAGTTGTGTAAAAAATGCGCAATTTGGCGATGATTGGCCGCCAGTCCCTTGACTGCGTAGGTTGTGAAGCTGTGCGCCGCGTCCGCCAACAGGCGGACCGAATGCAGCAGGTTGTGAATGATGAGGGGCTTGAAGACGTTGAGTTCGAAATTGCCTTGGCTGCCGGCAAAAGCGATGGCGGCATCATTGCCCATCACCTGCACGCAGACCATGGTCAGCGCTTCGCATTGAGTGGGATTGACCTTGCCGGGCATAATCGAGGAGCCCGGCTCGTTCTCGGGCAGAATCAGTTCGGCCAGCCCGCAGCGCGGGCCCGAACCCAGCCATCGCAGGTCGTTGGCGATCTTCATCAAGGCCACCGCCAGGGTGCGCAACGCGCCGCTGGCCGCCACCAGCCCGTCGTGCGCGGCCAGGGCGGCGAATTTATTGGCCGCCGAGACGAAGGGTAGGCCGGTCAGCCGCGCGATTTCCGCCGCCACCCGCTCGGCGAACTGAGAAGGAGCATTGAGCCCGGTGCCGACCGCGGTGCCGCCGATCGCCAAGTGGTAAAGCTCGGGTAGGCAGTTTTTGATGCGCTCGATCGCCTGATCGAGCTGAGCGACATAGCCGGAAAATTCCTGGCCCAAGGTGAGCGGCACCGCGTCCATCAGATGAGTACGGCCGATTTTGACGATTTGATCGAACTCCGCCTGTTTGTGCGCCAGAGCCTCGCGCAGTTCGGTCACGCTGGGTAGCAGCCGGTGGCTGAGCTCTTCCAGCGCCGCGATGTGCATCGCCGTGGGGAACGTGTCGTTGGAGGACTGCGACATGTTGACGTCGTCGTTGGGATGGATGGGCCGCTTGCTGCCCATCACCCCGCCCGCCAACTCGATGGCGCGATTGGAGATGACCTCGTTGGCGTTCATGTTGGATTGAGTGCCACTGCCGGTTTGCCAGACGTGCAGGGGAAACTCCCGGTCCAGGCGTCCCTCGATCACCTCGTCGGCCGCCGCCATGATCAGCTTGGCCTTGTCCGGGGCCAGCTTCCCCAGATCCTCGTTGACCCGCGCCGCCGCCCGTTTGAGGATGCCCATGGCCCGGATCATTTCGCGCGGCATGGTGTCCGCGCCGATTGCGAAGTGGATCAGCGAGCGCTGGGTCTGCGCGCCCCAGTAATGGTCGCTTGGGACTTCGATCGCTCCCATGCTGTCGGTTTCCGTCCGGGTTGGTTTGCTCCCAGTCTTCGCTTTTTCCATGGACATGCTCTTTCCTCGATCGATTGTCCGCTGCGCGTGCGCGAATTCATCTTAGCTCGCTTGAAAATCTTAATTGAGCGGGTTCAGAGGCTCAGTCAAGCTGCAGCACAGGCATGGCTGGCCTTGCATGCAGGCTTACTGTGAGCAGGCAGCACTTGCGACCTACGCTATTTGGAGTACAAAAATCTACCAAATTATTGGTACATGCGCTGCACTGGCCATACCTGCTACAATATGTTCTGAAATTCGCAATTTTGGATGATTTTTGTGCACATCAGCTTGACTTGAAAAATGTGCAAAACTTGCGCGACCAGACCTGAAATATGAGCAGTGAACAATCCAACGCGCGACAGGTCGCCGCGCAATTCGCGAAGCGCACACTGCGGCCGTCCGCGGCACCGATTGATGGTCTTAAGGATCCCGCCGAGCTGATCGCACAAAACTCTCCGCTGTGGAAGGTACTCAAAGCCGCGTACCGCGCCGGATATCACGCCGCGATCTTGCCCAAAGCAATCGGTGGGATGGGGCTTGACGGGGTCGGCCAGCAAGCAGTGTTCGAGGAGTTGGGATACGGCTGTTCCGGTTTGGCGCTCGCGTTGCTGGCAACGGCGATGCCTTTTGCGGCCTTGGCGCGGCTGAACGATGAAGGCTTGAGCGCGGAATTTCTGCGCGCCTACGTCAGCGACGTTGGGGCTCGCGCAATTGGCGGCTGGCCGCTGGCCGAGGGGAGCGATGCTATCGCGGCTCACAGCCTGGGCGATTATTTCGTGCTGCGCGGTATTTTGCCCTGGGTTGCCAACGGCGCCATTGCAACTCATGCGCTGGTGTTCGCCCGATTAGAAGGCGAGCTGGCCGTGTTTTTCGCGCCCTTGCGCAGCGCCGATGTGATTCGTACTCCCGCGCCTGATCAGATCGGCCAGCGAGGCCTGACGGTGGCGGAACTCAGGTTCGCCGGGGTCAAGCTGCCACGCCGGTTGCGGATTTGTTCGGGCAGCCTGGCGGAGCAACTTCGCCTGGAATTGAAAGGTGCCTGGCACGCGGTCCATGGCGCGGTGGCCACCGGACTGGCGCGGGCCGCGCTGATGGAAGCCCTGGAGCATTGCCGGCAGACGTTGTACGCCGGCAAACCTGTCAGCGAGCATATCCAGGCCCAGCATGAGCTGTTCGAAATGTTCGCCTGGGTGGAGGCCTGCCGGGCGCTGTCGCGGGCCGCGTTGGAACGAATTGACGCGACTTTGGCCGAAGGCGCTCACTATGCGTTGGCGGCCCAGCTCTTTTGCGCCAACGCCGCCTTGAGAGTGGCGGGTCACGCTTTGCCTTTGTTCGGCAAGCATGCGTTGCGCGCGCCCATCGAGCTATTTTTTCGCGATGCGCGCGCCGCCTGTATCAGCTACGGTGAAACCCCGGTGCTGTGGGGCGCCAAGCGGGTGCTCGCCGAGGCGCTGGCCTCAGCCCCTAATTGAGGTTCCCCACCCTCCTTATTCTTGCGACTCCCGCGGCATGGCTACCCTGAAAAGGTTTGGGGCGAAATCTGCCTTTTCCGACCAGGGCCTACGTAGGGATGAAAATTGATACGCCGCGCCAGTGCGGCCCAGCTCAAACCCATCTCCACAGCAGTTTGGATTGACTTCCCGCACCCACAGAAATGAAACGTGTTTTGGTAGATAACAGGCAGGGGAAGCTGGCTGCAAAGACTTTGTCCGCAGTCTGCTAGTCTATCGGGCTTATAGCCCGTCTTTGAGGCGTGAGCTGCCTCGCTCTTGCTAACAAGCGGGCCAGTTTGACCACAAGCATCGGCTTACCGCACTAGTTGCCGCCACGCGGCGGTTAGGCAAACATTGATCGCGATGGTGTCAGGCACGGCCGGTCATTGCCGGTGCGCGCCGAGGTAGGTGAGTGTGCTGGAAGCCACGCAATCCAATCCGCTGGTATCGGGACTGACCAGCAACCTGGTGCCGCAGCCTTGTTCGTTGGTAATTTTTGGCGGCGCTGGTGACTTGGCCGGGCGCAAGTTGATACCGGCGCTCTACAACCTGTTGCTCGAGGGCACCCTGCCGACCAGCTTCGCGGTGGTAGGTTTCGAGCGCCGAGCCCTGGATAACCAGGCCTACCGCGAGTTCGGGCGCGAGGGCGTGACCCGCTTTTCGCGCCGCGCGCCCGACGACAACCATTGGCGCGAGTTGGCCCAGCGGATGTTCTATGCCTCCGGTGACTTTGCGGATCTGAGCGCGTTCGCAGCGCTCAAAGCGGAGCTGGAGCGGATCGAAAGCAGGCTGCAAATCCCGGGCAATCGGATCTTTTACCTGGCCATTCCGCCGCGGCTCATCGGCCTATGCGTTCAGCAGCTTCAGCGTGCCGGGCTGGTCAACCCGCCCGCTTCCGGCAAGCCTTTCAACCGAATCATTGTGGAGAAACCGGTGGGCAGCGACTTGGCCAGCGCGCGCCGGCTCAACGACGCTTTGGCGGAGGTGTTCGACGAAAGCCAGATCTACCGCATCGATCATTACCTGGGTAAGGAGACGGTTCAGAATATCCTGGTAATGCGCTTTGGCAACGCGATTTTCGAGCCTTTGTGGAACGAGAAATATATCGACCACGTGCAAATCACGGTGGCCGAAGAGGAAGGGGTGGGCACGCGTGCGGGCTATTATGAGGGGGCGGGTGCGCTGCGCGACATGGTCCAAAACCACATCATGCAGTTGCTCTGCCTGACCGCGATGGAGCCGCCCTACGCGATGACCCCCGAGGCGATTCACGACCACAAGCTGGAGGTGCAGCGCTGCCTGCGCCCGCTGACGGGCGAGGAGGTCGATCGCTGCGTGGTACGCGGCCAGTATCGGCGCGGTTACGCGATGGGCATCGAAGTGGCAGGCTATCGCGAGGAGCACGGAGTCGATCCCCATTCGGCCACCGAAACCTATGTGGCGATGAAGGTATTCGTGGACAATTGGCGCTGGGCTGGAGTGCCGTTCTATTTGCGCACCGGCAAGCGCCTGCCCAAGCGCGCCAGCGAAATCGCGGTGCAATGGAAGCAGGTCCCGCGCCTGATGTTCGATCAGGCCGGGGTCGCCGAACCTAACGCGCTGACCCTGCGCATCCAGCCCGACGAGGGGATGTCGCTGCGCATCTCCACCAAGCTGCCCGGGCCGCGCTCGCGCCTGTTTCCGGTCAAGATGGATTTTCGCTACGGTACTACTTTCGGCGAGCAGGCCTCACCCGAAGCCTACGAGACTCTGCTGTTGGACGTGATGGCGGGCGAGCAGACCCTGTTCATGCGCCGGGACGCGGTGGAAGCGTCCTGGGCCTGGATCGATTCCATTCGCGAGGTCTGGGCCAGCCGCGGGCGTAGCGGGTTGAGCGAATATCCGGCCGGTACCTGGGGCCCGGCCGCCGCCGATCGGTTGATCGGTGCCGATGGGAGGCGATGGAGGACGCTGTGAGCGCAGCGCTGACGCCGGTGAAGCCGAGCGAGATCGAGGCCGCGCTGGCGGCGTTGTGGCGTCCCGCCCAGGCCCACGGAGCGGTGATGCCGGCGCTGACTCGCGCCTGCATGTCCAACTTGATCGTGTACTGCGACGATGCTGCGCGTGCGGCGGAGGTGATGGAGGACTTGCCCCACGTCGTACGCAGCCATCCGGCGCGCGTACTGACCCTCATCGACGACTCCGAAGCCGGAGTTCCGCAGGCGGCTGTCAGCACCCAGCGGGTCTCCGACGACCGCGGCCATCAGGTGGTCTGCGAGCAAGTGGTTCTGCGCGCCCGCGCGGTCAGCCTCAGCTCGTTGGCTCGGCCCCTGCTTCTAGGCGATATTCCCACCTCTTTGTGGTGGGCCCCGCCGATGGCGCCGCCTGATGGCGGCCGGCTGTTCGTCGATCTG
>Ga0070737_10000382_pt1 | contig 99901 bp, 85 predicted proteins | sample Coa_R1_10_FD_66438 | JGI IMG/M metagenome (GOLD analysis project Ga0070737, IMG submission 66438) | Surface soil microbial communities from Centralia Pennsylvania, which are recovering from an underground coalmine fire - Coalmine... | ecosystem: Environmental > Terrestrial > Soil > Unclassified...
CCCCGCGAACAGATCCCGGCTGAAACGGCGGTCGATGTGCAAGACCATCAGTGCCTTGCGCTGGTCGATAAGCGCAGCGATCTCCTGATCGCTGTGAATGCGCGTCACCTCCTGGAAGGCGGGCGCGCCTTCGAATCGAGCGACCAATTCGCGTGAGGGTTGGCTCGGGTCCTCGTCGTAGACGGCGAAGGGTACGTGATTAAGGTCATAGGTCGCCGCGTATCCAAACACGACAAGCTGAATGATTGGCGGACCAATCAGCACCATCCGGCTCTTCACGTCTCTAAGGACTGCCAGCAGCTCCTTGACGACCAGGCCGAATACCCGATGCAACATCATGGCCTACTCCAGGCTCTTGCGCGCCGACCAGCGCGCCAGACCGAGAAACACCGCCGCCATCGCAATCAGCGCCAGGATGTTCGGCAACACCACCGGCCAGACGTTGCCGGCGAGAAAGAGGCTTTGCAATATGGTCACGAAATACCGCGCCGCCACAAGGTGCGTGATTAGCCGAATAGCCGCGGGCATGCTGCGGATGTCAAACACGAAGCCGGAAAGTATGAAGGCCGGCAGAAATGTGACGATAATGGCGATCTGACCGGCAACGAACTGGTTCTTGCTGACCGTGGAGATCAGCAACCCCATCCCGAGCGCACACAACAGAAAAGCCGACGACGACGCCATCAGCAGCCACAACGAGCCGCGCAGGGGCACGCCGAAGAGCCAGATAGCCATCGCTACCGAGAGCGCCATCCCGCCCATCCCAAGGACGAAATACGGAATCAGCTTGCTCAATATGATTTCGTGGATGCTGGCGGGGGTCACCAGCAATGCTTCCATCGTGCCCCGCTCCCATTCGCGCGTGACCACCATCGCGGTCAATAGCGCGCCGGTCAGAGTCATGATGACGGCTATGAGTCCGGGGACGAGGAAATCGGTGCTGGTGACCGCGGGATTGAACCAGACCCTTGCGTCAACCTGGACCGGAGTCTTGAGCGGCAGACCCCGGCTGGCCGAGAATCTCGCGATCCACCCCGCCCAGACCTGCTGCAGGTAGCCCTCGACGAGACGCGCGTTGTTGGCGTCGACGCCATTGACGATCAGACCGATGGGCGCGTTACCCTGGCTGAGCATTTGGCGGCTGAAGTCGCTGCGCAGCCATACGATACCGTCTACCAGTCGCGCTCGCATTGCCGCATCGGCCTCCTGTACGTTGGGGAAGAAGACCGGCACGAAATACGGCGAGCGGAAAAATCCCGCGGCGAAACTAGCGGTATCCGTGTTGGGTTGCTCCACGACCAGGGCCAGCGGCACCCGCTTGGCATCGAGCGACACCCCGTAGCCGAAGATCAGCAAGAGGATGACCGGCATGACGAAGGCGATCGCAATGCTGGAGGGGTCGCGCAGAATTTGCAGCGCCTCCTTGCGCAGCAATCCGCCTAGTCGCATGATCACCGCCCGGTTCATGCGGCTGCTCCCGTGGGATGATCTTCGCTTGCGCTGATGAGCGCGACGAAGGCGTCCTCCATGGTCGGATTGGGCAGCGCGCTGGAGCGAAAGCGCTCGCGCATCGCTTCAGAAGTACCTTCGGCCAGAATCCGCCCCTGTGCCATGATCACCAGACGATCGCAGTACTCCGCTTCCTCCATAAAGTGGGTCGTGACCATCACCGTGATACCGCCTTCGGCCAGGGCGTTGATGCGGCGCCAGAAATCGCGCCGCCCTAAGGGATCCACGCCCGAGGTCGGCTCGTCGAGAAACAGGATGTCTGGCTCGTGCATCAAGGCCACCGCGAGCGCGAGGCGCTGTTTGAAGCCCAGTGGCAGGTCGCGACTGGTAGAGTCGGCGAACGGTCGCAATTCGAATTGCTCCAGCGCCCAGTCGAGCCGCTGGCGTTGGCGCGCGCCCTTGAGTCCATAGGCGCTGCTGAAGAAGCGCAGATTTTGCAGCACCGAAAGGTCGCCGTAGAGCGAGAACTTTTGCGCCATGTAACCCACCCGCTCACGCGCGTGTGCCGCCGCATGCCGCAGATCCACGCCGGCGACCTGAAGCCTGCCTTCCGAGGCCGGCAGCAGGCCACAAAGCATGCGAAACGTGGTCGATTTGCCGGCGCCGTTGGCCCCCAGCAAACCGAAGATTTCTCCGCGCTTGACGCTGAAATTCACGTCGCGCACCGCGTAGAAGGCGCCGAAGCGGCGGCTCAGATTGCGGACCACGATCAGGTCTTCGTGGCTTGCCGCATCGGAGGCTCGCGTCGGACCGGGTGAGGGCGCTTGATTTGATGAAGCGGCGGGTTGAGAACCCTTCAGCAGGCTTACGAAACTGTCCTCGAAGCGCGGGGCGACGGGCGTGATCTCCAGATCATGCTCGCCGCTAAGCAGTTGGGTGGCGGTGGGCGCCGCCGGTTGTTCGGTGACGACTCTTACACGCGATCCCTGAATGATAGCGTCGAGGATGCCCGGCGCCCGGCTTACGCGCTCCTGTAATGCACGCTTGGAGATTCCGGGCGCAAAGATCTGAAAGCTCCGTCCCGCGAGCCGGCGCGTAAACACCGCGGGATCATCCTGGCCAAGCAGCTTGCCGTCGTGCATCAGGATGACTTCGGTGCAGCGTTCGGCTTCGTCGAGATAGGCCGTGCTCAGCAGCACCGTCGCGCGGCGCTCCTCGACCAGGCGATGAATGATCGACCAGAGTTCGCGGCGCGAGACCGGATCGACCCCGACCGTCGGCTCATCCAGCAGCAGCAGCGGCGGTGAGCCAACCAGCGAGCATGCCAGCCCGAGCTTCTGCTTCATTCCGCCGGAGAGCTTGCCCGCCAGCCTGCCTGTGAACGGTGCCAGCCCGGTCATGTGCATAAGATCGGCATAGCGGGCGGCACGCTCTCCTTGCGCTACCGCATGCAGGTCGGCGTAAAGGTCGAGGTTTTCCTGCACGCTGAGGTCCTCGTACAGACCAAACCTTTGCGGCATATACCCGAGCAATGACTGCACTCGCTGAGGCTGAGCGCGGACGTCGATTCCCAGTACGGCGATGTTTCCTTGGTCCGGGGCAAAGAGGCCCGCGATCAGGCGCATCAGGGTGGTTTTACCCGCGCCGTCGGGACCAATCAGGCCCGTGACCATGCCCCCTTTAACTGCAACGCTCACGTGGTCGAGCGCGCGGACGCTGCGACCGCCGGCATGGAAGCTCTTGCTGACTGCTTCGAGTCGCAAGGCAATTTGGGGGCGTAGGCTCACGGCTTTTCGCTGGCGTGATTGTGCTCTCCGCAGCCAAGGCCGTTAACCTGACTTGCGCTCGGGATGGGCTGGTCGAGCGCCACCGTCACCGTGGCCGGCATCCCGAGGCGCAATTCGTTTTGCGGATTGCATGCATACACCCGCACCTGGTAGACCAGGCGGGTCCGCAATTCCGGTGTCTCGACATTTTTCGGCGTAAACTCAGCGGTTGGAGATATGTATCCGATCCAGCCCTTGAAGACCTTGCCAGGAAAACTATCGGTCGTAATCGATGCTTTCATGCTCAGGTATATGCGGGCCATATAGGTTTCGGGAACGTACGCGCGCACCCATAGCGGATTTGTCAGCGCCATCGTAAAAGCTGGGACCCCGGGTGAAGCCATGTCGCCGGGTTCCAGAATGCGGTCCTCGATGATCCCGTCGGAGTGCGCATACAGCTTCGTATCGGCAAGTTCACGCTGCGCAAAGGCGAACGCGGCCTCGTCCGCTTTGAGCACCGCGCGGGCGTTCTCGATGTCCTCGATGCGCGGCCCTTTGACGGCCAGAATCCATGCTTGGCGGGCGGCATTGTAGTTGCCGGTTGTTTCCTTGAGTTTGGACGCCGCGTCGTCCAGCTCTTGCTGGGGGATAAGGTCTTTGCGCCGCAGCCTTACGTCGCGCTGGTAGGTTACCTCTGCGTCGCGCATCGTCGCGTGCAGGGCTTCCATCGTGGACCGCGCCTGCACGATTTCCTCGGGCCGCGAACCGTTTATCAGCCTGGCAAGCACCTGCTGCTGGGCCTCGATGTTGCGCCGCGCTTGCTCGGCGTTGGCCGCGTATCGACGGGCGTCAAGTTCGGCCAGAAGCTCGCCCGGCCTGACGAAGTCGCCCTCCTCGACCAACATCCGCGTGATTCGGTCGGAATCGTTGAAGGCAAGCTGGACCTCGCGAATATCGATGTTGCCGTACAGCGTAAGTAGAGTATGGTTTGCTCGATTGGCGCGAACAACCAGGAAAATTGCGGCCAAGGCCCCGACCGCCACCACCGCCAGCATCTCCAGAAACCTGCGCCTGCTCATGTTTACTGCTGCCGTTAATCGCCCATGGGTGGCTTCCCTGGCAACTTGCCGCAATCGATGTGCCAACTCTGGTCGGCGCTTCGCTTGGCGCCAGCGCCCACCATTTTTCTCGCGCGGCTAATGAACTGTATCCAACCGAAACAGCTATTGGAAAGCAGGGGAACCAGTGGGACGATTTGCGCCACAAAGAATACCCTCCTAACTCAAGGCTCGGGTAACGGTGCGAGCGTGAAAAGGCGTTAAATCAAAAGGTATGGGTTTTGCGACCTGACTTTACAGCGCGGCCCAAGGTGAAAGCGGACTGAAAGACCCCCGAAGCGCAACGGCGACTTTGATTGGCCAAGGATGGCAGCAGGCATCGGACCTCACTGCACTCAGTTAGATAGGTGACGAGAAAAATCGGGCATGAATTGTCCCCATCTCTGCTCAAAAGCCGGCGAAAAGAAACTTTCCATGAACGGCCGAAAACTGAGGAGACCAAGAGCGTTCGGGCGGTCTCAAATCGGTGCCGCCCTTGTCTTCTTGCTGGCGGGCTGCGCCGTCGGGCCCGATTTTGTTCGCCCCGCGCCACCTTCGGTCACCGCCTATACCCCGAAAGCGAAATTGCCGGCGTTGACGGCGGGCGGCAGCGAACCCTCCCAACGTTTTTTGAGCGCTTCGACGATCCCCAATGCTTGGTGGCAGCTTTTCCATTCAAGGTCGCTCGATACGGTGGTGCGAGAAGCAATCGCCAACAGCCCAAGCCTAGTAGCGGCTCAGGCCGCTTTCGCGCGGGCGCATCAGGCGGTGCTCCAGGCTGAGGCCCCGCTTTATCCCTGGATGGACTTCACCGCCATGGCCGAACGTCAGCGATGGGGTCTTCCGATGGGCCTCGGCTTTTCTCCCAGTAAACTCTATGCCTTCAATTATTACGCGTTTGGTCCTACCGTGAGCTACTCACCCGATCTGTTTGGCCTCACCCGCCGATACATCGAAGAGCAGCAAGCGACGGCGCAGAGTCAAGCATATCAGCTTGCTGCGGCCTATCTGACCCTTACCGGCAACGTAGTGGCCGAAGCGCTTACCATCGCTTCGACCCGCCTACAGCTTAGCGTAAGCCAACAGATCGTGGCCGTGGACGAGAAGAACTTGGAGCTCGTGCAGTCTGCATTTGAAGAGGGCCGAATCGCCAAACCTGACGTGCTGCTTGCCGAGAGCCAACTATCCAATGATCGGGCCTTGCTGCCGCCACTGCGCCAACAACTGGCGGCGGCCCAGGACGCGCTCACCATGCTGGTCGGGAAATTTCCCGCGCAATGGGAGGCGCCCTCATTTGCCATGTCCGACTTTACCTTACCCGGTGAACTGCCGGTCAGCCTGCCCTCCGCCTTGGTTCGCCAGCGCCCGGACATCCTGGCGGCGGAGGCTCAACTCCACGCGAGCAGCGCGGCAGTCGGGGTGGCAACGGCCCAGATGTACCCGAACATCACCTTATCCGCCTCCTTGACCCCCGCGGCACTAAGTCCCAACGGCGCGTTCTTCCAAGCATCGAACCTCTTCTGGAGTCTAATCGGAGGCGTTACCGTACCGGTCTTTCATGGTGGCGCGCTCCGAGCGCAAAAACAGGCAGCAATCGAGCAGCTTCGGGCTTCGTTCGCGATCTACCGCCAGGCCGTGCTGCAAGCCTTCCAACAGGTCGCTGACACCCTGCGCGCCCTGGGCCACGATTCCGAACTCATCCACGCCGAGCGCCGTGCGGTCGAAACCGCGCACAATTCACTGGCTCTTCAACAGGAGAGTGACGCGCTCGGCAAGACTGACATCCTGCAACTGCTCGACGCGCAGCGCAGCTATCACCAGGCGGAGTTGGGCTATGCACACGCCTTGGCGCAGCGCTACCTGGACAGTGCTCAACTGTTCGTGGCTATGGGTGGTGGGTGGTGGAAAGACACCACCCTTTGCGGTGACTGCGCCGATCGAGTCCGCTTCGAGGCATGGCCTGCTCAGACTGTTGAAATTTCGCCTTCGCGATAAAGGCCATAAGCGCATGGTTGGAAGCGACATGGCGCGGGTCAATTAGTGCGAAGCCGTCGGGCGTGGTGCCAGCGAACACCCGGTAAATCTGCCGTGTCGAGGTTGGCCAGCGGGCTATTTCCTACGAGCACCCGGAGGGGTCCGATGAAGGGAAAAGGTCATCCATATTCGCCTACCTCGCCTAAACCGCCAACATGCGAAAGACGCTCGACCGCCGCCGCTTCTCCAAAGTACGACTGCCTGTGCCATAACCAGATTCACGGCACTGAGTTGATTTCTTGACCATCGACAACTCCTTCTCCCCAAGCCAGCCTCGGCCCGCATCTTGCCCGGACTATCGCACTGCTAGCCCATCGCCAACCGCCCCCAGAGTCTCGCAATCATGATGTTGCAGCACGATCGCGTGCGCGATGAATCAGATCTTCGGTATCTGACGAGTGCGACGATAGAATCGCAGCCCAGACCATCGCTTGCGCGGCGACTCAACGGAACCACACAATCTGACGGGCCTCCAGCGGAACGCTTGCCTCCGGATGGTATGGTACGACGCGCGGAGTGTACTGATCCGCTGAACGGTCCTTCCCCACCGATGCTTGATAGGTCCAACCGTTGACCGCGCCCGTGATGGCCTCAGCACGTACCATTGGCACACGTACCAACGAAGCGCCGTCCAGTTCGTCCGCGTAAAGCTCTACTGCCACCCCCTCGGGGTTCATTCCTCCCAGGTATACCTGGACGCGCACGAGGCGTTGAGCTCCACCATCCTGCACAAAGAGGTTTCCGAAGCGAATCTCTGACCAATGGTTACTAAGCGAGTTATGCCACTGCTCGATACGACTTCCCAGACCTCCGTTATCGGCCGTGCGACGACGGTAACGTTGTGCCGCCGGAAGGTAACAACGCTGGGTATATTCGCGAACCATACGATTGGCTGAAAAGCGCGGTGCAAGGCCGCTCATGCTGGCGCGCACGCGGGCGATCCACCTAACCGGTATTCCGCGCGCGTCCCGCTCGTAAAAGGCTGGGACAATATCCTGTTCGAGAAGGCGATAGAGTTCCTGCGCCTCCCGAATGTCCCATTGCGGGTCTTCATGCTCCTGCCGGTCACCCAGCGCCCAGCCGACCTCGGGCGCGTACGCTTCCGCCCACCAGCCATCGAGTTCCGATAAGTTGAGGCCGCCGTTGACCAGGAGCTTCATTCCACTGGTGCCGCACGCCTCCCAAGGGCGTCGGGGGGTGTTGATCCACAAATCCACCCCTTGCACCAGTTCAGCGGCGAGTGTCATGTCGTAGTCTTCAAGAAAGATCACTCGGCCTCGCACTTCGGGTCGGCGCGCATATTCAACCCACTCGCGAACCATACGCCTGCCTTCTTCATCGGCCGGATGTGCCTTGCCAGCCACAACTAGTTGCACGGGATTGACGTTGTTGAGAATGCGAGTCAGGCGCTCAGGCTCCAAAAGCAGCAGATTTGGACGTTTGTATCCCGTGAATCGGCGGGCAAAACCAAGCGTGAGCGCATTGTAGTCGAGGTGGTCGGCGGTCCTCAGGCCCGTGCTGTCACCCAGCGCCACACGATGACGCTCGGCCCGCCGCCGCACCGCATCGACGAACGCGCGTCTACTGTTCATGCGAAGCGTCCAAAGCGCGTCGTCTCCAAGGCTGCCGATAGCATCTTCAACTTTCTCAAGCTCCCCCATCCAGCGGCCTTTGCCGCAGCTTTCAGTCCACAAGGCATCGGCCGCGGCGGAGTCCCACGACGGGACGTGAATGCCATTGGTGACATATTCGACCGGTACTTCGGCCTCCGGCCAGCGGATAAACAATGGTTGGAAGATTCGACGGCTGACCCGTCCATGCAGCCGGCTCACCGCATTCGCGCTACCGCAGCCACGCAAGGCAAGGTATGCCATATTGAAGGGTTCGCTCGAGTCCTCCGGATTGACACGGCCAAGCGCCAGCAACTGTTCTAAACCGATTGCGGCCGTGCGGGCATAGTCCGCGAAGTAAGCAGTCATCAGATCCTTGGAGAAGCGATCGAACCCCGCCGCCACTGGGGTATGCGTAGTGAAAACGTTTCCAACTCGGGTACAACGCAAAGCGACTAGAAAAGAGCACCCTGTCTGCTGCATAAAATCACGGGCTCGCTCAAGCGTCACGAAGGCGGCGTGACCCTCGTTAAGATGGCAAACCTCGCAACTTATCCCCAATTCTCGCAGTAAACGCCAGCCACCGATCCCCAGGACGATCTCCTGCTGCAGCCGCATCTCTGCGGCTCCGCTATAGAGTTCGCCCGTGATGCCGCGGTCCACCGGCAAGTTGAGAGGATCATTGCTGTCTAGTAGATAGAGCGTGATGTTTCCGACCCTAACCTCCCAGCCACGTAAATAAACCTGTCTTCCCGCCAGTTCCACTGCCACGCGCAGCCACTCACCTTTGGCATCGCGCACTGGAACTACCGGTAGCATGACCGGATTGTTATAAGGATAAATCGCGAGCTGACTGCCATCCGGTCCAATTGTCTGGCGAAAGTAGCCCTGCTGATAGAGCAGGCCCAACCCCACCAGTGGAACACCCAAGTCGCTCGCCGTCTTGAGATGGTCTCCCGCGAGGATCCCCAATCCACCGGCGTAAATCGGCAGCGCCTCGCTCAAGCCGAATTCCATACTGAAGTAGGCAACCGGCTTGAGCTGCTCCGCGCCGTGCGTCGTGGTAAACCACAGTTGACGTCGCGCAAAGTCCGCTCTCGACTCCTGTAGCCGGCGTAATTCCGCCATGAACGTGCTGTCGCGAGCCAGTCCCTCCAGGCGTGCCAGCGATACGCTCTGCAGGATTAGCCACGGGTTGCCAGTCGCCTCCCAAAGTTCGGGAGAGACTTTTTCCCAGAGCTGATCGGCTTCATGATTCCAACTCCAACGCATGTCGAGGGCCAACTCGCTCAATGCTTCCAGGCCTTGCGGCAGCGCTCGCGGAAGATAGTGCTCGGCCGCGTTCCGAATGCTTTTTATCCGATCTGTCATCTGCTTACCGTCGCGTCGTCAGCACTACCAGTGAGCGCTCTGCAAGATTTATTTTCGACCCGGCGAGCTGCGGTGCGGTATCGCCGGCCACGATATCCTCGGGAACCGCCGCAGCGGTGTCGATGGCACGCCACCATCGCGTATTCTCCGGGGGCGGCGGGACCCGAAACTCCACCGGCTGCGCTCCAGCGTGGGCCAAAAAGCACAGTGAAACGCCGCGCTGTTCCACGTCACGGATCATACAGCCGACGGTGGGATCAGGCGCGTTCCAATTTGGATATGCGCCCGAACGATCAAACCATATGACATCGTCTGCCGTATAGAACTTTTCGCGCGACAGAACTTGATGAGACTTGCGAAAGAAGATCAGCTCCCGAACAAAACGTAAAAGCTCGCGGTTACGATCCAGTAAACGCCAGTCGTACCAGGAAGTCTCGTTATCTTGGCAATAGGCGTTATTGTTGCCGCGCTGGCTGCGACCAAACTCGTCGCCACCAAGCATCATTGGAACACCGCGCGAGAGCATCAGTGTCGCAAGTAGATTCTTGGCCTGCCGCAAGCGCATGGACTGAATCGCCGGATTGTCGGTCGCTCCCTCGGCGCCATGGTTCCAACTGTAATTAGCGTCCGTGCCATCTCGGTTGTCTTCGCCGTTTGCCTCATTATGCTTGGTCTCGTAGCTCACCAGATCAGCCAGCGTGAAGCCATCATGGCAGGTGATGAAATTGATACTATTGAGCGGCTCCTTGCCGGTCCGCTGGTAGATATCGGCGCTGCCGCATAACCGACTGGCAAAGGCCGCTGCCATACCGCTGTCCCCCCGCCAGAAACGTCGCACATCGTCGCGATAACGGCCGTTCCATTCCGACCAGCGCCGGCCAGGAAAGCTCCCGAGCAGATAGGCGCCGCCAGCATCCCACGCCTCGGCAATAAGCTTTACGTCGCGCAAAATAGGTTCCTCGGCGATTCGCTCCAGCAGCGGCGGGTTGCTCGCGAGATTACCTGACTCATCGCGCCCCAGAATTGCGGCCAAGTCGAACCGAAAGCCGTCCACATGCATCTCGATAGCCCAATAGCGCAGACAGTCCAGGATGAACTCGCGCACCACTGGATGATTGCAATTGAGCGAATTGCCGCACCCCGAGTAGTTGCGGTAGCGGCGCCCACCGTCGGCGAGCAGGTAATAAATTGGGTTTTCCAGCCCGCGGAAGCTAAGCGTCGGGCCCAGCTCGTCGCCCTCGGCGGTATGCGTTAAGGCGATGTCGAGGATCACCTCGATGCCAGCAGCGTGAAGCGAGCGCACCATCTCCTTGAATTCCGTGACTTGGTGTCCAGATCCGCTCGAGGAGTAGCTCTCCTTCGGCGCGAAAAAATTTACACTGCTATAGCCCCAATAATTGCGCAGGCGCTCGCTAGTGAGCGGGTTGTAGCGGCTAATTTCGTTCTCGTTGAATTCCTGTACCGGCAGCAGTTCGATCGCGGTCACGCCCAGCATTTTGAAATACGGGATCTTCTCGATTACGCCGCGGTAGGTTCCGGGGTGCTTCACTGCGGACGACGGATGCACGCTAAGGCCACGCACGTGGGTCTCGTAGATAATCGTCTCTTCCCAAGAATGCTTGAGCGGCCGATCGCAGCCCCAGTCAAAGGCGCGATCGACCATTATTGCCCAGCACGCCGTTGCGCCATCATCCTCCCGAGAAAATGAAAGGTCCTTTTCCGGCGATTTGGGATCGTAACCAAACGCGCGTTCGAAGTCCGAAGAGGCAACCCCACTCAGGGCGCGAGCGTAAGGATCGACCAGTACCTTGTGATGATTGAAGCGGAATCCCGCTTGAGGCTGATACAATCCATCAACCCGATACGCGTAGTATTGCCCCGGACCCACGCCTTGCACCCAAACATGCCAAATATCTCCGGTACGATGTTGTAAAGGGTTAAGGTGAACAATTCTCGGCCGGTCGGCGCCATTCGATAATGGGTAGAGCAACAAATCTACGGCACTGGCATGGCGGCTAAACAGGGCGAAGTTGACTCCGTCACCGACCGCGTGTGCGCCAAGGGGCAGCGGGTCGCCAGGCATAATCCCGGCGCCAAGATCAGGCCCAGCGACCCGAGCTGGCATGCTGGTATCAGATGGCGCCATTTTCGTTGTCGGCTTTGATCTTCTATTAGTGTCGCTGGTCTTGTCCCTCATACTGCATTTTCTTTTGATTTCTGGTCCGACGGACAGAGCGATACAAGAACTAGTCGCTGCCAGAAGCGTCGCTCAATGCGTGGTGGTTTCGGCGAGCTGACGCAGGCTGGCGCGATTGCCGATCGCGACCAGCAGATCGCCGGGTGCGATCACGGTTTGCGAATCGGGGATTAGCGACAGCCTACCATTGCGCCGCAACGCCACAATCCGAAGCTGCGGATGGGCGTGCTCGAGCTCGCGGATGGCGCGGCCGAGGATCGGACTGAGCTGAGGTACACTGATCTCCTCCAGGTCGATTTCGTCGCCTCGCCCTGGCATTACCAGCTCCAAAAAATCGACCACCGAGGGGCGCAGGATAGTGGTTGCGACGCGGAAGCCACCCTGCTGGTAGGCGGTCACCACCTGGTCAGCGCCCGCCAGCGTCAGACGGCGGTGAGCTGCCTCGGTTTCGGCTCGGGCATGAATCCGAATCGCGGGATTTTTCTCCCGTGCCGACAGTGTGATGTAAACATTGTCGGCGTCCGAGCCAGTTGCCGCGACGAGCGCGCGGGCAGTGCCGATGGCGGCTTCGTCCAAAGTCGTATCTTCCAGCGCGGAGGCGTTGAGAAAGGGAATATCGAGCCGGGCCAATTCGCCGGCACGCGCCGCGTCGGGATCGATCACGACCAACGGCACGGAATTGCGCCGAAGCTCCTCGGCCACGGCGCGGCCGAAGCGGCCAAAGCCGCAGATAATTACATGCTGGTGGAAATGTTGAATCTTGCGATGCATCGCAGTGGCTCCCAGATGTTCCTTAAGGCGGCCTTCGATCAGCAACTCGGCAATCACCGCGAGCAGGTAAAAGGAAGTGCCCACCCCGGTGACGATGAAGATAACCGTAAAGATCTTGCCGGCGGCGTCCAGTGGTCGCACTTCACGGTAGCCCACCGTCGAAACTGTGATAACCGCCATGTACAGTGCGTCCAGGGCCGAATAACCCTCGAGCAAAACATAACCCGCCATCCCGACCAACGTTACCAGCACCATTCCGGCGACGGCGAAGACGAAGCGTCTGGCCGGACTACTCATGCGAGTGGCTGTGCCGCCCTTCCCAACGCCTCCAGGCGTCGCTAAGGAGCCAAATAATGCTCACGCTTGGCACCCGCGATACGAACAACAGGCTTTTCATGACCAACAGGATAAAGCCAGATGAAACAATTATCCAAGAGGAAAACTTAATAAGCAGGGAAATTATAGACGGATAAAAACGCGTCGGTTATCGCTGAATTGCGCAAGCTCGCTCCGAGGACCTAGCGGGAAGTAGGAGTTACGCTGCTGTCTTTTGTGAGCAATCAATTGGAGCGCGCTCATGTTCACTCGCGATTCGAAGCCGTCGCGAGAATTGTCGCCAGACGTGCTCGCCGCTCAAGCAGATCCGCAAGGGTGTAACGGTCGAGCGTGGCAGAGAAGTTGTCGCACGCGGCGCGAGCTTCGGTAAGGCCGCAGAAATTCGCGATCACGCTTCGGTTGCGTTCCCAATCGAAGCATTCCACCGCCCTTGTGCACCTCAGCTTGTATCGCACAGCCTCGTCGATGTTGACTTTGGCGTGCTTGCGCGCCAGTTCGATGCCGCCGCCCTTGCCGCGGTGACTCTTGATGAAACCGCCGCGTGCGAGATTGTGCACCAGCAAGTTCTTGCGATGGCCCTTGACCGCTGCCGGTGAAGATGTACACTAGATACAGATTTAGGCTGCACCCCGTAAAGGTAACGGCGAAGAACGCCGGAAGAGCAGCAACATGAACATTTTGCCTGAGGCAATCCGCAAACACCATCTGAATTTGGCCAAGACCTTAGAAGGGCACGTGCAAGCAGTCGGCGGCGACGGGGCGCAGATGCAGCGTGACGCCTTGGTCGCGTTCCTGGAGAAGGACCTGCTGCCTCATGCCCACGGCGAAGAACGGCACTTATACCCGCTGGTGGACACCTTAGTCCAAAAGTACGGCAAACCGACCGCCACGATGGTGGTCGATCATGAATTTATCGCCGCCTACGTCGCCAAAATCGAGAAAGTCGCGCAGGAGCTTGCAAGTGCGACGGCTAGGGATCAGCGCGGCCGTCTTTTGCGCCGGTTACGGGGCCTTGCCCTTCGGCTTGATGCGATCGTGGAACTTCACCTTGCCAAGGAAGAACAAATCTATCTGCCGCTCATCGAAGAGCGCGTAGGTGAAGAGCGGCAACGGGCGGTGCTTCGCGCGATTCACGATGCTTACGGCAAAGACAAGGTTGTCGTTACGAAGAGGAATTCTTCCGGCGCTGAAGGCAGTACTCGATGAAGAGCAAGTACAGAAGCCGCTCGCAGATCGCCAGCGTGCGATCGACGCCGCGCGACATCTCGTGCCGCTCGTCGCGCACAACGCGCTTACCAAGCAAAGCGCACAAGCGGCTGACGCGCATGCACGCAGCCTCCTTTCACACGCCTTTACGTGCAACGGCCTCTCGATTATTTCCGAACTATCTATTGCCGGAGCAAACAATGCAGCGGGTTTTAAACATGCGCGACCGATCGGCTCTGGCGATTTGCTGCCTTAACACGAGCCGCCACCCTACTCAATCTCAAAGAGATCAACATGCCTTGGGTAATAACACGACTTTGTATTGACTGTCTCGATACCGGATGTGTGAGTGTTTGTCCGGTTGATTGTATTTATGAGTATACAGGAGACGATCGGCAGCACTTTCCTAATCAGCTTTACATAAATCCCGACGAATGCATAGAGTGCGGAGCCTGCGAACCCGAATGCCCCTGGCAGGCGATTTACGAAGAACCCGCGGTTCCTGAACCATTTCGCAGTGATGTCGCGCTCAACGCCAAGACAGTCGAAGCGCCCGATCGGTTTCGAATCAAGACATTTGAGGACAAGCCTGCTCCCACTCCGGAGCAGGTAGCCAACAACAAGCGCAAGTGGCAGCTCGTTTCGGACAAGTGAACGTCGATTGGTAAGGAATCAAGACAAACGCAGCGTGAATACGTACGCTGGGCTAACCACCCTGAGGTGCTGTTGATGCGTCTGTGGTCATTTATATTTCTGAATTATGCTCGCGGATAGGCACCTAGACGAGAGGTTATCGGAGGCCACTCACTTATCGGAGGCCACTCACAGTGATGGAAGACAATCATGAATGGTTATGCCAACAGATCGTCGACAATGCCAGTGATGCGATCATTTTTGCCGATGGCGGCGGGGTGGTGCGATTGTGGAACGGCGGCGCCGAAACAATGTTCGGTTTTCGTGCCGAGGAAATGGTGGGGCAGTCGCTGGACCGGATTATTCCCGAAAGCCTGCGCGAGCGTCATTGGGTAGGATACACCCAGACGATGAAAACGGGGCGCACCCAGTACAACCGGAATCTGTTGGCGGTACCCGCGCTTTGCAAGGATGGAACCCGTATTTCGATCGAGTTTACCATCGCTCTGATCCGAGGCGCGGACGGCAAGGTGTTGGGGTCGGTCGCGATTGTGCGCGACGTGACGGCCCGGTGGAACCGAGACAAGGAGCTTAGGAAGCGGCTTACAACCCTTGATGCTCAGGTGAAGAAGCTCAGCTCAGAACCGATTTCATTAGCCGCCGATAGCGCGGCCGATGATGGATGCCCGGACCGATTGTCACTGTTGCGGTGAGGGATGGTGGCGGGCGTTAAGTAGATGAGATTACATTAGCGAAGGAGTTAACAGGTAGGCCCCTGTGTGCGGCCGCAGGCGCGATGCGGCCAGTCAAAATTATTGTTGCGCTGCTGGCGGAGCTGCTGCGCCTTGGCTGGAGCTTGCCGGCTTTTTCAACTTGGGCTCTATATCGACCATGGTTTGCTGATGGTCTGCGCCTTTCTGGAGTATTCTGATTAGTTTGAAGCGCTTTGTAGCTCCACCGGCCGTGTTGATGTTAGTTGGCAATACCGTGCGCTCAATCGCGATGGCACCGTTTGGACGGAAGCGGCGCGCAGGCGCATTGGCATCGGCGATGCACGGCTGGAAGGGCTAGTGCTATGCACCATAGCAGACCCGCTTTGGTCTTGTACGAACGGATCGAGATTGCTGAACGCGATTGGCTCATCTGTGGGCTTCTCTGGATCGCGATCGGAATACTTGGGGCGAGTCCTTTAGGCATGGTTGCTCGTGTGGGGCGAGGGCTTTTCGCTTTCACTCTCGGTATTCACACGACTCAAGCCGTATATGTGGCCTTTCGCGCTTGGGCGGCGGGACTTGGTGCGCGGAGGTGGTTTCTCAGAACGATGGTGCTTGGTGCGTTTGCTCTGCTGGCGGTCGAGGCTTATCTCCGCGGAGTGCCCCGTAGGAGGTTGTTGAAGTGAACTATCGATGGTTCGTAGCGGCATAGTGTGCTGCACCTCCGTGCGATCGTGATTTGGATAGGAGGCATAGCGGCAGTCACCACAGTAATATTTCCGACTATGCGGCGGACAGATTCCTTCCTGACTTTTAGGGCAGACAGACCGTACTCCCCTGCTGCAAACAAGCCACGTTTGGTGTCAGCACGGGTCCCGCTACTCCGATAAATTCCGTCACCCCGCCAAACGTACCCGCTGCCCCGGCCTCGTTGGTTACCCAAACATCGCCGGAAGCGTCAATTGCAAGGCCGAGTGTGGCGCCCATGCCCGGACCAGTGAAACCGCCCGACGGAGATAGCGAACAGCCGGTGTCAGTGGGGCCGGGTGCGGAAGGACAGGAAGCGGGTGGCGTGTTGCCGCCTACTAGCTCGATGAGACTGACCCCGCCGTGCGTTAACCAGGCCTCGCCCGACGAATCAATCGCGACCGCGTAGGGAGAATTCAGACCGGTGTCATAACCGCCGCCCGGAGAAATCGGCACACCCGAGGAGCTGAACTCGCTGACCGTCGTGCTGGGGCTACTGACGCTTCCACCGTTGGCGACCCATACGTTGCTCGCAGCGTCGAGGGCAAGAAATTGCGGACCGTTCAAGCCGCCGCCGCTGAAGGGGGAACCCGACACCGGGCTGCCCGAAGAAGTGAATTTGCTCAGCGTAGCGGGGCTGATTTGGTTGCTTATCCAGAGAGCGAGCGAACCATCGATAGTAAGGCCAAACGACGAGCTGAGCCCACCTCCCGTGAAACCAGTCGCCGGCGAGATCGGGCATCCGGTATCACCCGTACTTGGCGGAGAAGGGCACGAGGCCGGCGGCGTGTTACCGCCCATCAATTCGCTAACGCTGCCGCTCACCCCGTTATTTGCGATCCAGACATGGCCCGAGGCGTCGATCGCGATGCCGAGCGGAGCGTTAATACCGCCACCCGTGTACCCCACGGAAGGCGATAACGGGGTCCCAGCCGAGTTGAATTCGCTGACACTGTTGCCGCCGTTGTTGCTTACCCATGCGTTGCCAGCGATGTCCAGCGCGATAGCCTGGGGTCCGTTCAAACCCCCGCCTGTAAACCCAGTCGAGGGGGAGATTGGTGTGCCTAAGGGATTCAACTCGGTCAGGGTGTTGCCACCCGAGCCCCCGTGCTCGTTAACGACCCAGGCGTCGCCCGCAGCGTCGATCGCCACCGCGTCAGGGTAGTTTAGACCGCCGCCAAGATAGTTCAGCGCGATTGTAAAGGCCGCGGGCGAAGCTGCTAGGGCGGGTTGGAAGAGACTCATTCCTGCGGGTGGCGTGATCGCGAAAATAGCTGCCACGTTTCGGGCTGGACTGCTCGCGATCGCGTGAGCCGCAGCCAGCGTCGTCGTGGTAGCGCCGGCGGCGCCCAATAACGCGCTGCATTGCGGCGAACTTGGACCGTTGGTGTTGATGCAGGAGGCCAGGATGTTGGCAAGCGTGTCCAGCCTCTCCAGTCCATCGCAGTTGACCGCCGGAGAACCGCTGCTGCAACTGGCAACGGTGGCTCCGGTATTAGCCCAAAACGCGGCCGGGATACCGGTATTGCCGCTATTGCCCCCTGATGACATGTAGCTAACCACCAGGTCCTCGGTCGCAAGTGTCACTGCGTTGGATATACCAGTTGCATTGGTCGACGAGGTTCCCACGACCGTGCCAGTTGAATCGGTAAAGCGGGCCAGCGCCCATTCGGCCGCAACGGTGGTCAGTTCGTTGACAACAACGAAACTTGCAGCAGTGAGGCCATTGCACGGCCCCGTCAGGGCAATCAAACCTATAGCTGAGTTGCTGCCAACGCCAGTGCTGCCACCGCTGGCTACCACATATGTTGGATCGGCACCGGCCCCGGTCGGACAGTTGGCGGGATTAAAGCTCAAACTGAACGCCCCGGAGCTGTTTGATGTTCCCTGCGCCAGCTGGAGCGCATGTGCGCCGTAGCATGACACGCCGCTGCAGGTAGTCGCTGCCGGACCCATGCTGTACAGCGTTACGGTCGAACCGCTCACGGGATTTCTGCCGGCGCTGCTAAGAACCTCGCCGTTAAGTGAGACCACAGCCGGCGTTGCGGTTGGCGTGGGAGTAGCGGTTGATGTAACGACCGAGGTCGGCGACGCGGTGGCTGTGGAAGTCCGGGTCGGGACCGCGGTTGGAACTGGCGTCGGACTCGGCGGTGCCGAAGGCCCCGAACCCGATGAATTGCAGCCCGAGATCGCGCCCAACCAGATGACCAGCCCCAGCCATACGCCAGCACGGCACCCTTTCGAGAAAACCGACATACCCTGGGCCTCCTTGTTTGGATTACAAAGAGACGATTCCGTCAATCGCGACTTTTAGGCGTCGGAGTGCCAAAGCTACTTCTTTTTTGCCGAATGGAGCTATAAGCCAAAAAGTGTCGTAGTACAAGGTTTAGCCGCGCGAGCCGCCCGGCTCAGCCGGTTACCTGTACAGGCAAAGCGCCGGCTCGAACCGGCTGAGTTCGAAGTTCGCTGAACAAATAATCGTTCAAATCGCTGACGTTTTTGCCGAAACGTATTCTGCGAGTCTCTAACTCAGGGCATTTGTGCACCGACCAGCCTCAAGCGTATAGTTCCCCAACATGGCGCAGAAGTCACAAAGACGCCTTCTGGCATTGAATCGAAGCCTTCCGCCAGATGTCCCACCGTTTAAAGAGGCACGCTTCAGCCACGATGGCCTTTGGTGGCAGGCACCCGAGAAGTATCCCGCCGCAATCTGTGACGCCCATGGCTTTGTTCGCGTGGAAAACGCCGGGGAGATCAAACGCTGCGGCTTTGCGATTTCGACAAGCACAAAAGGCAGGCGATACCTACACGTAAGGTTAGCCGGGCTGCCGGCCTACAGGCGCGTTGGTGACGGAGTGATGTGACAAGGGCGGCTCCCAGCGGCCGAGCGGCGACCTTGGCTGGCACAGCGCTTGCCTGCTCCTTGTCTCCCGGTTCTCCCGCTACCCTTCCGCTACCCTAAAGACAAGTTGAGGACCAGCCTCTTGTCGGGTTGCGTGGAAGTACACCTAAGCCCTTGTGGACCGGCAAGGCCCAGCGCCAATTAGATGGCTAATGCTACCCAAGATATCACTGGGAATACGTTGAGGAGCAGGCACCAACCCAATGCGACCATCCGTAGCCCGGGTAAACGGGCTGCGCGAACGCCGCGCATACGTCGCGCTCGTGAATTGCCGCTTCGGACAACTTTTCGGACAATCACGCTGTCCGATGCTGTCCAAAACCGAAAAAGCGCTTGATTTTACTGGTGGAGCTGAGCGGGATCGAACCGCCGACCTCCTGAATGCCATTCAGGCGCTCTCCCAAACTGAGCTACAGCCCCACCGCGTGGGGAAGGATTACAACTAAGCGAAAGGGTCCGGCGGAGTCAACCTACCGCTCAGATGAGCGGAGCGACGGACACAAGGCATCGATAAGGGAGCCGACCGTGCCGGCGCGGCGCGCAAGGCGCCGAGGCGCGAAGGCCGGCCCGGCGGGCGGAAAAAGACGCAAGTGAAAACCGGGCGCGAGGCAGGGCGCCGCTATTGCTGGGCGCGCGCCAAAAGCTCGCGGGCGGCGCGCCGAAAGCGCTCGCTTATCGCCTCACCTCCTAGCATCCGGGCCAATTCCTCCACCCGCCGCCCGCCATCGAGCTGGCTCACCCGGCTGACCGTCATCGTATTCACCTCCTCCTTCTCGACCAGGAAATGGCGGTCGGCGAAGGAGGCGATCTGCGGCAGATGAGTGACGCACAAGACCTGGTGATAGCGGGCCAACTCCTTGAGCTTGCGCCCTACCACCTGTGCCACTGCGCCGCCGATTCCGGCGTCAACTTCGTCGAAAATCAGGGTTGCCACGCCGCGCTGGCGCGCCTCCAGCCGCTTGAGCGCTAGCATTACCCGCGACAACTCGCCGCCCGAGGCGATCCGCGCCAGCGCCATCGCCGGCGCGCCCAGGTTGGGCGCCAGGTAGAACTCGCCCTCCTCGGCGCCGTCGGGCCCGAGTCGCACACCGTCGCATTCAAGCTCGGGATCGCCCCGCGAAAGCCCGGCCAGGCGCACCTCGAAGCGCGCGCTGCGCATCTCCAGCGTCCGCAGTTCCGCCGTCATCTCCTCGCACAGTCGCGCGGCCGCCTGACGGCGCCCCTGACCCAGCGCCTCCGCAGCCGCCCGCGCCATCATGCTTGCCTCGCGCGCCGCGCTCTCCATGGCGGCCTGGCTCTCGGCGAAATTTTCCAGCTCGGCAACCTCCGCGCGGGCCCGCTCGCGCGCGGCGATCGCTTCTTCCAGGCTACCGCCGTACTTGCGTTTGATGCGGTTGAGTTCCTGGATGCGATTGTCAATTTGCTCCAACCGCGCCGGATCGGTCTCGATGCGAGCGGCATAGTCCTGCAGCAGGTGGGCGGCCTCCTCCAGGTTCAGCCGCGCGCCTGCGATTAATTCCGCCGCCTCGCCCAGCCTTGGATCGAGCGCGACGGCCTCCAACAGCATGTTTTGGGCGCGCCCCGCCAGCCCGATCGCGGCGCCGTCCTGACTTGCGATCAGCTCCTCGGCGGCGGCGGCGGCGGCACCCAGGCGGCTGGCGTTGGCCAAAATCGCCCGCCGCTCGGCAAGCGTGCTCGCTTCCTGCAGATCGAGCTGAGCCTGTTCCAATTCCGCAAGCTCGAAGCGCGCCAACTCCAGCCGTCGCTGGCGCTCGTGAACGCGCGCGCGAAGTTCCGCCAGTCGCGCCAGGGCCGCGCGTGCCTGGGTATACGCCGCGCGATAGCGCTCGGCCTGCTCTTCCAAGGCGCCGTAGCGGTCGAGAATCGCCAGGTGAGTTTCGGTACGCAGCAGCGATTGCTGTTCATGCTGGCCGTAGATCTGGACCAGCGCGCCGCCGATTTTGCTCAGGCTCTGTACAGTGGCCAGGGAGTCGTTAATCAGCACCCGCGAGCGGCCACCTTCGGCGATCGTACGGCGTACCAGCAATTCGTCATGCTCGCCGATCGCGGCACGCACCTCCTCGGACAGATGCTCGCCCGCCAGCTCGAAGCGCCCCTCGACCGCCGCCTCCTTCTGCTCAGCCCTAATCAAATCAGGCGAGGCGCGCATCCCCAGCAGCAGGCCCAGCGCGGTCATGATGATGGTCTTGCCGGCGCCGGTCTCGCCCGACAGCACGTTGAGTCCGGGGGCGAACTCTAGCGCCGCCTGTTCGATCAGGGCAAAATTGCGGATCCTCAGTTCAAGCAGCATCGCCTGCCGCCCCGGCTCATCCCGCCTTCATCCCCACTTGAGCTTGTCGCGCCAAATTTCAAAATAGGAGTAGCTGGATTTAACCAGCGCAATGGCATGGGCATCCTTTCGGATCACAACCTGGTCCCCCGGCTCCAACGCCATTCCTTCCTGCCCATCGATCGAAATAATTGCGTCATACTCATCGCTGCGAGCGCTTATCGCCAGCGTGCAGGTATCGGGCAGTACCACGGGACGGTTGGTCAGCGTGTGGGGGCAAATCGGGGCCAGAATAACCACGCCCAGGGTGGGAAAGATGATAGGCCCGCCTGCGCTCAAAGCATAGGCGGTTGAGCCGGTGGGCGTGGCTATGATCAGGCCGTCGGCGCGATAGGTGCAAAAGCGCTGCCCGTCGGCCAGCACCTCCATCTCCAGCATTCGGCCCGGTTGGCGTTTGCTGATCACGATATCGTTGAGCGCACGCAGCGGAGTAATTGCGGGCGAGGGCGCCGGGCCGCCGTCCGCACCCAGCGTAGCGCACAACGCGATACGCCGATCGATCGCGAACTCGCCGCCCAGCACTTGTTCCACGGTGGCGCGCGCCCGGCCGCTAGTGGCCTGGGTAAGGAACCCCAAGCCGCCCATATTTATGCCCAGGATCGGCGTTTCGCGCGCGTCGGTGAAGCGAGCGATGCTTAGCAGGGTACCATCTCCGCCCAGCGAGATGATCAGATCGGCGCGCGCTGCCAATTCTGCCTTCTCGCAGGGCTGCGCGTCCAGCGCCGCTGCCTCGGGCGGTTCTGCCAACACCGTAAGCCGCCGGCCGCGCAAAAACGCGGCCAACTCCAGGGCCAATAAGCGGGCAGCCTGGCTGTCGCGCTTGATGACCAAGCCCACCGATCGAATATCGCGCACCACAGGTGCCTTTCGAATATCACGCGCGGTGGGTGTCGGCAACGCGACTCCCGGCAGGCGAGGCGGTCAAGGACGTTCTGGTTCCAGCACCAGAACTCCGATGACGCAGTAATCCCACCAACCGTTGGTCGAGACCAAGCTTGATCGCCTCGGACAGCTCGCTCCCATGGCCGCCGGTCGCCAGGCGCAGCAGCCAGCGCCCCATCCCAGCGATAATTTCGGCCAGTACCAGTACAATCACTCGCCGCTGACGGCTGGCCCGCTCCACCGCCTTCCGGCGCTGTAATCCCAGGACCCATGCACTACCAGGCGCAAGAGCGCCATGAGAGCTGCACCACCCAACCCGGCTCCGACACCGGTCAAGATCAGGAGGGTCCAAAAGCGCGGATCCAAGTCATACTTCGAGCCCTTAGGGGAGCTGTTGGGTTGCGGCGATTGCGTCACGAATCACGCGCGGATCGCACGTCGCTTCCAACTTTAGCATCATTGGAACGCACCCAGCGCACAAAGCTGCGCAATCGGGGCCACCAGGGCTTAAGACTCAGAACAGCGCTCGAGGGATTGGAGGGTACGATCGATGAATTCAGTCGTCGATCCCAGGTAGGAAGCAGGATCGACCATCCGGCCGATTTCTTCTTCCGATAGATGGGCCCGCACGTTGGGATCTTCGCTCAGGATCTCGCGCAGCGAGCGCTGCTCGCCCAGCGCCCTGGCGCAGGCTTGCTCGACTGCATGATGGGCGGCCGCGCGCCCCATCGCGCGAGTCAGCGCAGATGAGGCCGCTTCGGCCATGATCAGGCCGCCGTCCAGCTCCAGATTGCGCCGCATCCGGGCCTCATCGACGGTCAGCCCCTCCGCGACCTGACGCGCTTGAGCAAGCGCGCCAGCGGTCAAGACAAAGCATTGCGGCAGTGCTAGCGGCTCGCTCTGCCAGGGGCCGCTAGCCCGTTCGTGGTCGGCGATCATCGCACCCATCATCACAGGGACGAGGGCGTGAACCGCGCGAGCGGCGGCGAGGATGAATTCACTGGCGATGGGGTTGCGCTTTTGAGGCATGGTGCTAGATCCACCGCGGCCGGCCTCATAGGGTTCGGCCACTTCGCCGACCTCGCTTTGCATCAGCAGCATCACGTCGAAGGCAAACTTGCCCAGGCTGCCGCAAATCAGCCCCAGCATTGAACAGAGCTCGGCAACGGTGTCGCGGGTCGCATGCCAGGGCAGATCGGGCAGCTCCAACTTGAGCTCCTCAGCCAACGCTCGCGCCACCGCGATGCCATTGGGGCCCAATGGCGCCAAAGTTCCGGCCGCACCGCCGAATTGGATCTTGGCGGCACGCCGCCAGGCCTGATCCAAGCGTTCGACATGGGCCACCAGCGGCGCGACCCACACCGCGCATTTGAGGCCGAAAGTGATTGGCACCGCCTGTTGCAAATGGGTGCGTCCCGCCATCGGCGTGTCGCGATAACGGCGGGCCAGGCGGCCCAGAGCCTGCGCCGTGGCGACCAGGTCGCGACGAATCGCGGCAACCCCGGAGCGCATCTGCAGCACCAGCGCAGTGTCCAGGATGTCCTGGGTGGTCGCGCCCAGATGGATAAAGCGTGCCGCCTCGCCCCCGGCCGCGCGGCCCAGTTCGCGCACCAGCGCCACCACCGGATAGCCAACCTTGACCGTGCTGCGCGCGATCTCATCCAGGCGTAGATTTTCCACTTTCGCCGCGCCGGTGACGGCGTTTGCCACCTCTTGCGGTACCAGACCCAGCCCAGCTTCGGCGCGGCTGAGCGCGGCCTCGACGTCGAGCATCGCCTGGAGGTACGCCTGCTCGGAGAAAATCGCGCGCATCTCTTCGGTGCCGAACAGCGCTCCGAAGATCGCCGAATCGATCGGTAGCACGCCCGCTACTCCCTTCAGACGTCGAAGAAGACCGTTTCGTTTTCGCCCTGTAGCTTGATGTTGAACTGATAAACCGCCGCGCCCTCGCGCGTGCCGGCGGCCTTGGCAATCAAGGTATGGCGCCGCTCGGCGGGCGCCGCGTTGAGATAATAGTCGGTGCGGTTGAGCGGCTCTTCGGGAAAATAGATTCGGGTATAGAGGTGCTGCAAGAGGCCGCGCGAGAAGACGATTACGTTGATATGCGGCGCTTGCAACTTGTTCTGGGGTCCCGCCACTGCGCCGGGCTTGATGGTATAAAAACGAAAGCGTCCTTCCGTATCGGTACCGCAGCGGCCAAAGCCGTGAAAAGTTGGATCCAGCAGCCGCTCCTGATGATCCTCGGGATGGTTGTAGCGTCCCTCGGCGTTGGCTTGCCACAATTCCAGCATTCCGTCGGTGGTCAGCGGCTTATTGTCGCCGTCGATTACCTGGCCCTCGACGATGATTCGTTCGCCGCGCGTCTCGGGCTTGACCATCCGACTCCAGCTCGGATCTAGGATCGGATGGAAGAAGGGACCTATAGTCTGGGAACTGGTCAGTGTGCGTGCCATCTCTGTCTCGCTCCGTCCTTAGATACCGGTGGGAGTGGCGTTGCGGCCGCGCAGCACGATATCGAAGCGATAACCTAGGGCGCTTTCCGGCACCGTCACCGACATGTCCAGATCGGCCAGCAAGCGTTGGCGCGCTTGCGCATCAGGCACGCTGTTGAAAATCGGATCGAGCGGCAGCAGCGGGTCGCCGCTGAAATACATCTGAGTAATTAGCCGCGTAGCCAGCCCGGCGCCAAAAATACTGTAGTGGATATGGTTGGGACGCCAGGCGTTGTAATGATTGCGCCAGGGATACGCCCCCGGCTTGATGGTGACGAAGCGGTACTCGCCGTTGCCATCCGTGACCACCGCCCCTTTGCCGTAAAAATGGGGGTCCAGTGGGGCGTCGTGCTGATCGCCGTCGTTATGGTAGCGGCCGCAGGAGTTGGCCTGCCAAATCTCCAGCAGCGCGTCGCGCACCGGCCGCCCGTCTTCGTCCAGGACGTGTCCGGTCACAATTATGCGCTGACCTACCGCCTCACCGCCATTGTAATGGGTCATGTCGAGGTCGCCGGGCCGCAGATACTCCTTGCCCAAGTTGGGCCCGGTGATCTCCGACAGCGTGGGCTCAACCTTGACAAGAGGCTGCTTGGGACCTCGCTTGACGGTCGATTCGTAGCCCGGAAAGATGCGCGGCGGATTAATTCCTTCGGCGGGATGGCGGTAACCATTCAACTCGCTCATGGTTTGCTCTCCTTGGCGGCCAGCTCAGTGAAAATTTCCTTGGCGATGCGAAAGGCGGTGTTGGCCGCCGGCACCCCGGCGTAGATCGCAACGTGAAACAGCGCCTGCTTGACGTCGCCGGCGGTGGCCCCGGTGTTGGCGCTGGCGCGCAGATGCAAGCGCAGCTCCTCCTCGCGCCCCAAGGCCGCCAACAGCGCGATGGTGATCAGGCTGCGGATGCGCGGGGGCAGCTCGGGGCGCGCCCATACCTCGCCCCAGGCATACTTGGTGATGTACTGATGGAACTCCTGGTCGAAGTCGGTGGCATTGTTCAAGGCCCGATCGACATGGGCATCGCCCAGCACCTGGCGGCGCATCTTGATGCCGGTTGGATCGTATAAAGCGTCTTTGGGACTGGCCATAGGTGTCGCTGACTCCTGATCTAGCAGGCCGAGGAAAAACTCTCCACAGCCTATCTCCTCTTTCTTATTTGGTCAGGGGCGAAGAGGGCCGAAGCCCTCCTTCATGTATGGCCAAATCTGCCGGCACCGGCGCAGCAATCGCTTGGCTTCTTCCCTGCTAGACCCGCTCAAGCAGCATGGCAAAGCCCTGCCCTACCCCGATGCACATAGTGCATAGAGCATAGCGCGCTTGACGGCGGTGAAGCTCGGCCAGCGCCGTGGTTACCAGCCGCGCGCCGCTCATTCCCAACGGATGGCCCAGCGCGATGGCGCCGCCGTTGGGGTTCACATGCTCGGCGTCATCGGGCAGCCCCAGTTGGCGCAGCACGGCCAGGACCTGGGCGGCAAAGGCCTCGTTGATTTCTACCACGTCGATTTGCTCGATCCGCAAGCCGCTGCGCGCCAGCACCTTACGCGTAGCCGGCACCGGTCCGATCCCCATGATTCGCGGCGGTACTCCGGCCGCAGCGGCGCACAGCACGCGCGCCCGCGGGGTCAGATTATGGGTCTTGAGCGCGGCTTGGGAGGCCACCAGCATCGCGCACGCGCCGTCGTTGATCCCCGAGGCGTTGCCCGCCGTCACCGTGCCCCCTTTGGCCAGCGCCGGCAGCTTGGCCAGCGCCTCTAAGGTGGTGTCGGGGCGGGGATGCTCGTCGCGCGACACGCTGACACTCTCGCGCCGCAGCGTGACTGTCACCGGCACGATCTCTTCGGCCAAACGTCCGGCGGCCACCGCGGCCTTGGCGCGCATCTGGCTGCGGAAGGCGAACGCATCCTGGTCGGCGCGCGAGACATTGAAATCCTGGGCCACGTTGTCGGCGGTCTCGCTCATCGAATCCACGCCATAGCGCTCCTTCATCTTGGGATTGACGAAGCGCCAGCCCAGCGTGGTGTCATAGACCTGGGTATCGCGCGCATAGGCGGCACTCGCTTTGCCGAAGACGAAGGGCGCGCGTGACATGCTTTCCACCCCGCCGGCCATGATGAAGTCGGCATCACCAGCCTTAATCGCGCGCGCGGCCGTGGAAATCGCCTCGATACCCGAAGCGCACAGCCGATTGACAGTCGCACCGCTGATTTCCAGCGGCAGACCGGCCAACAGCAGCGCCATCCGCGCCACGTTGCGATTGTCTTCGCCGGCTTGATTGGCGCAGCCCATGAGCACGTCGTCCAGGCGGCTGAAATCAGCCTTGGGGTTGCGCTCAATCAGTGCTTTCATCGGCACCGTGGCCAGATCGTCGGTGCGCACCGGAGCCAAAGCCCCGCCGTAGCGGCCAATCGGGGTCCGAACCGCGTCGCAGATGAATGCCTCAGCCATGAGTGGGAAACTCCTTTGGGTGCCGCTCGACTTTCAGGCGTCAGCGGCGTGGGCACGCGCCGTACGCGCGTTTAGATCTCTCAGCACCCGCAACTCTTCCGCCGTCGGAGGTGGAGTTTGGGCCAGCTGCGCGGCCACCTTCAGCGGCCATCCGGTGGCGGCTTGCACCTGCTCCACGCTGACCCCGGGATGGATGCTGGTCAGAGTCAGCTCGTTGCTCTCCGAAGCCGGCGTCAGGATACCCAGATCGGTAATGACCGCGGTGGGGCCACGTCCGGGCAGGCCCAGGCGGTGGCGGCTGTCTCCGCCCTCCAGATGACCGGCGGAGGTGATGAAGTCAACCTTGGGCACGAACGCTCGGTTGCTCTGGCGCAGCATGATCAAGACTTCACGCGCCGAGGTGGCGATTTCCGGCGCGCCGCCGGCACCGGGCAAGCGCACCTTGGGTTGATCGTAGGCGCCGATCACAGTGGTATTGATATTGGCGAAGCGATCGACCTGAGCAGCGCCCAAAAAGCCAACGTCAACCCGCTGTCCTTGCAGCCAGTAGGCGAAAATCTCGGGAATGGAAACGATCAAGTCCGCGGTTTCGGCCAATTCACCGTCGCCGATCGATAGCGGCAACACCGAAGGCTTGGTCCCGATCGTGCCCGATTCGTAGATCAGCACCAGGTCGGGAGCGTGAGTCTGGCGGGCCAGGTTGGCGGCCGCACTGGGCAATCCGATCCCGACGAAGCAGACCATCCCGTTTTGCAGGCGGCGCGCTGCCGCCACCGTCATCATTTCATCCGCGGTGAAGGAATTCTCCGCCATCCTGATACTCCACGAAGCTTACTGGGCCTGGCGATTGATGCTTCGCATGAATTGCGCGAAATCGGCGCTTTGCATGACGTGGCGATCCATCCAGGCGCGGAATTTTTCGCGGTCACGCCCAATCTCATCCCAGGTGCGGTAAAAGGCGTTGTAGCGCTTGTAATATCCCTGCGCATAGGAGGGAAATGCGCCGCCGGAAACCTGGCAGACCGCGCTTACCACCCAGCTCGGCAAGACCACGGCGTTGGGCGGGGCATCCAGCCGCTCGACTATCTCCTCCACCGTGACGATCGAGCGCTTGGCGGCCAGTACCGCCTCTTTTTGGATCCCCACGATCCCCCACATTAACACGTTGCCGGCGCGATCCGCCTGCTGGGCGTGAATCACCGCCACATCGGGACGTACCGCTGGCACCGCGGCCAACCGCTCGCCCGTAAACGGGCATTCGATGAACTTGATGCGGGGGCTGAAGCGAGGCAAATCCGTGCCGCTGTAACCCCTCAGTACACCGAAGGGAAGATTGGCGGCGCCCGCCGCATACGCGGTCGCCATCCCCGCGTGACTGTGCTCCTCGATCTCCAATTTGCAGGGCCAGCCATGCTCTACCGCGTCGCGCAGGCGGTTGAGCGAGCCGACACCGGGATTACCTCCCCAGGAAAAAGTGAGCTTGCGCGCGCATCCCATTCCAATGAGCTGGTCGTAGATGAGGTCGGGGGTCATCCGGATGAGATGCAGGTCACGTCGGCGCTGACGAATTACTTCGTGCCCGGCGGCATGCGGAATCAGGTGGGTGAACCCCTCCATGGCGATGCTATCGCCGTCATGGACAAGTTCGGCAACCGCTTCTTTGAGGCTGAGCAGCCTCGCCATGGCCTCACGCTCCTGACTGTTTTAGTGCCTGGCAGCTCGCAGCTCGAGCACACCCAATGCGATCAAAATCATTAGACCGCTGGCGACTGCCATGCAAACACCTGCAGCCTCACACCGAAGGGCACAACCGCCTATAGCCAGCGTCGATTTGCGATCCGCGTGATGCGAAAATGCTTTTTGCATTTTGCGCGACCATGCGAGGTGTCGGAAAGAGCGCCCCAACTCCCCACAGCCGGGCAGCATCGTTTTGCTCGCAGTTGAAAACCCTAAGGATGACATTGATCTTTTTACTTACGCGGGCGCCTACGAGAGTCTGCATCAGGGTCGCAGGGCTGGGCCTTTCCGAGCCCGCAACGAGGCTGAAGGCTTAAGAATAAGTTGCTCGCGGATGGCCCGAGGTTTGCTTAAGACATGGTTGAGCAGATTAAACGGAGGCAACCAGAATGTTTCCTGAAGTAGGTTGGGCTTATGCCTGGGCGTTGAGGCAGGAAGCGATTGCCAAGCGGCGTGCGCAGCAACGCAAGGCGCAGGAAAACAGCACTATGGACAAGCAGGAATCCAGCCGTCGTCCCGCCGGAAAGTTGGTCAAAGAAGCGGTTCGCTAGGCTGTTCAAGGCGAATGTCTTCGTATTCCGCCAGGTCATACTTAAAGGGGAGACTGAGCGGCAGCAGAGAGCCGGGCGCAGATTAAGCCTGCGCCCGACTGACGATTACCACTTCGACTAAGGAGCCCCGGCACCGCCACCTGCACTGCCAGCGCCGCCGCCCGCTCCGGCCCCAGCACCACCAGCTGGGCCGCCCATGCCGCCCGAGTCGGCGCCGCCAGCTCCCATCCCGCCGCTACCGTAGCCACCCGCCGGTGCGCCAGTTCCGACGCCACCGGTGACCCCGGCTGCGCCGTCACCGCCCTGGTCACCCATTATGCTCCCCGAGCCTCCGTCGGTGGCCGCACCCGAGCCGGTACCACCTCCATTGGTTCCCGCACCGCCCATGGTGCCACCGGTGACCGGGCCTCCGGCACCACCGCTACCCATGCCCGCGCCGCCGGCCTGGGCCAAGCGCAGGTTGGCCATCTCTAGACGGCTGGAGGGATTATCATTGCTGGCCCCCGGGTTGTTGCCATTGTTTTCCATGCCATTGCGATGGCGCGAGCCACCCGCCATCCCGAGGGCCTTTTCGGCCCGGCTGAAATGGCGCATTGCACTCTTTTCCTCGCCTCGCTTCAAAGCTCTCTCACCCAGCCGCTGCTCGCGCTGAGCCTTAGTAACATTCTTGCCCTGGTTTTTGGCTTGATCGATTTCGTTGGCGATCTGGGTGGCGCGTTGCTCGGCGCCGCTGTTGGCGCCCGTCACGCCTTCGTTCATGGTAGCAGCGCCGCCGCTGGCTCCGCCGTTCGCACTATTGACGCCAGAAGGATTGTTGGGATTAGCGGCCGGATATTCCATCGTGCCATTGGCGGCCGGATTCCCCATTTCTCCGTTCTGGGCCTGCACCAGCGGCGCGAACGCCACAAAAGACAGCGCCAGCCCTGCACCTGTGACAGCCATTCGTATATTCATACGTTGCTCCCGTGATTTGCCTTCGAAAAAAGCCTCTTTCCATTTCATGGCGAGGACTGCGCGGCTGCAAGCAAAAAGGTGATGTCGTTAAGATTGCGGCTTAATGACGCATTGCGAGGATTGCGCTTAGCAATAACAGCTATTTGCCCAGTACAACTATCCTCACGTGCCCCCCTTTTCGTCCATGGTTGGGGAGAAGTCTTGATGAGGCTGTGATCCATCTTCCCAACGTAAAGGGGGAGAACGCGGAGAAATGGAGTCCGCCGAGGCCGCGGAGAAGGTTACGCGGGATGTCCTGGCAAAGGCCGAGCCCGCCGCCCACCGCCGTCCCTCCGCCGTGGCATATCCGGAGAAAGGGGCCAGAGGGCGGCCCCACGTACCGCGCCCGGGCCCAGGGCTCAGGCGGCCGAGCGAGCTAAAAGGGCGGCCAGCAACCGCGGCGGCGAGATTGGCAATTCGGTTATCCGAACTCCGGCCGCACGATAGATAGCGTTGGCAGTAGCCGCTACCGGCGGCACAATCGAAGCTTCACCCACGCCCCGAATACCCAGTGGATGATTTGGATTAGGCACTTCGATAATAATCGGCTCGATCATCGGCAAGTCCAGACAGGTCGGCATCCGGTAGTCTAAAAATCCGGTATTACGCAACCGGCCTTGTTCGTCATAGCAGTACTCCTCATTCAGCGCCCAGCCCAAGCCTTGCGCTGCCCCGCCTTGCATCTGACCCTCCACATAGCTGGGATGAATGGCGCGGCCGGCGTCCTGAGCAATGGTGCAGCGCAAAATCTGAGACTTTCCGGTTTCCGGATCCACCTCGACGTCGACCAGGCAACCCGAGAAGGAGGGACCGGCGCCGCGCGCGTTGACACTGGCCCGCCCCACGATCGGTTGGCCGGTTGCTCCGTACTTCTCCACTAGTTCCTTTAGAGTAAGCGGTGCTACCCCGTTGTTGCGCGACACCACCGCGCCATCGCGATAGTCGACATCCTCGGGCTTGAGTTCCCACACCCGCGCCGCCCGTTCTTTGAGCTGGCGTACCGCGTCATGGGCCGCTTCGTAAATCGCCAGGCCGGTTGCGAAAGTGACTCGGCTGCCGGCGGTCAGATCGGTATAGCCAATGGAATCAGTATCTGCCACCACGGCATGCACGTCTTCGGCGCGAAGTCCCAGCACCTCCGCGGCGATCATCGCGCTGGAAGCCCGGCTGCCGCCAATATCGACCGAGCCGGTGACGACGCTGGCGCTCCCGTCGGGATTTAGGTTGACGGTAGCCGAGGATTGCAGCCCGACGTTGAACCAAAAACCGAAGGCCACTCCGCGACCGCGATTGGCGCCTTCCAGCGGGGCGCGATAGTGGGGGCTGTCGCGCAGCGCCTGACAGACCTCAATGAAACCTACCGGTCCAAAGGTCGGGCCGTAGGCCGCGCGAACACCCTGTTTGACCGCATTGCGCAAGCGAAATTCGATTGGATCCAGGCCACAGCGCTCGGCCAACTCGTCGATCACGCATTCGGCGGCAAACTCGGAATTGGTCGCGCCGGGCGCTCGGTAAGCATTTACCTTGGGTCGATTGACCACCACGTCATAAGCTTCGATCAGAAAGTTGGGGACGTCATAGGGCGCTATCGCGCACATCGCCGCCGGCCCCACGGGCGAGCCCTGAAAGGCCCCGGCCTCATAGGCGATCCAGATTTTGGCGGCGGTCAACTTACCCTCGCTGGTGGCACCCATGCGGACTTTCATCACTCCACCCGAGGTTGGTCCGCTGGCGCGTAGGACTTCGCCGCGAGTCATTACCATCTTGACCGGCTGGCCCGTGCGTTGAGATAGCAGCAGGGCCAACGGCTCCAGATAAATGGTGGTCTTGCCGCCGAAGCCGCCGCCAATTTCCGCCGGCACCACGCGAATCTTTCCCAACGGCATCCCCAGGATCAAACTGGTCAGGCGGCGCACGTCAAAGGGCGCCTGCGTCGAGGTATAAATCGTTCCGTTGCCGTCGGAATTGTAGATCGCCACCGCGTTGTGCGGTTCGATGTAGCCCTGATGGACGGTGGCGGCGCGAAACTCACGCTCGACGATAACGTCGGCGCTCTTGAAGCCCACCTCCAGATCACCGCGAGTAAACTGCACACGCCCGGCCACATTGGTGGGCGGCTCGCCCTCCTTGCCCAGGTCTTCATGCAGGATCGGCGCACCGGGCGCCATCGCTTGCTCGGCGGTCATCACCGGTGGCAGAACCTCGTACTCGACCTCGATCAGCTCCAACGCCTGCTCGGCGATATGGGGCGAGGTGGCGGCCACCGCGGCGACCGCGTGGCCGTCATAGAGCACCTTGTGGCGGGCCAGGATATTCCACGAAATGTCGCGCGGATTGGCCGCGACCTCGCCCACCGCCATCTTGCGGTTGGGCGCGGGCGGCAGATCGGCGCTGGTGATAATCGCGCGCACGCCAGGCAGCTTGAGCGCCTGGTCAACTTTGATCGATTTTATAATCGCGTGCGCGTGCGGGCTTCTCAGCACCTTGCCGTGAAGCATGTCGGGGAAGCTGTAGTCAGCGCCGTAGCGCGCGCGCCCGTTGACTTTTTCGATCCCGTCGGGGCGCACCGGACGAGTCCCAATCACCTTGAATTCGGGAGTAGCAGCGGCCATCGGATTGTTTCTCCTTAACTACAGGCGGCGAGCCGGTTTATGGAAGCCGCAGCCCGCCTGCCCGCGGCGACGGGCCAGCTTAATCCTAGAAGACCGGCCGCTTGCCGACAAGCGTGCCGGCGGGTTGCGCCGCAGCCAGGTCGCTGCGATGATCGGAACTTCCCTTTGGGCCAATGCCGCGCGGGTGCGGCCGAGGCTTGATTAATCAGAACGGGAAGCAAACAAGCGGAGGACTCTGTGCACGCGTTCACCTATCAGGCCGCCACAAGCATTGCCCAGGCGGTGGAATTGCTGGCGCGCGAGGGCGAGCAGGCGCGAGTGCTGTGCGGGGGCACCGATCTGCTGATTCAGATGCGCAGCGGTGCTCGCCGTCCGCGCCTGCTGATCGATGTAAAGGGCATCCCGGAATTGCGCGCGTTGAGCTACGACCCCAAGGCGGGTTTGTGCCTGGGCGCGGCGGTCTCTTGTATCGAGATCAGCGAAAGCGCGCTGATGCGCCGGTATTATCCCGGACTCAGCGAAGCGGCCCATCTCATAGGCTCGCTGCAGATTCAGCAGCGCGCTTCGGTGGGCGGCAATCTGTGCAACGCCTCACCGGCCGCCGACACCAGTCCGGCGTTGCTGGCACTTGATGCGCGGGTGCGCATCGCCGGTCCCGGCGGCACGCGCGAACTGCCGGTCGCGCAGTTTTTCGCCGGCCCGGGCCGCAACGTGCTGGGCGCAGGCGAATTTGTCACTCAAATCCTCATCGCCCCGCCTGCCGCACACAGCGCGGATAGTTACTTGCGCCTGATTCCGCGCAACGAGATGGATATCGCTATCGTGGGCGCGGGGGCCGCAGTCACGCTAGAGGGCGACCGTTGCATCGCCGCTCGGATCGCGCTGGGCGCGGTGGCACCCACACCGATCCTGGCTCCCCAGGCCGCTGCCGCCCTGGTCGGTCCCCTGGACGAGCGCGCAATCGAGCGCGCCGTAGCCCTGGTGCGGGCCGCCGCACAACCGATTAGCGACATGCGCGGTACCGCCGATTATCGACGCCAAGTAGTGGGCGTGCTGGCGCGGCGCGCGATCCTTAACGCCGCGGCCCGCGCGCGCGACAATTAGGAAGCGGAAGGCATTGTCATGGCGCAAAAGCAGTTGGTGGAAAGCCTGGTCAACGGCCAACAGACCGAGTTTTTGTGCGAGCCCCGGCAAAGCCTGCTCGAGGTGCTGCGCGACGTGCTGGGATTGACCGGTAGCAAGGAAGGTTGCCTGACAGGGGATTGCGGCGCCTGCACGGTATTGTTGGACGGCCGCCCGGTCTGCAGTTGCCTGGTGCTGGGCGTTGAAGCCCAGGGGCATACCGTGCTCACCGTCGAAGGCCTGGCGCAGGGCGCCAAATTGCATCCGCTGCAGCAGAAATTTCTCGAAAACGCCAGCCTGCAATGCGGCATCTGCACGCCCGGCTTTCTAATGTCGGCCAAGGCCCTGCTCGATCGTAATCCCCACCCCAGCGAGGCCGAAATCCGCTACGCGCTAGCCGGCAATCTGTGCCGCTGCACGGGCTACGACAAGATCGTGCGGGCAGTCCAGGACGCCGCACGGATATTGGCAGGCTAAGTTGCCGGCGCCGGCGATTCTAACTCAGACGCAAGCATGATAAGGTAAAGACATCGCTATTTAACCGTTTGGTTTGGGAGGAGCGCAGATGAAGCTTTGCATCGGTACCGCCAAGGGAGTTGCACTGTTGGATCTGGGCGGCCGCCCTGACGTAATCAGCCAGGGCCCCAGCACCGCGTTTTGCGTGGCTCGCGACCATTTCGATTCCAAGCTGCTGTACGCCGGCAAGGCTAGCCACAGCCGCTCGAACTTCGACGGTCGCGACGTGCTGTCGCGCTCCCGCGACGGCGGCCACACTTGGCAGCCAATCGGTATGCGCGAGCTGCAGAAGGAAGAAGTCTGGGCAATTGCCACCGCGCCCGACAAAAGTGGCACGGTCTATGTTGGGGCCTCTCACGGCCGCATCTTCAAGAGCACCGATGGCGGAGATAGCTTCGAGGAATGCGTCAGTTTTCTCAAGATGCCGGGACGCGACCATTGGTCCTTTCCACCGCCGCCCCACGTTCCGCACGTCCGCTCGATAGCATTCGATCCGTCCGACCCTGCAACGTTCTATGCCGGAGTCGAAGAGGGCGGCATCTTTCGCACCCGTGACCGTGGCGAAAGCTTCGAGCCACTCAACGAGGGGCTCTACGATGACGTCCACGTGGTGCGGGTCGACCCGCATGACTCCACCCGCCTGTACGCCACCACCGGGCGTGGCTTCTACCTCAGCGAGAATAGCGGCACCAGTTGGCGGCAGATCACCAACGGGGTGCACGGCTATACCGTGCCACTGCTAGTGAGCAACGGCGGCCAAGTGCGCATCTATATCGCCGAAGCTAATCAGGCTCCGCCGGCTTGGTACGAACGCGAGACCGGGGCCGAGGCCGCACTGCTACGCAGCCTGGATCGCGGTCAGAGCTTTGAACGCGTAGCCGTACCCAGACTGGCCAACGGCGCGATGATCATGAGCTTGGCTGAAAACCCGGAAGGCGGTTTCTTTGGCGCCCTTAACGACGGCAGCGTGGTCGCGGCACATGGCGACAAGGTTGACGTGGTCGCCGAAGGCTTGCCCCGCGCCTACGATCTGGTCGTGCTCGCTTAAAGCGGGTGACTATTGTCCAAGCCCACCGGTGGTTGGATAAAAGCCAACCGCAACACTAAAGCGGCTCAGGGTCGAGGGGGCGCGGCGGTGAGTAAGCCTAAGCGGCAGCCGGCGATGGTTCAGAACGCGGGTGTGTTCAGCCACGCCGGCTGAGTCCTTGGGCAGACCTTTGCCCCGGCGCAAACCGGCGCCTCTCCCGACCCAATCGCGCCGGGCTAAAAGTGCGGCGTTTGCAATATACTTGGCCCTCGCGATATTCGTCGCGGCCGTGCCAATCTTGGCCAACCCGGCCAGGCGTCACATCGGCTTTGGCAGTGACCCTTCGGTAATGATGTGGTGCCTGGTGTGGTGGCCACACGCCATCGCTCACCACCTCAACCCCTTTATCTCTCGCGTGATCTGGGCGCCATCCGGCTTCAACCTGACCTGGGCTACGTCGATTCCCGCGCTTGCTTTCGTGCTGTGGCCAATAACCTCACTTTTTGGCCCAGTCGTCGCCTACAACCTGGCCGCTATTTTGGCTCCAGTGCTCGCGGCATTTGCAGCCTTCCTGCTGTGCCGCAAACTGACCGGGCGCTTCGCCGCGGCCTTGGTCGGAGGGGCAATCTACGGCTTTTCCCCCTATGAGATGGGCCATCTGATAGGTGGTCACCTCAGTCTGACCTTTACCTTCGTGCCGCCGCTGTGCGTGCTGCTCTTCCTTCTGCTGCTCGATGGTTCGATCGGGGGTCGGAAGTTTACCCTCGCCTTGGCCGCCTTGCTGGTCGTGCAGTGCCTGCTCTCCAGCGAGATCCTCGCCACCATGACGGTCATCGCCGCGGCGACCTTGCTCGGCGGCTTCCTGCTGCTTGGGTCTTATCGGCGCGCCTTATGGGTGAACCTCGGACCGTTGGCGGCCGGATACCTGCTGGCGGCTATCGCATTGGCACCCTTTGTATATCTTGCCTTGGCCCATCATGCGGCCCCGCGCCGACCCCTGTTTCCGGACGCATTCTTCTCGGCCGATCTGCTCGGCTTCGCTCTGCCAACCCAGCTACTGCTGATTGCGCCCGCACGGGCCGTGACTCTGACTTCACGCTTCACCGGCAATCTGGCGGAGAACGAGTTTTACCTCGGCCTACCGATGCTCTTGCTACTGGGGTGGTTCTTCTGGACCAGACGCGCCCAGCCTTGGGCGCGTCTGGTGCTGTTTGTAATGGTAACGGTCATCGTCCTGGCGCTGGGACCGGTGCTGCATGTGGCCGGCCACCGAATCGGGCGGATGCCTTGGAGCAAGTTTTTTGACCTGCCACTGATCAAAAACGCGCTGCCGGTGCGCGTGGCCAACTACGGCTTTCTGCTGGCCGCAATCGTTGTCAGCACCTGCTGGGCGGCGCCGGGCGCAAGGCTGAGCCGTATCGCCGCGCTATACGCAGTGGCCGCGCTCTTGCCCAAGCCACTCCTGTTGCAAGCCGCTGGATATCCGCAGCCTGCCTTCTTCAGCGCCGGCCTGTATCGCCAGGTGCTGCATCGCGACGAAAAGGTCGTAGTTATTCCCTATGGAGTGAACGGTCCGAGCATGTTGTGGCAGGCGCAAACTAGGATGTATTTCTCCATGGCTGGCGGCTATATCGGACCAACCCCCGAGGAGTTCGCACGCTGGCCCGCGGTCAACTCGGCCCTGTTTTCGCTACCCCTGGCCGATGCCGAAACTCAGTGGCGCAGTTTTCTGGTTGCGCATCAGGTCGAGGCGATCCTAATCGCCGACGGCGCGGCGACATCGACCATACCCTTGCCCGCAAACCCGGTCCGAATCGGCGGCGTCTCCGTGTATCGGGTTGATAAGACCGGTAACGTACCGGCCGCGCAGCTCGAAAGCCTGCAACAGAGTGCCGCCCAGCAGTGGACGGCAATGATGCTGCGCGCAGCTTTGCAATTCATCGATTCGGGCGGCAGCCTCTCCCAGCTCAACCCACGCCGCTTGCATGATCTCGGCCTGCTACCCGACTCCAAGTGGGCGGCGCGGCTGGACTGGCTCCTGGCCGGGACCTCGCATGGGGCCAGCACCGGCCTATGGGTAGGCCTAGGAAGCGACAGCACGCTGGCAGTGGGATTGTTCGCGTCTCCCAAGGTGGCCGCGGCCCTGGCCGCGCGCTACCGCGCAGCAGCGGCAAAAATTCTTTACCCATTTCCCCAGCGCTACCGAGCCGACGAGGCATCGCCTGATAAGATCGATTTTTTGCTGATGAACCTTCGCCCTGAAGCCGCCAGGCGCGCCCTCGGTACGGAAGCTTCGTCAGGCCCGCGCGCGGGCTAAAGCATCATCCCAACGGGGTGGCAAATCCGCGCCTAAGATGGTCCAACGCAGGAAGCTGTTGGCGCGCGTGCGCGGCGCCATCACTTTCATGATTCGAACATGCGGGAGGGTACGCACAAACGCCTGCAGCGTCAGTTCGTCTTCCCAGGCCGAGAGCGTCCAGAAACGCTGGCTCAAAAGCTCGGCGCGCAGTGAATAGCCCACCAGCCCGCGGCTCTTGCGCAATTGGCCCCAAATTCGCCAGGTGTGCCAAAAAAGCAGCGGGACGTCTCGTGCGCGCTGCAGCCCCAAGGCTGTAAGCAGGGCCACGTATTGCCGCCCCGGATCGGGTTGGCTCAACGATCGCCAGGGAGTGAGCACCTGTTCCTCTCCGCTTTTCCGACTGACCGGCGGTTTGATCTCCAATCTAACTTCTTGGCCGGATAAGTAGTCCTCCTGCAGTGCGCGGGCCGATGGCGCTATGCGAAAGCAGAAGGCAAGACCGCACTTAACGCCTCACGCCAAGGGCGGCCAATCAACCCCGTTCCGCTAGCCCCAGCAGCGTCATCGCATTGCGCTCCAGGATTTGGTCGATAGCTGCCTGGGGCAGGCCCGATTGCTGAATATGGCTGACCGCACCACGGTACCAATCCGCGCGCATGTAAGGAAAATCGCTCCCCAACACGATGCGGTCCGTGCCCAGCGTATCGCAGGCGCAGCGCAACGCCGCAATCGAGTTGTGCGCGACGGTGTCGTACCACATTCGGCGCAGGGTGGTAAGTGGTGGCTCGCCCAGCTTGATCTGGGTGTAGCTGGGCATCAGATGCTCCAGGCGCGCCGCCAGCATCGGTAATGCGCCGCCCAAGTGAGCCAGGATGATTTTGATATTGGGAAAGCGCACGGGTATTTGGCGGGCGACCAACTGCAGCGCAATCACGGTGTCCTCCACCGGCGCCCCAATCGCCCATTCCAGCCCGTAGTCCAAAATGTGCGCCGAGCAGGCCCCAACGCCCGCCGGATGGATAAACAACGGCGCGTGACGCCGATCGAGTTCGGCGAAAAAGGGCTCGAATTGAGGATCTACCAGGGGCTTTTGCAGCACCGAAGTGGTAGCTGTTACCCCCACCATCCCCAATTCATCCAGCGCTCGTTCCAACTCGCGCATGGTCGCATCCAGATGCGGCAGCGGGACCGAAGCAAAGACGTCAAAGCGTTTAGGATGGCGGGCCACAAGTTCGGCATAGAGATCGTTGGCTACGCGCGCTCCCTCCACCGCCTCGTTGACGGCGGGAAAGTAAGGTCCGCGCGCGGCAGTGGAAAGAATTTGCATCTGCACTCCGGCGGCGTCCATGTCCGCCAACCGTGCCTCGACCTGTCCCGAGGCGTCGCCGGCACCCATGTCTTGAGCGTCGCGAGGACTGCGCCGGGCCATGATCTGGTTGAAGCGGGCGGGGAAATAATGGGCATGCACGTCAATTTTCATCGCACGGCGACCTCCCTGGTGGGCGCTGCTTGTTAACCCTTGGCAAAATAGTGCTGATGGTACTCTTCGGCGCGGTAGAAGGGTTTGAGTGGGACTACCTCGGTCACAATGGGGCGGGGATAACGACCAGCCTGCCGCAATTTTTCTATCGCTTCCTGCGCCGCCAGCCGCTGCGCTTCGGAATCGTAGAAAATCGCCGAGCGATACTGCGTGCCGATATCGGGGCCCTGGCGATTGAGGGTGGTGGGGTCGTGCAGCTCAAAGAATATCTCCAACAAGCGTTCGTAGGAGACGCGGTCCGGATCGTATTCCACTTCCACCGTTTCGGCATGACCGGTGCGATCGCTGCAAACCATCTCGTAGGTGGGGTGCGGCACCGAGCCGCCCATGTAACCCACGGTGGTGGCAATCACTCCCGGAACACGGCTGAAGACTTCTTCGACATGCCAAAAGCAACCGGCGGCAAAATAGGCTTTGTTGGACTGCCCGCTCATGCATAATTCTCCTGCGCGACTTTTACACTAATAAAAGGCCAACCGAAACCGCCTCTAGGCGCCGCTCAATCCTCGGCGTTTTCGGATTGATGGCTTAGGACCGGCTGCACCTGCTCGCCGTCGCGCGCCGCCTGGCCCACGTCAATTGCGATGAGCTCGTCGTAATGCACACCGCTGGTGGCCTCGACCTGCACACCATTGTCGTAGCCCAAAGTGATTTCAACCAGACGCAAGCGGTTGTTGCGCACCACCGGCACATAGACCCGGTTGTTGCGAAAAATCAACGCGTCGTCGGGCACCAGCGGCGCGCTCACCGGCATGCGGACCACGAATCGGGCGGTCCCGTACATCCCGGGATAAAGCGCTTGATCGTCATTGGGCAGATCGACTTCAACCAACATGGTGCGAGAGTCGGGTGATAGGGCCTGGGGATGACGCGTGATAGTGCCCTCGAAAATGCGGCCAGGATAGTTGCGCACTGTAATGGTGGCCTGATCGCCATTGTGAATAAAGGTGGCGACGTCCTGTGGCACATAGGCGAAGACGCGCAGCGGCTTGAGTCGAGCTATGCTGATTATCGCATCGGTGGTGCTGGTAGCGGCGGTGGCTTCTGGCACCAGGTGGCCGGGATCGACGTTGCGCGCCGTGACGATTCCGTCAAAAGGTGCGCGAATGATTTCGTAGCCCTGCAGCGCCTCGTACTGAGCCAGGGTGGCGCGTGCCTGCAACATCAGAGCATGCTGATCATCATAGGCTTGGCGGGAGATTACGCCTTTGCGCCACAACTCGGCGTCGCGATCGTCGGTGACCTTGGCCAGCAGATAATTGGCCCGGTAGTTGGCCACCTGCTTGTCGGTCTCCGGCGATTCTATCCGGGCCAAAATCTCACCTCTTCTGATTCGGTCCCCCTTATCCACGTACAAGGCACGCAGATAGCCGGGAACCTTGGCATAAATCTCGGTCTCGTCGAAGCCACGCGTGAGAGCCGGCAGCACCAGGGTGCGGGTGGGCGCGGTGCGCCCGATTGGCACCACCAATACTCGCGGGCCGGCCGCCACTTGGCGTTTGAGGGCCGCGCTCTGGCGCATGATCCAGTGCTCGCGCGCCAGGACGAGACCCGCGGTGATGACCAGCAGCAGCACGATTGACACCAAGCCGCCGATTAGGAACCACCTGCCCGGCGGCGGCACGGAAAAATTGCGCGAATCCTGCTCCATCTAATCTCGGTGCCGGCCGTCAGGCTTAAGGCGCGCGGTTAAGCGGTCGCTCATGTTAGACCGGGTTGCGCAACTGACGCTCCACGCCTTCGACTTCGGCGTCGCGTTGCTCCTTGCCGATCAGGTGGCGGCTGAAAATCGAGTACACAGTGGGAACCACGAACAGGGTCATCAGGGTGGCCGCGATCAGGCCGCCAATTACCGCACGTCCCAGGGGCGCGTTCTGTTCGGCGCCGGTTCCCAGTCCCAGCGCCATCGGCAGCATCCCCAAAATCATCGCCAAGGCGGTCATGATGATCGGACGTAGGCGGATACGGCCAGCCTCGATCGCCGCCGCGACCGGACTATAGCCTTCCTCGCGCAGATCGTTGGCAAAAATGATCAACAGGTTGCCATTGGCCACACCCACCCCCACCGCCATGATGGAGCCCATCAGCGACTCCACGTTGATGGTGGTACCGGTGATCGCCAGCATCCATAATACCCCGGCCAGCGCTCCAGTCACCGCCAGGGTGATAATCAGCGGCTCCAACCAGGACTGAAAGTTGGCCACCATCAACAGGTAGACCAGGATAATGGCAAGGACTAACCCTTCGCCCAGGGTGGTGAAGGAGTCCCTCATGGCTTGGCTCTGTCCGAGGATCTGAATGGTTGTCCCCGGCGGCAATTTGCCCAAACTCTGGATCGCCTGTCCAACCGCTCGGCTGACGCTACCCAGGTCGCGCCCCTCGACCGCGCAGTCGACGTCGATCACGCGTTGCACGGTGTAATGGGCCACGACCGCGGGATCCCAGGAGCGATGGAAACTGGCGATATTGCCCAGCAATTGCGGCTGCGGGCTGATGGTCTCGGCCGCCATCTGATCGGTGGTGGCGGGCGGACTGGTGCTCAAGGGGATGTTGGCCAACTCCGGCATGGCATCCATTTTTTCCTGGGGAGTTTGCGCGATGACTTCGTAGTTGACCCCGTTGACCGGATCCAGCCAGAAATTGGGTTGCAACAGATACGCGCCCGACAAGGTGGCGAGCACGCTGGAGGCAACCTGCTCCTGAGTTACGCCGAACTGCAGCGCCTTGGTGCGATCCACTTCGACGTTGATCGCGGGATAGTCCAGAGGCTCGGCGATGCGCAGATCGCGCACCCCAGGAATAATCTGCATGCGTTGCTTCAGGCGCAGCGCCCAGTCGTAGTCCGACTGCAAGTCGTAGCCTTGGACCTGGGCGTCGATTGCCGCCGGCAGGCCGAAGTTGAGGACTTGGCTGGTGATATCAGCGGCCTGGAAGTAGGTCACCACGTTGGGAAAACGCTGAGCCAGCAGGGTCCGGATGCGCTCCTGATAGTAGGCGGTGGGACGATGGCGGGGCTGGAGCTGAATGAGAATATCGGCGTCTTGCGGGCCGGTGCTGTCGGTCTGGTAGAAGGCCAGGTCGTAGGAGAGCGGCAGACCGATATTATCGCTGATACTTTCCAGCTCCGCAGGCGGTATCACCTGGCGAATCGCGCGCTCGACGTTGTCCACGATGACTTCGCTGCGCTCGATCCGGGTCCCAGTGGGTGCCCGCACGTGCAACCGCATCATCCCTGCGTCGACGGCCGGGAAGAAATCCTCCCCCACCACCAGCACCAGCCCCGCCGAAATTACAATCGCCGCCGCGCTGACCGCCAATGCGGTTGTGCGCCGCGCGATAAAAGCGCCCAAGGCCCAGCGGTAGTTCTCACGCAGCCGCGCGAAACCAGCCTCGAAGCGGAGCACGAATCGGCCCCACCAGCTATTGACGTCTGGCTCGCTGTGCTGCTCGGGCAGCAGGTAGCGGGCCATGGTCGGCACCAGGGTGCGCGAGAGCAGGTAGGAGGTGAGCATCGCAAACACCACCGCCATCGCCAAGGGCGTAAACAGGAAGCGCGCCACCCCGGTCAGCAGCACCACCGGAAAGAAGACGATACAAATCGCCAGGGTGCCAACCAAAGTGGGGGTGGCGATTTGGCTGGCGCCGTCCAGGATCGCCACCAGCAGCGGCTTGCCCAGCGCCTGGTTGCGATGAATATTCTCGATTTCCACCGTCGCATCATCCACCAGCATCCCCACTGCCAGCGCAATCCCGCCCAGGGTCATGGTGTTAATCGTCTGGCCGGCCAGCTTGAGCCCGACGATCGCGGTCAGGATCGAGAGCGGAATCGAGGTGATTACGATCAACATACTGCGGGGCGAGCCCAAGAAGATCAGCACCATGAGAGCCACCAGCGCTGCCGCCGTAACCGCTTCCTGGACCACGTCCCACAACGCCGCACGGACAAACTTAGATTGATCGAAGGTCAGCGAAACCTCCATCCCCTTAGGCCCGGTGGCCCGGATTAGGGGAATTTTGGCGCGCACCGCATCCACCACCGCCAGAGTAGAGGCGCTGGCATGTTTGATCACCATCAGATAGGTGGCCTGACGCCCGTCCACCCGCACCACGTTGGTTTGCGGCTGATGAGAGTCCGTGACATGAGCCACGTCGCCCAGAAACACCGGCGCGCCATTACTCCATTTGATCGGAAGGCGATTGAAGTCAGAGACCTTGGGCACGCTCATGTTGATGTCGACGTTGTCCTGGTAGTTGCCCAGCTTGATCGCGCCCGAGGGAATGACGACATTGCTTTGGCCCAGGGAATTGCCGATATCGTAGGCCGACAGGCCGTTGGCGTATTGCGCGGTTGGATCGAGGTTGACCATGATCGAGCGCTGCACCCCGCCCATCGGCGCGGGCGAGGAAAACCCCGGGATAGTAAAGAGCTGCAAGCGGATGAAGTTCAGCCCGTAGTCGAACAACTGCTCGGTGGAAAGAGTTTCGCTGAAGACATTGAGCTGCGCCACCGGCACGTTGGCGGCGTTGTAGGAAATTATCTGAGGCGGCTGGGTGCCGCGGGGCAGGATCGACAGGATGGTCTCGGAAACCGCGTTAATCTGCGCGATCGCCGAACCGAGGTCGCTGTCGGGATAGAAATAAATCTTGAGGATGCCCAGCCCGTTGATCGACTCCGATTCCATGTGCTCGATGCCGTTGACCGTAGTCGAGTAGGCGCGCTCGCTGATAAACACCATGCGATGCTCGACGTCGAGAGTCGACAAGCCGGGATAGCTCCATACCACCATCACCACCGGCAGGTTGATGGCAGGAAAAATGTCGACGTTCATCAGCTCGAAGCTGAGCACCCCCAGCACCAACATCAGCAGCGCCATTACCGCCACAGACAGCGGGCGGCGCAGGGCCAAACGAACGATCCACATCATGGCGTTAGATCTCCCTGCGCATCGTGGAACTCTGGCGCCAACCTTGGGAGCATCGCAGCAGTGCTCAAAAGACTACGGAAGACGGAAGATTTGCCGGTTAAATGATCTGCCGGTTTAACCCCGGCCACCAGTTATCAAGACTAGTCCGCCACGGCTAAAGAGCCTAAGACCGGCTCCGGCGTGGGTCAAGTAACCGCGCACGCCACCATTCGATTCCGCCGCCCTTGCGCCTGCCCCGGCCAGTCCATAAGTAGGAATAGCGCCAAGCGGTTGGTTGGCTAGCATTTTTTGGCTAACCCCTAGATGAACCCGGGCCGTTTCGACGTTAAAGGTAGAACGATTAGTCAACCAGTGGGTAATGACGATTACGGATCGAGCTCGGGGGAGCGCGCGGAGGCATACATGAAGCTGTTAAGTTTTAGCTACCATGGTCAAAATCGCGTCGGAGTATTGCGCGATAATGAAGTAGTCGATTTGGGAACGTTTCCGGAATTGCCTCAGACCATGTTGGCGCTGCTTGAGGCAGGTCCTGCAGCGCTGGAGCGGGTCGGGACGGCGGCAGATAGAGCAACTACGCGCTTGGCGCTGTCGGAAGTGAAGTTGGAAGCGCCGCTGCGCCAACCGCCGGAATTCCTCGCCATCGGACGTAATTACGCCGACCATATCGCCGAGATGGGTCACGCCAAACCGGAATTCCCCCGTTTCTTCAACAAGCAGGTCAGTTGTATCGTAGGGCCCTTCGATCCGATTGAGATACCGCGCGCCTCGGCGGCAGTTGATTATGAAGGCGAACTGGCCTTCGTCATCGGCCGCCGTTGTCGTCACGTTCCGCGCCAGCGCGCGCGCGAGGTCATTGCCGGCTACATGATCGTCAACGATGTCAGCGTACGCGACTGGCAAGGCAAGGCGCCCACCATCACCCTGGGCAAGTCCTGGGACAGCCACGGTCCCACCGGACCATGGATTGTAACCGCCGACGAGGTCCGCGATCCTCAGGCTTTGGAACTACGCACCTGGGTCAACGGCGAATTGCGCCAGCATTCCAATACCCGTCACATGATTTATGACTGTTTCGCCCAGATAGAGCTGCTTTCCACCGTCTTCACCCTTCTGCCGGGCATGATCGTCTCCACCGGCACGCCCAGCGGGGTGGCGCACGGAATGAACCCACCTCGCTACCTACGGGCAGGCGATCGGGTCAAGATCGAAATCGAGGGTGTGGGGGCGATCGACAATCCGGTGATCGACGAGCCCGCTGACAGCGCCCGGCTCTAAGCCTACGCCGTGCCTCAGGCCGTTTTGCGCCGACGATTTTCCGACCTACGAGCCGCCTGGAGAGACCGGCCAAGTCGGGTGCAATAACTGCGGCTTGGCTTGGGGAGGCGCGAGAGCCCGATCGCTGGCGATCGCTTCGCTGGCTTCGCTTTGGGCCAGCGCTTGCTGTTCCACAGTTTCCCGCAAGCGGCTGGAAATCGGGATTCGCCGAACGATCTCCCGGCACGCCTCTTCCTCAGCCCGCGCCAAGTTGATGTCGCGCAGTTGCAAAATGTTTTGCGCTGAGTTGATCGCGATATCCTCCAGGTCAAGGGCTGGGAGCACCTGCGCCTCCCAGCGGCTGCCGGCCGCGTCGATCAGCGTACTGCCATCGCGGGTGGAAACCATCCGCATCCGGACCCCGACTTGCCAAGCGGCGCCCAAGAGCAGGTAGTAGGCCTCGTAATGCACCACCTCGCCGTAAACTACCGCATCAACTCCTAGCCATCGTCCCAGTTCCTGGGGCGGTACCCGAGCGAGTTTCTGCGGAGTGTCGACCCCGCGATCCTTGAGCACCGCATCAATCCCGTAGAGATTGGCCATGGCGAACTCGCGCTCGGCCAAATAGCCTTGTAGCGCCCGCCGCAGCCGTTGGGCATGCGTCCAGGCCAGAATCATCCGTTCATCATGGCTGTGGTGGGTCAAGGGTATTTTATTTACCACGAACTCGGCGCTACCGACGTCTGTAAAGGGCAGCACGGCAATGTGCTCCGGGGTATTTTTAAGATAAGCCGGCGCCAGCGTGACGGTAAAGGAACCAGGATCGGTTTCCACTATCCGGTCGAGCAGGGTTTTGCGACCATGGCTCTGGAGGTCGTACTCGGGTTGGAAGAAGGGGCGAGTTTCGTAATTATTGCCGGTGGTGCAACTCCACAACGCCAGTGTTGCAACTAACGCCCAGTTTTTCCCCAGACGCCGGCCACGGCCAAGCGCTATGTCCTTACCACGCACGCCCTGACATCGGAGCAAGGTTTCTGCCACGCTTGCCCGCATAGCCGCAGCAACGCCGCCTCAATTCCTTGTTTTGGCCTGAGCGCTTGCTTTTCACCACGCCCGCACGGTGGCTCGGCATGGGTTCAAGCATACGCATGACGACCATGCTTGGCATCGGTTTACATGTAAAAATTTCAGGCATTCAGAGCTTGAGCCTCTAAATCTCCCATAAATAGCGGCAAAAGTTAATGGCCCGCGATTTGCTTAAATTTGCATCCGTAGGCAGCTAAAATGGTAGAGGACGATAGCTCCTCCCAATAGATTAAAGAGCGAAAAGGCGACAGGTCTACATGATTAGTACCAAGGAGAGGAAGCAGGTTATGCAGAACGTACAGCGTGAGCCTCAGGGCGAAGGATTCTATGATCGGCAGATCAACGCGGGTGGCGGCGGTGAGATACTGACCGTGCGGATGGTTTCCGATTACTTGCATTGTCATCCCAGCACGATTTACCGCTTGATTAAGCATCGCGCGATTCCGGCCTTCAAAATCGGAGCCGATTGGCGCTTCCATCGGGCTGCTTTAGAGCGTTGGCTCAACGCCAAGATCGAAGCCGCCGACCGCAACTAAGCTGCTTCACGCCGCTGCGGAAGAGATCGGGCGTCCTTGTGCCCAGGCCAGCTTTTGGAACAGGGCCAGATAAGGCCCCCAGGTGAAGTTGCGCCATAAAACCAGTCGCAGTTGACGTGGACTGCAAAAGTTCCGAGCGATTGCTTCACCTGCGCTAGCCGCCGGCGAACAGGTATCGTGCCTGCGCGGCAAAAGCCTTGGTCGCATACACGATGCGAGCCGAAAGAAGGTTGATGCCCGCTTGTCGCCACGGGAGGGAGCGAGGTCTTTTGGTCCGGCGAAAGCCCCTAAGCAAACCCCATTCCGTTCCTTTCCGCCCTGACCAGGGAACAGGAGACCGTGGCCGAAGCTACGGAGCACAGCCAACTGGGCTCAAGGCGCGGTTGGTGGCCCAATACGCGGGAGCTTGACCGGGGCAGCCAAACCGAGAAACTCACTGAGGCTGCTGGCGGCATGATTGGCGATCCAAAGGTTGCCAGAAGCATCGATAGCCACTGACTGATCCAGCGCCCCTGACAGGCCCGCGCCGGTGAAGCCTGTGGCCGGACTGAGTACCGTGCCGTTGGCCGCAAATTCGGCTATTGTTCCCTCGCTGCGGTCGGTTACCCACACTTTGCCGGCGGAATCCACCGCCAGAGCCACCGGCGTGATCAATCCACCGGCGGAAAACGGCGAGCCGCTGACAGGACTACCGTTGGGAGCCAGTACGACCACGTTGCCGGCATTGGTATTGGCGACCCACACGTTGCCGTCGGGATGAAGCGCGATACCCAGGGGGACGTTAAGGCCCGAGAACGGCCCGTTAATCAAGCTGCCAGTCAAATCGAACTGCGCAACCCCGAATTGAGTTAGGGCCCAGAGCGAAGGGGTGGCCGAAATCGCCAATCCGCTGGGAAAGTTACCCATCGCCGAATAAGGTGAACCGGGGCTCGCGGCGCCGCTGGGAGCAAATTCGGAAATCGTTCCCCCCTCGGTGCTGTTGGTCACCCACACGTTGCCTTGAGGGTCGATGGCGACATCATAGGGGCTGCTTACGCCCATCCCGTTGCCCGTGAACGGCGAATTGGGCATCGGATCACCCACCGGGCTGAGTTTGGAGAGATTGCCTGCTCCACGATTCGTGATCCAACCGTTGCCCTGCGCATCGATCGCGACGCTCCAAGGCTGCTCAATGGTAGCCCGAAAGGGCGAGGCGTGGGCGGCACTACCCATCACCGAAAATTGACTTACGCTGCCTAAATCAGCGGATCCACTCCCGTTGTTGGCCACCCAAACCTGTCCGCTGCCGTCGATTGCCAACCCAACCGGCTGGTCCAGGCCGTTTCCCACGAAGTTCAGCGCGAGTGTCAAATCGTTGGGTGTCGCCGCCAGCGTCGGCTGGTAGGGAGAATTGGTGTTGACCAGCTCCAGTGGCAGGCTCTGGTTGCTGGTCGGGTTCGTAACAAACGGTGCGTGTGCCAGGTTGCTGGCAGCGGCCAGAATGTTGGCGCCCGCCGCGAAGCACAAAAAGCTATCGCAGCCGCTGGGGCTGCCCGAACAATCAGCCGGATAGGTGTTCGAAGGCCCTTCGACCGTGCACAGCGCGGCCAAATCAGCCAACGTGTCGAGCTTCTCCGCAGCTTCGCAATTGATCGGTGGCGTGCTGCCCGCGCAACTGATCGCATCAGGCATAAAACTGGATAAGACACCGGTGGTTGGATCCACCAGGTTGCCAACCGCCGCGCCCGCATTGCTCAAGCCCAGGGAATTGCTCGCACTGGCACCTAGGTTTTGAGGCTGCGCCGTGCTCATGAACTGCGCTAGCGCGTAGCTCGAGGCTAGGGTCGTAAGTTCGTTGATGGTTACCGAGGTCGGTAGAGGTTGGCCCGCGGTGCCCAGCACGCCTAGCAGCTCAAGCGCGCCATTCATTGCAGGACCACCCGCGACTTGTCCTCCGCTGGCGACCAGATACAACAGCCGGCCAGTCGTGAATGGCTCATAGCTCACTTTGAAACTACCGTCACTGGCTGTGCTGGTCGGCACCGTATTAAGGGCCACCGCGGTCGAGCCATTACCCGTATTGCCTGCCTGGTATAAAGTCACGCTGGCGCCCACCACGGGCGCGCTACCGTTGCCCAGGACCCGACCGCTAATTGACGAAGGTTGCGGTGTCGGCGCGGGAGTCTGGGTCGCACTGGGCGGCGCCGCGGTGAGCGTCGGCGTAGGGCTTGCGGATGGGGACGGGGGCGGCGAGGGCGTCGGCGTCGGCGCTGGGGTTGGGGCCTGCGTCGGGGTCGGCGTCATACTCGGGAGCGGACTCGCGGTCGGGGGCGGCGCTTGCGTCGGCGGCGGCACCGGACTGGGGGTCGGCGCGGGCGTAACGGTCGGCGCAGGGGTTCGGCTGGGCAGGGGCGGAGTCGCAATCACTTCCAAGCTAGGCCCGCCGCCAGCCCCACCGCCGCTCATGCATCCGGCCAGGGCCACCCCTGCAACCAGCGCCGCCCACAGCCATCGTGAGGGAAAATTTCTCATGGACCGGTCCCCTGAGCGCATGTGCCATTTTCCCCACCCCGCAGCCAGCTAACCCCGTGGTTTCTTGCAAACTCGAAAATTTAAGATACTAAAGCGGCGGGATGATAACTCTCGCGAAGGATAGGTCAATCGCTAAGTTTATCAACTTTGAGAAAAATGGACCCGGCACCCCGTGATCCGGCCGACGACCGCGCTTAGCTGTTGGTGAAGGCGGCGCCGGAGCGCACCGCTTTGAGCCCACGCCACAGCGGTCCCAAGCGGCCTGGATGGAGCAGCGAGGCCGCCCCAAGATGCCAGCCGCTGGTGTTGAGCACATCCAGACCGAGGCTTTTGGCCATTCGGGAGTAGCCCCGCCAGTCGGCCTCGAAGCGGCCGTTGACCAGCAGTGTGTCGTAGCCAAAATCGTGCAAGAACAGGTAGGCCAGGGAGCTGGAATGCATCGTGACATCGGGCGCGGCCCCCGCCCTCACAGGCTGAAAGCCTTGCAGCGGTGAGACCATCACATCGCTATCCAAATCGTAGAGGCGCACGCGCAGCGGGCCCAGGGCCTCCAGCATCGGCAGCTTGCCCGCCCAGCGCATTACCCTGGGTGAATTGCGCGCCATTAAACGGGCGCGATACCCGCCATACGCGCGCGACAGTTCGGCTAACGAGACACCCTGGGAGGGTTGATGCAGGGGCAACTCGTGGCGGCGGCCATAGACCTCGTCGTAAGCCTGCAGCGCCGCGCGGTTGTCGCGTGCCGCGCCCACTTCCCATCGCTGGCCCGGATAGAGCACCACCGGCGTGGCGCCCGCGCCAGCGATCGTTCGGGCGGCATGGCGCGGGCTATTGATACAGTCGTTGAGATGAGCATTCTCCTGATGGGCAAAGTACACCAGGCTGGCAAAAGGGAGGACAAAAGCGGGCCGGAGGCCTGCGATTTGAGCCGCCAAACCCTCCAGCTTGTAGTTGGCGGCGCGCTGGCGCGCAGCTCGTTCGGCCCGAGGACCGGGCCAAGCAGCGTAGCTGAACTGACTCAGCAGCAGATCGGGCCGTCCGATCCGGGCAGCCAAGCAGCGTGCCGATGACCGGTCAGCGATCGCACAATCGTTCAGATTGAGAAGCGTGCGGTTACCGTCGCGCAGATACAGCCAGTGGTCATACCATCCGAGCGAACCGCAAAGCGCGACAATCCCGCCGGGTAAGCGATAAGGCTGCCCCTCGACCATTCCTAGGGCATGCAGACCGCGCTGGCGAAGGTATTCTTTCAGTGCGCGACTTGCCCTTTCGTGGTGCAGTACGGTAATCGTCGCGGCCTGCGCAGGAGCGATGACATCAAAAAACCTCGGAGCGAAGTGATCCGGATGCTCATGCGAAAGCCAAATATAGCTTACCCCCGATAGAATCGAAGCAGCATCCAGCGGGGTCGGGATCAACAGTTCCCAGCCGTCGTTGAAAGCCGGGCCCGACAGCCACGGATCGCACAGCAGCGCCCCCGTGCTCAGCTCAACCTTAACGCAAGCGTGGTTGACAAGCTCGATGACCATGTCAGCACCCGCTAGCGCTCAGGGCTGGTTAGTAGAGATCGCGACCGAGTCGGGCGGCAGCTCCAAAAAATCGGTCGCGATGCGAATCGCCGGCGTCGAACCCATCAATAGCCGCGAAGGAGCCGGCCAGGGCAGACGGACGGGAGCCGAGCCCAGGTTGACCGCGACCCCGATCGCCCCTCGCTGAATTACGATCCAACCCTGCGCCTCGTCATAAGTGACGTTGACGCACGACATCCGTCCGTCTTGCAAGTCGGCGCTCGCGCTACGTAATTGGATTAGCGCGCGATACCATTGCAGCAACTCACGATGGGGTGACACGGCCAACTCCTCCCAGCGCAGCTTGGAACGGATGAAGGTTGCGGCAGCTTGCGGATCGGGCACGCTGGCCGGGTTCCAGCCGAAAGCGGCGAACTCCCGCCGGCGTCCCTCGCTGACCGCCCGAGCCAGGTCGGGCTCGGCATGATCGCTGAAATACAGAAAGGGGGTGCTCGCGCCCCATTCCTCACCCTGGAAAAGCATCGGGACAAAAGGCGCGGTCAGCACCAGCGCGGCTCCGATCTTCAGTCGGCCCAGTGGCATGAGCTGAGAGCTGCGCTCGCCCTGGGCCCGATTGCCCACCTGATCGTGGTTTTGCAAATAGCCGACGAAGTTATTGCCTGACAGCCCGCATGCCGGGCGTCCCTGGATGCGGTCACGGTAGGGTGAGTATTGGCCATCGTAGACATAGCCGGCGCGCAGCACCTTGGCCAGTTGGCTCAGGCTGCCGAAGTCGCTGTAATAACCGCTTCGCTCGCCGGTCAGTACGCTGTGCAGGGCATGATGAAAATCGTCGTTCCACTGCGCATCTAGACCGTAGCCGCCGCGCGCGGGCGACATTATCCCGCGTGGGTCGTTGCGATCGTTTTCCTCGATTAGCAGCCGCGGGCGGCCATCGCCCAGCGACGCCACTTCGCGTTGCAACTGTTCCATCAGATGCAGAGGCGAACTGTCTATGATTGCATGAACTGCGTCCAGACGCAGACCATCGAAATGATATTCTGCCAACCAGTAGCAGGCATTGTCGCAAAAAAAGCGCCGCACCTGATCGCTGCCGGGACCATCCACGTTGACCGCCTCGCCCCAAGGTGTCGAGTAGCGATCGGTCAAGTAAGGCGCGAAGCGCGGGAGATAATTGCCCGAGGGCCCGAAGTGGTTATAGACCACATCGAGCAGGACCGCCAAGCCGCGACGATGGCATTGGTCGATCAAAGCTTTGAGTTCGGCGGGAGTGCCATAATGATGATGGGGTGCGAACAAATCCACTCCGTCGTAGCCCCAACCACGCGCGCCCGAGAACTCCGCCAGCGGCATCAACTCTACGTGGGTCACGCCCAAGGCCGCCAAGTGATCCAGCCGCTCGATAGCCGCGCTGAAGGTTCCCGCGGGAGTAAAGGTTCCGATGTGCAGCTCATAGATGAGACCCTGGGCCAGCGGGCGCGGACGGAAACCGTGATCGCTCCAGGCAAAATTCGCCGCGCTCTCCATCCGCGAGGGTCCGTGTACGCCCCGCGGTTGCCAGCGCGAGCGTGGATCGGGAAACGGCCCCTGGCCGTCAACGAACAGCGCGTAGTCGTCGAACTCCTCGATGCCGACGGCTTCCAGTCGCCACCAATTGTGCGATCCGCCCTCACGTACCAGGCTATAACGCTGGCCGTTCAGCGCTACTTCCAGGCGTGTTGCCTTGGGCGCCCACACTCGCAGCGGTTTCATGCGTGATCCTCGCGCACTAGCAAAGCCACGGGAAAGCGGCGAAAAAGCTCGCTCAATGCCAGCTCGCCACCAGACAGCTCCTCGCCGTCCAGAACGTTGCGCCAGTGGCCGGGCATGATTCTCGCCGTGGTGTCATGCCATTGTCCACCAACGCCGATTATCAGGCGCGGCACGATGGCCGCTATCCGCTGGCCGCGAACGAAGCCTACCACATGCGCGGCGCGCCGCCCGCGCGGCTGGATCGGTTCGTAACTGGCTTGCGGCGCCAGCCAGCTGGGATGACGGCGACGCAGGCGTAAGGCCTGTACGATAGTCCACAATTTGGGCAGCCCCTCGTCGCTGCGCCGTAGGATTTCCGCCACGCTTAGGCGATCGATCGTATCCAGCGCGGCGCGGCGCGCGGCGTAATCGACCGGGCGTCGATTGTCCGGATCGACCAGCGATAAGTCCCATAACTCGCTACCTTGATAGAGGTCCGGAATGCCCGGCGCGGTGAGTTTGAGCAAGGTCTGAGCCAGCGAGTTGATCCGTCCCGGTTCGACTAACGGTCCGACAAATTGCGCGACATCGTCGGTAAACTGCGGATCGCTTAGAGTACCGGCGACGAATTCCTTGAGCGCCTGCTCGTACTCCGGGTTGCTCTGGGTCCAGGAAGTGCGTTGTTTGGCTTCGCGTACCGCCTTCATCATATAAGCAGTGATGCGCTCGGTCTCGATCGGCCAAGCTCCCACCAAGGTCTGATAGTAGAGGTATTCGGCGTTGCGGTCGGGTTGCACGCGCCAATGACGCTGATTGTGTTCCGCCCATCGCAGGCTTCGCTCGCTCCAGCGCCGCGGAATCTCGGAGAGCAGACTGATGCGCGCGCGCACATCCTCGCTACGCTTGGTATCATGCGTGGTGGTGGCGAGCAGGCCGCCGGGCCAATGCTGCTGGCGCTGCAGGCAGGCCTGATGGAACTGGGCCACTCCAACGCCGAAGCAGGCTGGATCGCCCCCCACTTCATTGAGCGCCACCAACCGGTTGTAGCGATAGAAGGCGGTGTCTTCGATCGCTTTGGCCATCACCGCGCCGCTGAATTGCTGAAATCGCAACGCCAGTTCCATCTCCGCTCCGCCACGGCGTTGGCCGCTTAGAATAGAGCGCAGAAAATCCAATAGCTCGGGATCGAGTTCGGGATGGTCGCCGCGCGCGGCTTGAATCGCTTCATTAATGTATTGCCGATCCTCGCGCGTAGCCTGATCCTGGGCGGCGCTGACGTAGGTGCGGTAGACCGGAAAGCGCGCAGCCACCGCCTTGAGCGCTTCATGCAGCTCGTGGCGGGTGTGGTCGCGATGGTGGCGATCATGCTCGCAGATGTCGAGCCAAAGCGCGGTCAGACGCCCCAATTCACTGCCCAGCAGATCGCGTAGGACCAGCTCGCGGCTGTGGCGCGCAACCGTGGCGAAGTCGGCCTGCTCACCGCTGAAGGTAACGTAGTGGCGGGTCATTTCCGTCTCGCCCGCGGGATCGATCCACAATCCCCCCACTAGATTGGCGAACTCATAGCCGGTGGTCCCGGCGGTGGGCCACGAAGCGCGCAGCTCCTCCCCAGCCTGGAGAATCTTTTCCACCACGATCCAGGCTTGTGGTGCCAGTGTGTGCAGGCGCTCCAGGTAGGCCTGGGGCTCGCGCAGGCCGTCGATATGATCGACTCGTACCCCATCCAACGACCCATCCCGCAACCAGTTCAGGACGGCTTCGTGAGTGTCGGCAAAGACTTGCTCGTCTTCGACTCGTAGCCCAACCAGGGTGTTGACGTCGAAAAACCGCCGATAGCCGAGGTCCCGACCCGCCGTGCGCCATAGCGCCAGGCGGTAATTCTGCCGCTCCAAGAGCGCGTGCAGGCTGTCAGGATGTCGATTGATGGCCTCGATCATGCGATCGATGGCGCTGGCGACCGCCGGCTGTTCGGCCAGCAGGCGGGCCAGTTGCACCTCCAGCACCGCTTTGTCGCGATGACGGCGACGCACGCTCTGACGGTCGGTGGCGGTGGCGCGCGGCAAGCTGCCCAAGGCATCAGCGATAAAGCCCAGCTCGGCCGAGCCGGTTTGCGCCGCTGCCCCAGCCAATATGCTGTCCAAGGAGCGCGGTGCCACTGGAAAGGTGTGCTCGAAATAGCTCACCACGAACCGGGCTCCTTGCCGGCTCAGGCGGATCTCGCCAGCATCAAGCACTCGTCCGTACTGGCCGCCCAATACCGGCAATAGCACCAAGTTGCGCAAGCGCGATTCGGGTGGATCCCACTCCACGTCAAAATAGGTGGCGTAGTTGCTCGACGGCCCATTTTCCAGGACGTCCCACCACCACGGGTTATCTCGCCCGCTAATCGCCATGTGGTTAGGCACGATGTCCAGCAACTGCCCCAGGCCCTGGGCCGCCAATGCCGTGCACAGTCGCTGGTGAGCTGGCTGGCCGCCCAGTTGGCTACTGATGCGATGGTAATCCACCACGTCATAGCCATGCTGGCTACCCGCGGCAGCTTGTAGATAGGGGGAGCAATACAGGTGGCTTATGCCAAGTTGCGCGAAATAACTTGCGAGCTCGGCGGCGCAGTCTAGGTCGAAGTCCGGGGTTAGTTGCACCCGATAAGTGGCGCGTGCTTCCAACTTCATCATTTAATAGGCTAGCAGAGGCGTGCGCGGGCGAGGAAACTTTACATGCGGGCGACCGGACTCTTAGGCTGACACCATCATTTCGTGCTAAGAACTCACAAGTACTCGATGGGCGGACAACGCCAACGGCCGCGAGGGGCACGGAGCTTCACGGAGGTATAGCCAATGGTAACCAACAAGGAAGTACGCGACATGAGTCCGGCCGAGAAGGAGGCCTTCCACCAGCAGGCCGAGGCCAGGATCAAAACCTTCAGCTACCGACGTCCCGAGATGGGCCAACGGCCCAAGGAATTTGCGCCCCTGTGCCGCAGCGAATTGTTGCGGATCGTGGTGCAGGTAATAAAGGATGGCGGCGAGAACAATCTCCACTACCATACTCATTCCGACACCGCCTGGATGGTTTTGCGCGGCCGCGCGCGTTTCTATGGAGTGGGCGACAAACTGCTGGGTGAGCTGGGTCCGCACGAAGGAATTTTGCTTCCCGGCGGCTCCCGCTACTGGTTCGAAAAAGTCGGTGATGACGATTACCTGGAGATTCTCCAAATGATCGGAATCGAAAGCAATTCCGCCGCTCCTCCCGAGAGAATCAACCTAGAGCGCCACAAAGCCTGGATGCAGGACGACTATCTGCAAGTCTACGAACAAGGACCGGTGGTTGCGCAGAAATAATGACCGCGGACTCGCTCACCGTCACTGACAGGAGGCCGATCATGGGGCAGTTGCAGGAAGCGAATATCAACACCATTCGGGCATACCGCCATGCCGCCTTCGATGAGCTTGACTTCGACCGCGCCAGCCAATACCTGGCACCCAGCTATCTTCAGCACAGTCCGGGATCGCCCGACGGCACGGGCGGCCTGAAGCATTTTATCGAACTGCTTAAGACCAAGTTTCCCAGGCATACCCACAAGGACCATCGCTATTTCGCCGACGGCGACTACGTCATCTGCCATTCGCATTTCATTCGAGTGCCCGGCACCCCCGGCAGCGCGGTGATCGATATTTATCGAATGGCCGACGGCAAGGTGGTCGAACATTGGGACGTGATCCAGGAGCTGCCGGAGAAGCCGGCCAACAACAACGGCGCCTTCTAGGAACGCGCACGGGCAAGACACTAATGGTTGCGGAATACTCACTGGCGGGCAAAATCGCATTGATCACCGGGGCCGGCCGCGGCATCGGTACCGGAATTGCCGAGGTTTTCGCGGAGGCCCAAGCCACCGTAATCGTCAACGCCCTGACCGATCGCTACCTGGGCCCCTTTGCCGCGCGGTTGCGCGAGCGCTTTGCGGGCACCCGAATAATTGCCCTTACCGGTGACGCAACCACCTCGACTGGCGCCTCGCGCCTAATCGCGCAAGCCCTTGAAGCAGCGGGTGGACCGCTCGACATCCTGGTCAATAATCTGGGCGATGCGATTCGCGGAGATCTGGTGCCTTTGCCGGGAGCTACGCAACAAGCCGAGCTCTCCGATTCGGACATCGAGCGCAATCTTGGACTCAATCTGATGTCCGCCGTGTACTGCACTCGCGCAGCCGCGGGTGCCATGGTGGCGCGTCGGCGCGGCAAGGTGATCAACATTTCATCCTTTGGCGGGCTCAAGGGCACCCCTCATCTGAGTATGTACTCGGTTGGTAAGTTCGGCTTGGCAGGGTTGACCCGATCGCTGGCCCTGGAGTGGGCGCCCTTTGGCGTTACGGTCAACACGATTGCACCCGGCCACTTTCCCGACCCCATAACCACCGGCGAAGCTGCTTACCGGCGCATGGTCGAGCAGCGCAGCGCCGAAATTCCGCTTAAGCGTGTGGGGCAGCTGCGTGAGGTGGGATTGCTGGCGCTCTATCTGGCCTCAGCCGCCTCCGACTATATGACGGGACAAGTGCTGGCGCTTGATGGCGGCCTTTCAGCATAGCAAGGCCACCCCCCGCTAAACCTGACTGCCAGATCCCTGCCAAGAGGAGCCCTCGATGAAAACAACTCTACTCGTGGCCGCTTTGTCACTAACTCTCGCGAGCGCTTGCGGCGGCGGTAGCAAAGCCAACGCCCAAGGCGGCTTTTCGCTGGCCAGCATCAAAGGCAGCTACGCCGGACTCTTTACCGGCAAGATCCATACCAGTAGCGGTCTTCTCCCCTTCCGGGGCACGGGCGTATTCACTGCCGACGGCGCTGGCAATCTCAGCGGCGACGAAAGCTACACCGTCAACGGAGTACCCTGCTCCGCCACCATCCAGGGCACCTACCAGGTCAACGCTGATGGCAGTGGCAGCGACTCGGTGAAATTTACGGCCAGCGGGAGCGGATGCACTTCGGGAACCTACACCCAGAGCCTGGCCATCGGACAGGCCGGCTCTCTGATTTTGCTGGTCAATACCAACGCCGACGAGATCAGCGAGGAGTGGTATTCGCAAAACTGATCGCTCTGGGCAGCGCGGTTAATTCAGAAGCTCCAGATTTCATTGCTCCAAACCGTCGTTGTTGTTCCATTGATAATGGCCAGCAATATCCTTGGGTTTGCCAAGGTTGTGTGCTGCGCGGCGCCATGCGCGACCACACCGGGTTTGAAAGCTCGAGGCGCCGCCGCTACCACCTATCTCGACATCGGCCTCCTGCCCCAGCGGCACGCTAGAAATAGCCTCGCCGGTGGCCGGGTTGATGCTCTCAAAGCGCTTGCCACCCTTAATACCTCGCAATGTGCGGCATGATAGTGGGCTTTAGCTAAACTAAATATGGAGTTCCCGGGAAACAGTCTGATTTAGGAATAATCCAGGAATATGATCCGAATGGAATAAGAATACATGATATTGAGGCTGGCAAAGGGCAGTTTGACTGAAACCGCCTCGTTCCACCTCAAGAAGAGGTTAGCTTCGAGCCACGGAGTAAAGCCCCGGCGCAAGCGAAGAAGCCGCAATCATGAGAAGAGACGCGCACCAGAGCAGGGGCCTCCCGCCGCGCCAGCCGTGGATAAGAGTGCGGCTTTATTGCGGCCCGGAAAAATGGAGTGGCTGCGTACCCCTGAGCATCCCCGGGGTTACCAAGTAATCGCCGCCGATCGAGGGCCGCCAGATCTGGTTGGCCACCTGCGAGTTACCCGCGGTCGCCAGATAAGCCCCCCCACCGATTACTCCGCCCAAAATCGCATAGGCGGCCTTGAAGGGAAAATAAATCAAGCTGCAGACTACGGAGCCAGCGTCGTAGCCAACGTTGCCCCAGTTCGTGCCCCCGCCGCCGCTGGCGGATTGGGCGAATCCCCCCACTGGCAGCGCCAGTATCGTGCTTAGGATCAATACTGCAACGAGTGCTCGTTTCGACTTCATATTTGGCTGCGTAATCCCCTCACTTGCCACCGGCGCCGGCGGCATGAGCTTGAAGTCCAAAGATGACCTGGGGATGACTATTGGCGGCCTGGCCGTTGTTGAAATTAGCCAGCAGCTTGCTGCCTTCGCGCTCGATATTGTAATGCAGCCGCGGCATCCCGTGGGTCGCCATGAAACTCTCCAGCCGTTTGTGTTGGGTCGGACAGTAGAGCATCAAGAAGCCCCCGCCGCCCGCTCCGATCACCTTGCCGCCCAGCACCGAATACTCGGCTTTGACATGATCGTAGATCTGGTCCACCTTCGACAAGCTAACCTTGGCGGATAGCCGCTTTTTGTTGCGCCAATGCTCGTCGAGCAGCCGGCCCCAGCGATCGAAGTCTTCGGCTTCGATCGCACTCTGGATGCGCCGCCCCAGCTCCTTGATTTGATGCAGGCTGTCGATGACCCGTCCGTGATCCAGCCGCTGCTTGTTCTCCACCGCCGAATTCTGCTCGGCCAGCACCGCCAGCGCATCCCGCTCGACTCCAGTATAATAGATGTGGGTGTTGGCAATCAGCGCCGCCACCGAACTGCTGCCCAACTCAATCGAGCGCACGGCAACCTCTCCACCCGGGCTGATTTCCAGTACCGTCAGTCCGCCGAAGGCCGCCATGTACTGGTCCTGCTTGCCGATGGGCTTGCCCAGCACTTCAAGCTCGATGAAACAGGCTTCTTCGGCCAACCTGTCCAAACTGACATAGTCGCGCCGATAATGATGGAGGGCGTTGAGCAGCCCTACCAGATAGCAACTCGACGAACCCAGCCCCGTGCCCGCCGGCAGGTCCGCCATCGAGGAGATTTCCATCTTGTCTTCGATCCCATGCAGCCGCAGCGCCTCACGCGCCAATTCGTGGCGCACATCGTTGACATGATCGGTGGTCTCGCTGTGGCTGTAATGGAGCCGAATTTTGCGGTCCACGGTGGGCGGGTTGATCATGATGTACATGTGTTTGTCGATGCCCATCGCGAAAATGAACCCGCCATGCTCGCGATAGTATGACGGCAAATCAGTACCACCGCCGCCCAAGGTTACCCGGAACGGTGTGCTGGTCAGAATCATGCGGTTCTCGCCACCTCTTCCTCACTCAAGCCAAGCCATCACCGGCTTCGGTCATCGGCGCGGCGCCGATGCGCTGCCGCTTGCAGGGCCAGTTTCTCGAAGCCCAAGAGGTTTCAAAACCGGCCATGCAGGCAGGAGCGGAGGCTTGAGTCTAACTGGAGATTAAGCAATCTTCAAGGCGACAATTTCGGCTTTGATTCGCCCTACGGCCTACAGATTTGCTTTCGCACAAAGTTCTTTGGCGATCGTTGGTAGCCGCGCATTGTGGCTTGGCGCGGCGCTTTGGAGGGGCGCCAGGGGCTCTCCACTCTGGGATGAAAGGCGGCAGGGCTGCGCCGTTATTATTTTTGCGTTTTGCGACGGGGATGGCTCCTGCTCAGGCCCCGCACATGGCGCATCGCAATGTCGCTACAAAGTGGTGGCCGCTCTTAGACCATCCCCCATAGGGAGGTTTGCTATTTCGCTGCTACCTTCAAGGAATTCCGAAGCTGTGCCATTCGAGACGGTACAAACTCGCTTAAATCTTCTCTGGTTTATTTCGCGTTGCGAACACATAACCACATCTATCGGGTCCCGGGATGCTGTAAGTACTCGAAGTAATCGACCTGGATTTCGGCCACAAAGTGGCGTTCGTGGACGATGACTGCGCTGCGTTAAATATTGGCCAGCTCGCCGAAATATTCGTTGTCTTCGTTATAGCCGCCTTCGCCTTTATGAATTTGCTTGATGTCGGAGACGACTTCGATCGCCCGGATCCATTTGACCATCTTGAAGCCCAGTTGATTCTCCACTCGCAGCCGTAGCGGCGCGCCGTGTAATTCGCCAAGGGGGCGGGAATTCATTTCATAGGCCAGTAACGTTTGCGGATGACGGGCGTCAGAAAGAAAAAGCGAATCATAAAATTCGCCGCCTTCGGCCCCTTCGCCGAACGAATAGAATACTACCGCGCGCGCTCCCGCCAGCGGCCTGACCTCCTGCAGCAAGCGGCTGAGCGGGACTCCGCTCCACTGCGCGATTCCCGACCAACCCTGAATACAATGATGCAGAGTAATTTGGCTTTGCCGGCCCAAAGTGATCAGTTGGTGGAGCGAGAATTCGCCAGGTTTCTCGACCATACCAAAGACTTTAAGCCGGTAGTCCTTGAACTGACTGGCGGACAACTCCCGCCATTCTTCGCAGGTCGGTAGCTTACCATTGGCCCAGAAAAACGGTGAGACCTGGTCGTGGGAAAATTCGGCGCGAGGCGCCGCGCGGTCAAGCACAAACCACATCAGCGGGCGCACGATCGCGCCGGCGATATGCTGCACGGCGCGCGGCTGGCGCCACGCCAAATAGTTGGCCAAGCCGTTGAGAGCCGCGATGGCGGCAATGAGAACGACGAAAATCAATACCCCTGTTGGGGCGGCGTTGTCCGTGCCTAAAATAATGTGGTTAAGGTTGCGCGCAAAGCCGGTTGCCGCCACCATCGCGACGTGTGCCGCGGCAAAGCCCACAAAGGCACACATAATCAGGAAGTGAAGGGAACGACCAACCTGGCGATTGCCAGGAAGCTTGGGGTACCAGGAAAAGCGCGCGGTCAGGGCCGGTGACATGGAAGGCCCGGTCAGCATTGCGCCCGGCGCCAAAATAAAGACCACCGCAAAATAGGACAACTGCTGTAGTGCATTGTAGCGGTAAAAGCCATCGGGTTCGGCAGGCATGTGGAAGGTGGCATAATGGACGAACACCGCCCACGCTTGCGGAACAATCTCCCACGAGCTGGGAACCAGTCGCCGCCATTGCGGGGTTAGGCACAGCAAAATCACGAAGACCAAGCCGTTGCCGACCCAAAACAGCACGCTCATGAAGTGCCAATGGCGCGCCATCCCGATCGTATGTCGGTAGCCGGGCAGACCGATCCAAGGCGTCAGGTAGCGCGCGTCATCCTTGGCCGTCCAAACCCGCTCCTTGGGCACCTGGATCGGTGTCAGGCGCAGCCATTCCGAACCCGGCGTGCAGTGCACGTTCCAGTAGAGCCGCGGGTGGTCGGCGAGCATCTGCAAACCGCTGCGCACTAGAAGGATCAAAAAGAAGAAGTTCACCCAGTGAGTGATGCGCAACCAAGCCGGAAAGCCATGCGGCTGCGCGGTCAGGACCCAGGGCGGCAAGGAGACAGGGGCCAGCTCCGGCAGGCCAATAACCGCCCATTGCACATAAGCAGCCACTATTGCCAACACAAAGGGCAGCGCCAGAATCGCCAAGGTTCTTCGCTCAATCTTCATGGGCTCTTGGCCAAGCACGCCGCGTGCAAGTCAGTTCCGCATCAGTTTACCGCAACCAGTCCGAGCAGGCTTTGCGAGGGCAGATCGAGACAGGCCAGGCGATCGGCGACCGAGCAAGCCACCAGGGCCCGGCCCGTATCGCGCACGAAAGCGGTGTGCGAAGAGCCTGCCCCTACTTCGACCCGGGCCATGAGCTGACGCTGCTGAACATCGAAGACCCTGACATGCTCCGAAGAAAACCCCGTCAGGACGGCGAAACGGCTATCGGGCGAAAGATCGAGCCCATGCGCGTAGGGCTCGGTCTCCAGCAAGGCCAGCCGCTTGAGCCCCTCGGGCTCGAAAACCGCGACGGTATCCTCAAGGAAATTCGCAACCCACAGCGAAGACCCGTCGGGCGCGATATCGATCGCATGCGCCCACCCACCACTGGAAGCGCTAGCCATAACTTCGCCGTCGGCGCTCAGGCAGGTGACGGTGCCATCCCAACTGTTGGCCACGTAAAAGCGGCTGGCATCGGGATGGGCTACCAGATGGCAGGGACCCTGGCCAACCGCTACCCGGCCGGCTATCACCCCGTCACTCAGGCGCACCTTGACCAGCTCACCCGAGCCCGCGCATGGCACAAAGACATGCTCTTCGTCGGAGGCTATCAGCGGATCGTGCGGGCAGGGACCCACTTCGACCGTCTGCGCGACGAAGCGGCCGCCGATTCTGCGGGCCAGCGTCAGGACGCCGGTGCCGAACCGCGGCGCCGCGCCGATCGAGCCGCGGACGGCGCCGCCTGTGACGCACACTATTCCCTCGGCGCTAACCAGTGGCAATTGGGGTGCGCCGGGCGCTTCCCATCGCTGCTCCAGGCTGAGGTCGGCGGCACGCAACGCAATGATCTCGTTGGCTTCGGGATCGGCCACGAACAGCCTCTTCGCCTCGCGATCAAGCGCCAGATGCGAGCCGGCGCGCGCAATCGCAGCTTGGGCGGCCACTTCCCCATTATGGCCGTCAATGCGCACCACCAAGGGCCCGCGCTTGCAGCTCCACACAAAGCCCTCTTCGCTCTCGACCACATGATGAAAGCCGCGTGCCGCACCCAAAGCCGGCGCCAACTCGCGTCTGACCAAAAACCGCACGCCATCCTGGTCATGGCTTGCGCTGTAACGAATCCCTGCCTCCATCAGCCAGACTTTCAGATCGGCGGGCTCGCTGTCGGCATAGACTTCCAGTCGCTCGCCGGGCGCCATCATGTTGTATTGGCGAACCAGGGCTTGGCCAACTTCCGCAAAGCCGCGACCGCGGCAATCAAGCGTTTGCATCAAAGCTCCCTTCCCTCGCTAAATTGCGCTGGCCCCCATAGTCTCACCACCCACCTTCGAGCCCCACAACCGGACTCATTTCAGCCTGGCCGTAAGCAGCTCCTTCAGCACTACCGCCTGGTTATGCTCCTCGTCCTTCGCGCTATAGACCAGGGTCAGCCTTCCGCGGCGCGAGATCCGGCCCAACTCCTCCAGTAGCGGCTGAACTTCGGCGCGTTCCAGCTCGGCGCGATAGCGCTGGCGGAACTCCTGCCAGCGGGCGGGATCATGACCGAAGAAGCGGCGCAGCTCGTTGCTCGGTCCCAGCTCTCGCATCCATTGGTCGAGCTGGGCCGCTTCTTTTTTGATGCCGCGCGGCCATAGCCGATCAACCAGAATGCGCACGCCGTCGGCACGATCGGCCGGCTCGTAGGCGCGCTTAATCGAAACCATCGCGAGGCCTCCTGGCGTTGCCCTCGATCCCCTCTGATGCTACCGCTTGGCCGCCTCCTACCGCTTATGCCTTCTACAAATAGATCGAACCGTGGTGCTTGGCCAACACGACCTGGAACAGTCGTGGAAGGAGCACCTTGATCAGACTGGTCTATGCTGACCATCAGGCCACCACCCATTGGCCTTGTTCCACCCAATCCCTCGGCTACAACCTCTGAGTTGACGGCTGCGCGCTTGGCAGCGCCCGCTCGTGATGCGTGGACGAAGCGAACTCGCTAAAGTTAACGGTCATGGCAAGCCCACAACGCCTCAAGATCGGGCTGATTCAGATGGCCTGCATGGAGGAACGACGCGCCAACCTGGAGGCCGCTGCTCATCGTATCGAGCAGGCCGCCGGCGCGGGCGCGCAGGTGATTTGTCTGCCCGAGCTGTTTGCCTCGCGCTATTTCTGCCAAACCGAGGACCCGCGGCATTTCGAGTTGGCAGAGCCCATCCCGGGCCCGATCACCCGGGAGTTGGGCGCAATCGCCGCCGCCCATCGGGTGACCGTGGTGGCCTCGATTTTCGAACGGCGGGCGGCAGGTGTGTATCACAATACCGCGGTGATCCTGGATGCGAGCGGCGAGGTGGTGGCGCGCTATCGCAAGATGCACATCCCCGATGACCCACATTATTACGAAAAATTCTATTTCACCCCCGGCGATCTCGGCTTCGGCGCCTACACCGGCGCCCAAGCCAAGCTAGGCGTGCTGGTCTGTTGGGATCAATGGTTTCCCGAGGCCGCCCGCCTGACTGCGCTGAGCGGGGCTGAGATCATTTTTTATCCCACTGCGATTGGCTGGGAACTGAGCGAAGTACCCAAGGTGCGTGAGCAGCAATTGGCGGCGTGGGAAACTGTCCAGCGCGGCCATGCGATCGCCAACGGGGTCTTCGTGGCAGCGGTCAATCGGGTGGGAATCGAAGAGGGGCTAGAGTTCTGGGGCAATTCGTTCTTGTGCGATCCCTTCGGCGAAGTGCTGGCGCGAGCCCGCGTCACCGCGGAGGAGACCCTGGTGATGGATATCGACCTGCGGCGAATCGAAGAGGTGCGGCGCAACTGGCCCTTCCTGCGCGACCGCCGAATCGACGCTTACGGCGACCTGACCCGCCGCCTGCGCAGCGAATAGATGGCCGCCCCTACCCTGGCGCAGGTCGTCGCCGCCGGCTATCGGATGCCGGCCGAATGGGAACCGCATCGCGCCACCTACCTGGTCTGGCCTCATAACCGCGACACCTGGCCCGACAAGTTCGAACCCGTGCCGGCGGCCTTCGCCGCCATCGTCGCCGGCCTGTCGCGGTTCGAGCCGGTGCGCTTGCTGGTCAAGGATCCGCCCACTCACGAGCAGGCGCGCGCATTGATCGAAGCAGCGGGAGCGCGCGCCGATCGCGTGCAGTACGTCACGCTGGCGACCAACGATTCGTGGATTCGTGATTTCGGTCCAATCTTCGTGCGTTCAAACCTCGAGCCGCAGCAGCCTGTTGCCTTAGATTGGCGCTTTAATTCATGGGGCGACAAATACGGCACGGTCGCACTCGATGACGCGGTCCCTCGGCGTCTCAGCGAAATTTACAACTTCCAGGTGGTCGATGCCCCGCTGGTGCTCGAGGGCGGCGCCCTCGACGTCAACGGCGCCGGTTCGCTGCTCACCACCGAATCCTGCCTGCTCAATCCCAATCGCAATCCCACGCTGGACCGCGCCGCGATCGAAAGCCATCTGGCGGCTTATCTGGGCACTCCCAATATCTTATGGCTGGGCGAAGGGATCGCCGGCGACGACACCGACGGCCACGTGGACGATCTGGCGCGTTTCGTCGCCCCCGACACGATTGTCGTCGTCAGCGAAGAGGACCCCGCCGATCCCAATTACGCGCCCCTGCGCGACAACCTCAAGCGGCTGCGGACGATGCGCGACCAGAGCGGGCGGCCGTTTCGGATCGAGACCTTGCCGATGCCGCCGCCGCTGTTCTTTCAGGGCCAGCGCTTGCCGGCTTCCTACGCCAATTTCTATATCGCCAACGGCGCAGTCCTGATGCCCACCTTTGATTGTCCAACCGATCGGAAAGCCGCCGAAATTCTGGCCCGCTTATTTCGCTCGCGCCAAGTGTTGGGCTTTCCCTGCCTCGATCTGGTCTGGGGCTTGGGTACTATCCATTGCCTCTCGCAGCAGCATCCCGCCTGAGCCGCTTCGGAACGCATGTCGAAAGGTCAGCTTGACAGCCCAGGGCGTGTGAACTATCGAAGACTCGCGCGCGTTCCGAACTTCTGGCGGGTGCAAAACAATGTCCAAGTTAGCGGTGATCGTGGGTGCGGTAACCAAGCCCGGCCGGCTCAATCGAGCGATGGAGCGGATGTGCCAGCTGGCCGTTGAAATCGAGCCCAAACTCCAAACCGACCTGATCAACCTGGCCGAATGCCGCATCGCGTTTGCCGACGGCCGCCCGCCCCAGGAGTACGGCGACGATACCGCGGCGGTGGTGACCCGCGTGGGCGAGGCTGACGCGGTGGTGATTGCGACTCCGGTCTATCGTGCCTCCTACACCGGCGCGCTCAAGAATCTGCTCGATCAGTTGCCGATCGAGACCCTGATGGGCAAGCCGTGCGGGATCGTCGCGATGGGCGCCACCAACCATCATTATCTAGGCGCCGAATGGCATCTGCGCGACGTGCTGTCATGGTTCGGCGCGCTTACCGCGCCCACCGCGGTCTATCTGGCAGCGGCCGACTTCACCTCCGGCGAGCCTTCGCCCGCGGCCCAGGCGGATCTGAAGGCGCTGGCCGGCGCGCTGCTCAAGCTGCGCGCGCTGCGCTCGGAAGCGCGGGACTTCCTAGGCCCGCTACCTCTGGCCGCCCGGCAGAAGTAGGCACCAGCGTCGCGCCTTTTAAAATCGCGCTGCAACCATCCCCGGATGTTTGAAGCGACCGCTCATTCCGCTCGCGCGCTAACTGCACGCTGACGGCATAGGCCGGCGCTATTGCATCATGAGCAGCAATCCGGGTGGCTAGCAATCGGAGCGCCCAGCGACCTCAAGCGCCGAATCTCCGAGCACACGCAGGGTTTCATCGACGGCTTTACCGCGAAGTACCGAGGCACGCGGCCAGTTTAAGTCTGAGGAACGTTTCGTCGAAATTCTGGTCGAAGCGAAGTATTGAAACTCACAGGCGCTCGCGGACTTGAACCATCACCGATAGCTTACCAATCCAGAACCGTTAGCGGTCATACTTATCCGGAAGCGACTCAGTCGCCGCCGGTAGTCAGCGTCTGGTACCACTGAATGTCCAGACGCACGTTTTCGACATTGCGATCGAAATCGCGCAGCGCGTTACGCGCGTCCTGGCAGCGCGGATTGGCCCTGCGGTTCTGGATCAGGCCGTAGAGCGAATCGTGAAGCAGGGCCGAGCAAGAATAATCCGCCTCCAGGAGCTGCATGCAGACGGGATTGCTTTGCGGGATCGCGCTCAAGCTGACGCCAGTGACCGGAATCTGGCATGCGGGCTGGCTGGCCACGATGCGCAGGCAGGGATTGTCCTGCGGGCAACTGCGCCACACTCCCATCACCAGCGCGCTGCGCCGTTGCAGCAGAGGGCCCACCGAGGCCATCAAACTGGCACATCGATCGCTTACCGGATAGCGCAGCGGCTGGCCGCAGGCCGCGTTCACCTGGTCGGAAAAGTCAGCTTGCAACGCGGGCGGCGTGCTGTTGGCGCGCGCGGCGCATCCCGCCAGCAGAAGTGAAAGGGCCGCTAACCCAGGCACGGCGATCCGTGGCTTCACGACCTCCTCCTGTGAGGATCTGAATCCGGCGATGTTACCTCGCCCAAGGCTACGGCGGATGGCGGGTCGATGCCAAGCCGTGAAGGGCAAAAATCCGCCAATGAGCGATCGCGCGCGGCTTTTTCCCCGCTTGCAGCGGCAAGGGGCGCGAAAGAGCGCCGCTGGCGATCAGGCCACGGAGTGCGCTATCGAATTAGCCGGCGCGCGAGGATCATCCAGGGCGCTCAAGCTGTCAGCACAGAGGAGTATCGCGCATGAGGGCCGGCGAAGTAATTGCGGAAATTCTGCGGCGCGAAGGGGTCACGGCCGTGATCGGCTACCCGGTCAACCACATCTTCGAAGACGCCGCCGCCGCCGACATCCGAACCATCATCGTGCGCCAGGAGCGCACCGGCCTGCATATGGCCGACGCCATTTCGCGTCTGAGCAGCGGCACGCAGTTGGGCGTATTCGCAATGCAACACGGGCCGGGAGCCGAGAATTCCTTCGGCGGCGTGGCGCAGGCCTTCAGCGAGTCGGCGCCGATCCTGGTCTTGGCGCAGGGCTATCCACGCCGGGTGGCTCACATCGCTCCCAACTTCAACGCCGTCACCAATATGGCGCACATCACCAAGTCAGCCGAACCAATCGTGCTAGCAGCCGAAATCCCCAACATCATGCGACGCGCCATCAGCAGGCTGCGCAATGGAAGGGGCGGCCCGGCGCTGGTGGAAATTCCCGCCGACGTCTGGAACGAGCAGCTCCCCGAACCCCTGGATTACGAACCGGTAGTTTCCACCCGCTACACTCCCGATCCCGCCGACGTGCGTAAGGCCGCGGCAATGCTGGTGGCCGCTCAGCATCCGGTGATTTACGCCGGCCAGGGCGTCCATTATGCCCGCGCCTGGAGCGAGCTGCGCCAGCTCGCCGAATTGTTGGCGGCGCCGGTCACCACCAGCCTGGGCGGCAAGAGCGCGCTGGCCGAGGACCATCCGTTGGCCTTGGGTTCGGGCGGCCGCGCGGTACCACGCGCGGTCCATCAATTCCTCCACCAAGCCGACCTGATTTTCGGCGTGGGCTGCAGCTTCACCGAGACTTCCTACGGCGTGGCGATGCCCAAGGGGCGCAAAATCATTCACGCCACCCTCGATCCCGACCATCTCAACAAGGACGTGCGCGCCACCATCGGGCTGCTCGGCGATGCCCGCCTGACTCTGCAGGCGTTGTGTACCGAGGTCGGCCAGCTGCTGAAGGCGCCCCGCAACGCTGCCACCATCGCGGCCGCAATCGCCGAAACGCGCCAGGCCTGGATTGAGGAATGGCGGGCACGGCTGACCTCCAACGAAACGCCGCTCTCGCCCTATCGCGTGATCTGGGACCTGCTGCACACGGTGGATCCCGCCAATACGATCATCACTCACGACGCCGGCAGCCCGCGCGATCAGCTCTCGCCCTTCTGGGTCTCCAAGGCCCCGCTCTCCTATCTGGGATGGGGCAAGACCACGCAATTGGGCTACGGTCTAGGGCTGATCATGGGGGCCAAGCTGCTCCATCCCGACAAGCTGTGCGTCAATGTCTGGGGCGATGCGGCGATCGGCTTTACCGGGATGGATTTCGAGACCGCGGTGCGCGAGCGGATTCCCATCCTGTCGATTCTGCTCAACAATTTTTCGATGGCGATCGAGCTGGCGGTAATGCCAATTTCCACGCGCAAGTATCGCGCGACCGATATTTCCGGCGATTACGCCGCGATGGCGCGCGCCTTTGGCGGCCATGGCGAGCGGGTCACCGCCCCGCAGGAGATCGTCCCCGCGCTCCAGCGCGCGATCGCCAAGACCCGCCAGGGGGTGCCCGCATTGGTCGAGTTCATCACCAGCCAAGAGACCAGAATTTCCGAATATCGTTAACTTGGGGCCTAAAATGAAGCATAGCAGCGAGCGAATTCTAACCACCCATACCGGCAGCCTAGCCCGGCCGCCGCAATTGATCGAGGCGATGGCCGCGGCTTCCGATGGAGCGGCGGGAGCGCGCGAGCGGGCGGAGGGGATGCTGCGCGAAGCGGTCAGCGCAATCGTGCGGCGTCAAGTCGAGACCGGCCTTGACATCGTGGACGACGGCGAATTGGGCAAGCCCAGTTTCCTCAGCTACGTTAACGATCGGCTGGAAGGCTTCGAACTCGATCCCAACTCGGCCGCCAGTCCCTGGAGGAATTCGCGCGAGGCTGCCTCCTTTCCCGAATTTTACGAGCAGAGCAGCCGCGGCGCGCCAGCCGCCGCACCCCACATGGTCTGCACCGGGCCTATCTCCTATCGCGGACATGCCCTGGTGCGACGCGACATCGCCAATTTCACTGCGGCGTTGGCAAATAGCCCGGCCACCGAAGCTTTCATGCCGGCCATCTCGCCGGCCGACGTCGAGCATTGGCAGCGCAACGCCTATTATCCCAGCGCGGAGGAATTTCTCTACGCCATCGCCGAGGCGATGCGCGAGGAGTACCAGGAAATCATCGGCGCCGGCTTGCTTCTGCAGATAGACGACCCTCAGCTCGCCACCTATTACACCACCCATCCCGGCGCCAGCATCGAGGATTGCCGGCGCTGGGCGATGACCCGGGTTGAGGCGATCAATCACGCCCTGCGCGGCATTCCGCCGGAAAAAATCCGCTTCCACACCTGCTACGGCATCAACATGGGACCGCGCATTCACGACATGGAGCTCAAGGACCTGGCCGACATCATGCTGCGGGTCAACGCCGGAGCCTATTCTTTCGAGAGCGCCAACCCTCGCCATGAGCATGAATGGCGGCTGTGGGAGAGGATTGAGCTGCCCAAGGACAAGCTCATTATCCCGGGCGTCATCACCCATTGCTCGGTACTGGTCGAGCATCCCGAGCTGGTCGCCGAGCGCATCGTGCGTTTTGCCAGCGTGGTCGGACGTGAACGGGTAATCGCCGGCTCGGATTGCGGCTTTGGCACCTTCGCCAGCCCTGTCCCCGAGATCCATCCCACTATCGCGTGGGCCAAGCTTGGCTCGCTGGTGGAAGGGGCGCGCCTGGCCAGTAACGTGCTGTGGGGGCGCTGAGCCTCAAGCGGCGGGATGGCCGCCCGGACGCAAGGCACGCTCGATACTCTGCCCGAGCACGGCCGACAGTTCCGCGCCCAGCGCAGTGCGCGCATGCTCCAAGATGAAGCCGGAAGCGGCGGCATGACCACCGCCGCCCAAGGCGCTAGCGATTTGCGACAGATCCGCTTGGCAATCGGCGCTGCGGCGCAGGCTGACCCCGCCGCTGCGCATATCGAGCAGCGCTACGATCGCGTTGGTGCGATCCTGGTAGATGGCGGCGGCAACTTCGCTGGAGTAGCCAAAACAGCAGGCGGTCAGCAAGCTCAAACCTTGGCCCAGCGCCCGCTCCCTAAGCGTGCTGCGCGCCAAATCCATGCTCTGACTCATTGCCCGCCGGCCGCTCTCCAGAGCTTGGCTGAGCGCCGGGCTCATGGTCGGCGTGGTGAGCTTGAGCAATTCGTAATAGGACTCCATTCCGCCCAGGGTTTGCACGGCCAAGGCCCAATCGCGCGAGGGCTCCAGGCGATGGATCCAGCGGTCATGATCGTCGGCCAAGTCCACGATCGGAAAAAAGTTGGACAAAGCTTGGCGCCGCGCCGCGCTATCGGGCAGGTCGTGGCGCTGGTTGAGAAAATCGAAGGTCAGACGCGAGGCGCAGTAGTCTTCGGATAGCGCTTGGCCGGCAAATGGAACCGCGAACTCGGGCTGCCCCAGCCGACGCAGAGCCGAGCGATGGTGATCGATCCAGAAAATCCGCGCCCCAGCATCGGCCATCTGGCGCAAATGGATGGCGGTCTCGACCTGGTTCCAGGACAGATCGGTAATCCAGATCTCGTCACCCGGCTGCTTGGTGACGATCTCTTGCAAAATCCGGTCGCTGTCCTGGTTGGCTGCCAGAATCGGGGTCACCGCGTAGCCATGATAGAAGCGGGCCACGGTGGCAGCCGCCACCACCCCGTCAAAACAGGCGGGGCCATGACTAACGATCTGAATTTTGGGAGAGCGTTCTTTCATGAACCTTTAAAGGTACGCTTTCTACCGGCTGAGGGAAATCTTTCGAGCGCAACAAGCGGCCAGTCCTCCTTCCAAGGGGCGCAACCACTTTGCGTCTTGCGTGATGTCATTGGCCGGCATAACTTGAATTCCTACGGCTTTTTCGCATCAATTCTCCGAGTTCGGGGGACGCTGTGGCGACCAAAATCGCGATCAATGGCTTCGGCCGCATCGGCCGCATGTTTTACCGTGCCGTCTTGCAAAATCCGGCTTTGAAATTAGAAGTAGTCGCGGTCAACGATATCACCGACGCCGCGACTTTGGCTCAATTGCTCAAGTACGACTCGGTGCACGGACCATTGCATCAGGAGGTCAAGAGCGAAGGGCGCCAGATCGCGGTCGATGGACAGGCTTTCGAGGTCCTTGCCGAGCGCGATCCGGCCAAGTTGCCCTGGCGCGCCCTGGGCGTGCGAGTGGTGGTGGAATCTACCGGCTTGTTCACGGCCCGGGCCAAGGCCGCCGCCCATCTGAGCGCGGGCGCGCGCAAAGTAGTGATCAGCGCGCCGGGCGAGGAAGCCGACATCACCTTATGCCTGGGCGTCAATCACACCAGCTACGATCCTGCCCGCCATGACGTAATCTCCAACGCCTCGTGCACCACCAATTGCCTGGCGCCGGTGGCCAAAGTGCTAGCGGACCGATTTGGCATAGCGCACGGCCTGATGACCACCGTGCACAGCTATACCAACGATCAGATGCTGCTGGACGGACCCCATCGCGACCTGCGCCGGGCCCGCGCAGCGGCGCTTTCGATGGTGCCGACTTCCACCGGCGCGGCTAAGGCAATCGGGCTGGTACTGCCGCAATTGGCGGGTAAGCTGGACGGAATCGCCATCCGGGTACCCACGCCTAATGTTTCTATCGTTGACTTGACAGCGCAGCTTGAGCGCGAGGCTGACGTCAAAGCAGTCAACGGGGCGATGAAGGAAGCGGCCGAAGGGGAGTTGCGCGGCATTCTCCAGTATAACGACGCACCCCTGGTCTCCAGCGACTTCAACGGCAATCCCCACTCCTCGATCTTTGACGCGCCCCTGACCAAGGCGATGGGTAAAAAGCTGGTCAAGGTCTTTTCCTGGTATGATAACGAATGGGGTTATTCCAACCGGCTGGCCGAGGTAACCGCCCTGGTTGCCAGCAAGCTGTGATATCGCTCGAATGTTGACCGATTTGCGCAGCCTGGAGCTTGGCGGCAAGAAAGTCTTGCTGCGATGCGACTTCAACGTGCCCTTGCAGGGCGGCGCGATCACCGACCCCAGCCGAATCGTGGCCAGCCTGGAAACGATCAACTATCTGCGCCAGCGCGGCAGCGCGTTGGTGCTGTGCTCCCATCTGGGACGCCCCACCGAACGCGAGGCCAAGTACAGCCTGCGGCCGGTGGCCGAATATCTCAGCCAAGTGCTGGAAAGCAAGGTCGCACTAGCCCCGGATTGTATCGGCGACGTGACCGGGCGGATGGTCAACGCGCTGGGGCCTGGCCAGGCGCTACTTTTGGAGAACCTGCGCTTCCATCGCGAAGAAGAGGCCAACGACGAAGATTTCGCCCACGAATTGGCGCGCGGCAAGCAGATCTATGTCAATGATGCCTTCGGCGCGGTCCATCGCGCCCACGCCTCGATTGTCGGCGTAACCCGCTATCTCGCCGAGCGCGCACCGGGATTCCTCATGATGCGCGAGTTGGCGGCTTTGCACTCGTTGACCGAAAATCCCCAGCATCCGTATGTCGCAATTCTGGGCGGCGCTAAAGTTTCCGACAAAATCGGGATAATTCGCCGGTTGATGAATCAAGTCGACACCTTCCTCATTGGCGGCGCGATGGCCTACACCTTCCTGCGCGCTCAAGGCCAGGAGGTCGGTCGCTCGCGGGTAGAGGAAGATAAGGTTGACGTAGCGCGCGAGTTGTTAGCACTGGCCACCAGCCGGAACGTGCAGGTGGAACTACCCATCGACCATATCGTCGCCTCGGCGCCCGCGCCGTCGGCGGCGGCCGAGATCGCGACTCGAATCCCCGCCGACAAGATGGGATTGGACATCGGACCGGCTACCGTCCAGCGCTTCTGCGACGTATTGGCAACCGCACGCACCGTGGTCTGGAACGGACCGCTGGGCTTCTTCGAACTCGCTCCCTTCGCCGCTGGCACCTTGGAAATCGGGCGCGCGCTAGCGGCCAGCCCAGCGCGTAGCGTGCTGGGCGGAGGCGATACTGCGGCAGCCGTGGCCGGCCAGCCCTGGGCGAAGGATTTTACGCATATCTCCACCGGCGGCGGCGCAACCCTGGAATATTTGGAAGGGATTGAACTGCCCGGGCTCAAGGCACTGGAGCGCTAGTGGACTGCCATCGGCATAGCTTTCGCGGCGAGCCCCCCGCTCGTCATTCTGAGCAAAGTGGCCAACGCCAAGGCAGCCAAAAAATCCTTGAGAGCTTGGCGAGGCTTAGCCTGGCGCGCCGCGCCGGTAGCAGTTTCTGCCACCGCCCGGCGCTCCGCTTTTGCTGACGTCAGCGATTGGACTAGCCAATTTACCGATCGATGCGCAAAAAACTGTTTGCCGCCAATTGGAAGATGCATCTGCTGCCCGAGCAAGCTCGCGCCCTGACCTCTCGACTCATGGCCGCGCTCGACCAATGGCTGGGTCAGGAGCGCGAGCGCGAAGTGATGGTGGCTCCAGCGGCGATCCTGATTCCCGCCGTAGCCCAGGTCTTGCAACACAGCGCGCTGTATCTGGGCGCTCAGAACATGCATTTTGAGGATCAGGGCGCTTTCACCGGCGAGATTTCGCCCCCGATGCTGCAGGCCTGCGGCGTGCAATTCGTTATCTTGGGCCATTCTGAGCGTCGCCATCTGTTCCACGAAGACGACGAGATTATCAACCGCAAGCTCAAGGCCGCCCTGCGGCACAACTTGCGACCCATCCTCTGCTTGGGCGAAACCCTGGATCAGCGCGATAGCGGCCGCACCACCGAGGTTTTGCTCTCCCAGTTCGAGGCTGGCTTGGAGGGGCTCTCGCCCGGCGACATCGCCCGCGTTACCTTGGCCTACGAGCCGGTATGGGCCATCGGCACTGGGCGGAACGCCAGTCCTGAACAGGCGCAAATAGAGCATGGCGCGCTGCGCGCCGCCCTCTCTGACCGGGCCGGCAAGAAAGTGGCGGACGCGGTACGGATCCTCTATGGCGGTAGCGTCACTCCCGACAACGTTGACTCATTGATAGTTAAGCCCGATATTGACGGAGCTTTGGTCGGGGGCGCAAGCTTGAGGGCTGAGTCGTTCGTCCGGATTGTTCGGGCGGGTTTGGGCTAAGAGCATTCGATGTACACAGTCGTTTTAGCTTTTCATGTGGTCGTGTGCCTGGTGCTGTGCGTGGTGGTTTTGCTACAGCAGGGCAAAGGCGCGGATATTGGCGCGGTTTTTGGTGGTTCCAGCCAGACTGTGTTCGGCTCCAGTGGGGCCGGCAATTTTCTCACCCGTTTGACCGGCGGGCTGGCGGTGACCTTCTTTTGCACTTCGCTATATTTGGCCTACAGCTCGACCCATCGCGTCAGCGCCAGCGTCTTTAACGGCGCGCCACCCATCAGCGCGCCCGCCGTACCAGCACCAATGGCGCCCAAGATCCCGGCCAAACCGCCGGCCCATCAATAACCCCCGTGCGAGGGTGGTGAAACAGGCAGACACGCGAGTTTGAGGGGCTCGTGGTAGAAATACCGTGCGGGTTCAAGTCCCGCCCCTCGCACCAATTGCGCTCTTGCTCACAGCTCCGGCGCCCCGCCCGCTCACCTCACCCGTAGGCGGTGTATCCTGCTGTCAGGCGTCGCAGGGGTGTTTACCCATGGATCTGAGTAAAATTGCGGTCGGCCGAAAGCCACCTCACGACGTTAACGTGGTGGTCGAGATCCCGCAGGGAGGCGTGCCCATCAAAATATCGTCCACTTCTTCCGTCACTACAAGGACTTGGAAAGCGACAAATGGTCCAAGGTCTTGGGCTGGGTCGATAACGCCCAGACCGAAGAGCTGATCAACCAGCCGGCGGCGGCTTGTGATTCGCGCCAGCTTGGGCTTAAGTGCTCCCAGTCTGGTCAACACGCCAGCCGCAGCATGAAGAAAAACCGATCCAAACCGACGGCGCAGGCTTTGCGGAGAAGCCTGCGTGAATTGGCCCGTGTAGCGCGTGTTTTGGCGCTGGAGGGGCACGAGGATATTACCCTGGGACATGTCTCGATGCGCGATCCGGCCGGACGAGGGTTGTGGATCAAGCGCGGTGGTATCGGCCTGGGCGAGGTTGGCGCCAAGGACTTTCAGCTGATCGACTTTGACGGCAACCTGCTGCAGGGCAAGGGCGAGCGGCATAATGAATGGCCGATCCATGCCGAACTGCTGCGCACCCGTCCCGAGATTGATTTCGTCGGCCACACCCACGCCGATTACATCGTCCTGATGTCGTGTCTGGACGAAGAGCTGCGCCCTTACACGCATGCGGCGGTCTTCTTCGATCCGATACCGCCGCGCTTTACCCAGACCAGCGAGCTTATCACCACCCCTGAGCTGGGACGGGCCTTGGCGGCCGCGGTGGGCGGCGCGGCCGCCGCGATTATCCGCAATCACGGCTGCTGCTTTGTGGGCCGCTCGGTGGCCGAACTTTGCACCAACGGAATCCTGCTGCGCCAGGCCTGCGAGATTCAATTCAAGCTGTCACTGAGCAACGCCCGGCAGGTGTGGCCGGAGGCCGCCGAAGCGGCCCGCAAACGGGCGGCCTTGAGCGTCAACGCAAGCGGCGTGGAGCTGTACTGGAATTACTATCGTCGTAAGCTGGAACAACACGAAAAGCGCCGCTGAAGCATCGCGCTCGCGGGCACGGCGGGCGAGGGACAAATCGAGGCCGAAGATGAACGCGATTCAATTTGATACTTTGGGCGGTCCCGAAGTGCTCAGGCCCGCCGAGGTCGCCAAGCCCGAAGTGCGGGCGGGCATGGTGCTGATCAAGGTGCGCGCCGCGGGGGTTAATTTTGCCGATACCCTGTTCACTCGCGGCCAGTACGCGATCATCCCCAGGTTACCCGACGTCCCCGGAATGGAAGCTGCGGGCGACATCGAAGCGGTGGGCGAGGGGGTCGAAGAGCTCAAGCCTGGGATGCGAGTGGCGGCGATCGCGCTGCGCTGCTACGCCGAGTACTGCCTGGCGCGACCCAATCTAACGATACCTCTGCCCGATTCTCTCGGTTACGAAGAGGGAGCGGCCTTTCCCATCCAGACCCTGACGGCTTACCATTTGCTCCATACCGCCCATCGCACCGCCGCCGGCGATACCGTGCTGGTGCATGCCGCCGCCGGCGGCGTGGGCTCGCTGGCGACCCAGATCGCCAAGGCCGCTGGAGCGCGGGTAATCGGCACGGTTTCCAGCTCCGCCAAAGCGGCCCTGGTGCGCGAGCTGGGCGCCGACGAGGTGATCGATTATCGCGCGCAGGACTTCGCCGCCGAGGTGATGCGACTGACCGGCGGGCGCGGCGTGGATCTCATCCTGGACGCCGTGGGCAAACCCACTTTTGGCCCCGGGCTGAGCTGCCTGGCACCCTTCGGCCAATTAATCCTCTATGGCCGCGCGGGCGGTACGCCCGATCCGGTAAGTCCCCCCAGCTTGTTCGCCAAATCGCTGACCGTAAGCGCCTTCTCCTTGCCCGTGGTCTATAATTTCCCCGACCTGATGGCACGCGGAATTGTCGACTCTCTGCGCCTGCTGCAAGAGCGCAAGGTCAGGCTGGTAATCGGCAAAACCATACCGCTCACTCAAGCTGCCGAGGCCCATCGGCTGCTACTGTCCCGGGCCTCAACCGGCAAGCTGGTACTGAAAGTCTGACGCAGCAGGGGGTATGTTCGACCCCGAAAGAGCAGGGTACTCGCCCGCTTCTTCGTTTGGTTCTGGCCCCATGCTTTCCGGGAAACTGGCCTTGGGAACGCCGGGACGCTGCGACCGGGGAGTCTTTTCGAAGCATGTTTGCAAGCGCGCTTGGCTGAGATAAATTGATGGACTTCCGGGATGCTCCGCTCCAAGGCTGCCCGCCGCTGATAGCTGGGTCCTGCGCAAGGGAAAGTCGCGAACCCCGCCAGGTCCGGAAGGAAGCAACGGTACCGACCCCTTCTCTGTGCCGCGGGGGTGCCTAGCTATCATTCGACGGGCAGCGGCGGCAGCGAGCCGCCAGGAGGAAAGCGGCGTCGATGGCCACCATGTCCGACCATCTGGTTCTGGCGCGTAAATGGCGCCCTGAGCGCTTTGCCGACCTGGTCGGGCAGGAGCAGGTTACCCGCACCTTGGCTCAAGCGCTGGCGAGCGGCCGGATTGCACACGCCTTCTTATTCAGCGGCATTCGCGGAGTGGGCAAAACCACCGCCGCGCGCATTTTGGCCCGCTGCCTCAACTGCGCCCAAGGCCCGACCCCCGAGCCGTGCGGCCAATGCGCCGCCTGCGTGGAGATACGCCAGGGGCGCGCGCTGGACGTAGTCGAGATAGACGGCGCCACCTACCGCAAAATCGACGACGCCCGCAGTATCATCGAGAATCTCAGCTACCGGCCGGCGCGCGATCGCTTCAAGATTTATATCATCGACGAGGCCCATCAACTGACCGACCAGGCCTTCAACGCGCTGCTCAAGACTCTGGAAGAGCCGCCGCCCCACGTCAAATTCATCCTGGCGACTACCGAGCCGCAAAAGATGCCCGAGACCATCCTGTCCCGGCTGCAGCGCTACGATTTCCGCCGTCTCCCCTTCGCCGTCATCATGGCCCGCTTGCGCGATCTGGCCCAGCGAGAGAATATCGCCGTGGATCAGGGTGGCCTCACCCTGCTGGCGCGCGAGGCTGGGGGCAGTATGCGCGACGCCGAACGGATGCTGGAAAGCGCCTTGACCCTGGCTGAGGATGGCCCGCTGAGCGAAAACGCGGTAGCCGACACCCTGGGCGTGGCCAGCCGGGCACGCGTTTACGCCCTGACTACTGCGATTTTGGAGCGCGACGCGGGCGCCGCCCTGAACATCGTGCGCGAACTCAACGAACGCGGCGCCAACTTGGCGGGGTTGGGCCGCGATCTGCTGGAGACCTTGCGCAACCTGGTGATTGCCAAGCTGCCGGCCAACGGCCAAGCTCACGCCCTGACCAACTTGCCCGACCATGAGCTGGAGCAGGTTCGCAAGCTGGCCCAGCAACCTTCGCAGCGTGATCTGCTGCGGCTGTTTCGCCTGATGGCGCAGGCGCAAGAAGAGATTTTGCGCTCGCCCTACGCCGATCTGCTGCTAGAAATGACGGTGGTGCGGATGGCCAGCCTGGCGCCGGTGCTTGATGGGGATGAATTGGCGCGTGCGCTGGCCGCGCTGGGACGTGAAGCCGGGCCTGGGGGTGGGCCGAGCGGCACGCCCCCGGGCCCCAGCGGCGCACCCGCTGCGCCGGCACGCCGGATGCGGGTGGAGGGCGAAGTGCGGGCCAGCGCTCCGGCACGCACCCCACTGCCCACCCCGCCATCGCCCGCGAGGCCTGGAGTGAACCAAGCCTTGCCCGAGCTGCGCGAGCACATCCGCGCGCGCAAGGCCGCACTGGCCGGCTTCATGGAAAATGGAGCCACCCTCCGCCTGGACGATGACCTACTGCGCATCATCCCCGCCTCTTCGATTTACGTCCGCTATCTAGCCGACAATCGTGGCGTGATAGGTGAACTGGCCGCGGAATTCTATGGCCGCCCGATCCGGGTCGAGCTGGCGCCCGTCGATGCCTCAGGGGGAGACGCGGGGATAGCTTCGGCCGCCCCTGCTTCTCCCCCTGAAGCGCCCACAGCTGCCCCGACGCCAGCGTCCGCCCCTGGCAACCCTGCGACTCCAGCTGCGGACCGCGATACCATCCGCAAGGAACTTTTCGCCGACCCCGTCGTACGCCAGATCCTGGACGAACTCGAAGGACGTCTGGTCGATGTCCGCCGCACCGTCAGCGGCGACGACCAATCTAAATCCTGAGTGCCCCAACTATTGGCCGCACAGCGGAGACAACCCTATGGCACAACCCGACCTTTCCACGATCATGCAGCAGGCCCAAGCCCTGCAGGATAAGCTTAAGCAAATGCAGGAGGATGCCGCCTCCAGAACGGTCGAGGCTCAGGCCGGCGGCGGCATGGTGCGGGTAGTGGTGGACGGTTCCATGCAGGTGCGCTCCATCCAGATCGAGCCGGCTCTGCTCAATGATGCTAAGATGCTCGAGGACCTGCTGCTCGGGGCTATCAACGATGGCTTGCGCAGAGCGCAGACCCTGGTCGCCCAGGAGGTCGGCAAACTGGCTGGCCCCTTGGCGGGTTTCAAGTTGCCAGGAATGGAGTAGTCGCGCACGATGGCGGCTTCTGGCAAGCGTCCTGACGGCCTGCCGCCGGCGATGACCCGGCTGGTGCGCGAATTGTCCCGCTTGCCGGGAATCGGCGAGAAGACCGCCGCGCGCCTTGCTTTCAACCTGCTCGCCCGCCCCCGCCCGGAGGTAATCGCACTGGCCGAAGCCTTGCTTGAAATGAAGGAGCGGGTCGGATTATGCAGCTCCTGTTTTGGCTTGTCCGACAGCGAGCGCTGCCACATCTGCGCCGATCCCGGCCGCGACCCCACTGTGTTGTGCGTAGTCGAGGGACCAGCCGATCTAATGGCGATAGAGCGCTCGCGCAGCTTCCAAGGCCTTTATCATGTGCTGCACGGCGCGCTCGCCCCATTGGACGGTATCGGTCCTGACGACCTGCGCATCAACGAGCTAATTGATCGGCTCAAGGCCGGCGGCGAAGGCGCAATTGTTGAAGTCATCGTCGCCACCAACGCCACGGTTGAGGGCGAAGCCACCGCCCTATATCTGGCCCGCTTGCTCAAGCCGATGGGGGTGCGGGCAACGCGGCTGGCGCGCGGACTGCCGGTAGGCGGTGACCTCGAATATAGCGACGCCGCCACGTTGACCAGTGCAATTTCGGGTCGGCGCGAAATCTGACGCGTGGGACATCATCAAGCAGGGCGGCGGTGTCCGCCTATCGCCCACGCGAGCTAGTTCGCGCGCGCCACGAGGCAGCTGGATCATCCAAGCGGTTTGCCAAAGCTCTCCGCAACCTTTACGACTTTCTCACCCGGCTTGCTTCGCTTAGCGGTTCGTTGCGCCAAGTATCACAAGTATCAGATGATTGCGGGGCGCGACGCTCAAGCTACTTCGGGTTTGGCCGCGCGGGAACGGGTGGAAAGTATTGCGGGGCCTCGCGTCGATCCACCATCCCGTAGTCGCGGATGATGCGCACCCGCAGATGACGAATCAGGTCGCTCTTGCGCCCTAGGGCTCGTTCCCAATCCACCGCCGCCTCCGTCTCGCGCCACCCCCTTAGCACCAGCTCCTTACCCTCGGTGGTCAGACTGGTGAACCGATCGCAGGTAATAGCCGCCGAAGCTTCCCCAACTTCGGGCAACGAGCGCGCGGGCGGCACGACGATGCTGATTGTGGCTACCGGCGCGGCCCCGCTTTGAGTAACGTCAAAGCGCTGGCCGGCCAGTAGATCGATCGGCGGCCGCGCGCTATCCCCAATCACTTCACCGACGCGCAGATGGTAGTCCGCCAAAATCTCACGCCGGCCGCGCTCCTGGGCCTCGTGATGGAGCGGTACCGTGCGCCAACGTACCAGAGCCTTTTCATTGTCCCACAGCGACAGCGACAACAAGCGGCTGCCGTCGGCCTGATGCACAAAGCGCTCGTTTTCGATAAAACCCTCAATTTGCTCCAGCTCAGGCCGCAGCAGGCGAGCCAGCCCCAGGTATTCTTCCCAACGCTCTTGGCGCGGTTGGACTTCAAAAATCACCGCAAACACAGGACGCCCACCATCAGATCTGAAACGTGAAAGCGTTCTTGCGCCGAGTGGCCAGACTTTCCAAGGTGGTACGGCGCAGGATCGCAACTACCTGGTCGCGGACCTCGCGCCACACCTCGCGCATCGCGCAGGCATCCTCGCGCCGGCAGGGCGAATTTCCCCCCTCCTCCAAACATTCTACCGGCACATAGTCGCCTTCGATAATCTCTACCACCTCGGCCATCGTGATCCGGCCCGGCGGGCGCGCCAGCAGATAGCCGCCGCTGGGCCCCTTCTGGCTGAGCACCAAACCACCCCGCTTAAGCTCGATCAGCAGCCGGCGCAAGTAATTTTCAGGGATATTCTGGGCCGCCGCGATCGTCTCCGCCCGCAACGGAGTCAACGCCGGATAACGCTCGGCAAGCATCAGCAAGGCCTTGAGGGAATAGTCCACCGCAACCCCAAATCTCATTGTAACTCCAGCTCTTTTCCGCCGATGGGCCAGAGAAGAAAGCTCTCGCGAAAATAATTGACTAAATTGGTCATCTAAGTTATGTTTCTTCCAAGTCAAGGTGAAGGAGCGCAAAGCGGCTGTGCCAAAGCGGGAGCCCCCGAGCTGGGAAACCGTGCTCAAACGCAACTCGGTGGAGAAGCTCAAGCGCGAGCTGTTCCCGACCGAATTGTGGGGTCAATGGCAGCGTCTGGTCGAGACCTCGTACGAAAAGCTGCCCGAGGAAGACATCGTCCGCCTGCAGTGGTATGGACTCTACCACGACAAGCCCAAGATCGGGACCTTTATGATGCGCGTAAAGGTGCCCGGAGGAATCCTGAGCCCGGCCGGGCTGCGCGCGCTCGGAGAGATTTCCGAGCGCTACGGCCAAGGCTCGGGAGAGCTGACGACGCGCCAGAACATTCAAATTCATCATATCACCCTGGATCATTTCCAGGAGGTTTTTCTGCGGCTCAAAGAAGCTGGCCTGACCACTTTGGGCGGTTGTGGCGACGTGGTTCGCAATATCACCGGTTGCCCGCTCGCGGGGGTGGACCAAGAAGAGTTTTTTGATACCACCGGATTGCTAGCCGAAGCGGCGCGGTTCTTTTACGGCAATCCTGAATACTCGGATTTGCCGCGTAAACACAAGATCACCCTCTCCGCTTGTCCCTATCAGTGCAATGCGCCTGAGATCAACTGTATCGCGCTGGTGGGCCTCCTGCGCGAGGGCCGGCCGGGATTTGCAATTCGGGTTGGCGGCGGTTTGTCCTCCACCCCGCGGCTCTCGCGCCATCTGGGAGTCTTCATTACGCCCGAACAAGCGCTGCCGGTGCTGCGCGCGATTATCGACGTCTGGCGCTCGACTACCGAATATCGGATTTCGCGCGTCAAAGCGCGCCTGAAATTCATGATCGACGACTACGGCGTGGAAGACTTCCGCAAACTGGTAGAGGCGCGCCTGGGTTACCAACTCGACACGCTCGATGAGTTGCCGCTGCCCGATCGCGATAGCGACCACATGGGCATCCGTGAACAGAAGCAGCCCGGCCTGCTCTCGGTCGGCTTCCCGGTTTACCTAGGACTGATGAGCGGCGCGCAGATGAGCCGCTTGGCCGCGGTGGTGGAGGGGTATGGCGGTGACATCCGGCTGACCCGCCGGCAAAATTTCATCCTCACCGCCGTACCGCGGACGCGGCTGGACCAAATTGTGGCGGAGGTGGCCGAAATCGGTTTCGCGCTGGATGTAAACGGGCTTTACGCTTCCTCAATCGGCTGTATCGGCGACCCCCACTGCAACTATGCAGTGACTCCGACCAAGGAAAAGTTAGCCACGCTGCTTGAGCGGCTGACCACCCAGTTCGGCGACCAGGTCGCCAACCTCAAGCTCAATCTCGACGGCTGCCCACACGCCTGCGCCCAGCATTGGACCGGCGATATCGGCCTGCAGGGCACCACCACGCGCGGGCCCAACGGCGAACCACGCGAAGCCTTCGATATCATTTTGCGCGGCGGGCTGGGCAAGGAGGCGGCGATCGGCAAGCCGGTCCTGCGCCGGGTACTCTCAAGCCAAGTCGAGGATTACGTCAGCCGGCTGTTCGCTGGCTATCTGGCCCAACGCCAGCCCGAAGAGAGTTTCACCAGCTTTTGCAAACGCTTATCCGACGAAGCCTTGGTCGGAATCGCACAGGCGGCGCCGTCCGCCACTGAGGCTATCGCTTAGCCTTCGAACTTCAGAGGCCCATGACCATGGCAGAGCATAACGATCGTGAACTGATGGACGAGTTGGAGGCGGGTGAGGCCGCCGTAGAGTTAGACGATAAGGAGCCCCAAGAGGTGCTGAGCTGGGCGATCGAGCGCTTCGGATCCCGCTTGGGTATCTGCTCCAGTTTTCAGGCCGACGGCTGCGCGCTGATAGACATGGCCTGCCGCATCGACCCGACGGTCCGGGTTTTCACGATCGATACCGGGCGAATGCCACCGGAAACCTATCAACTGATCCAGCAGGTTCGCGATCGGTATGGCATAGCGGTGGAGATTTTCCTTCCCGACAGCCACGTGGTCGAGCAAATGACCACCAAACATGGCATCAACCTGTTTTACCACAATGTCGACGCCCGGCTGTTGTGCTGTCAGGTACGCAAGGTTCTGCCCTTGCGTCGCGCGCTGGTCAATTTCGATGCCTGGATAACAGGCTTGCGGCGCGACCAATGGGCTACCCGTTCCAATATTCGCAAGGTGGAGATCGACCACGACCATGGCGCGATCGTCAAGATCTCGCCCTTGGCCGACTGGACCGATGAGGAAGTGTGGGATTATCTGCGCGCTCACGACGTGCCTTACAACAAGCTGTACGACCAGGGCTACAAGTCGATCGGCTGCGCGCCGTGCACGCGCTCGGTTAAACCCGGCGAGGATCCCCGCTCGGGCCGCTGGTGGTGGGAGACCGGCGCACCCAAGGAGTGCGGGATGCACTGCGCAATCGAAACCGGCGGCTTCGAGCACGAACTGGCGGCGCTGCTAGGCGGCCATGGCGCCGCGCCCATGGCAGGCAAATAAGGGCCGTGACCATGGCGGCGCAAGGCCTGGAACTGGACCCGATGCAGCGCGAGCTACTGCTGAGCCAGTTGGATTTCTTCCTGCAGGCGGCGAGCGATGCCGCGCGCCAGGACTACGCTGCCCTGCGCGAAGCGGTCGTGGCCGGCTGCGTGGCACCCCCCGCGATGGCCCGCTTGGAAGCTATTTTGGAACTGTGTCTAAGCGGCGAACGGCTGCGCAAAACCAAGGGCCCAGCCGCCTATCACGCCCTCAACGCGCTGTTCGAGCGAACCCCGCGCGGCCAAGCCCGCGCCGCTGAACTGGCTTCCCTCAACCAGGCGCTGGCTCAACTCAAGGGCGCCCCCCTTGTCGAAATCGGCGCGACCGCGCGAGGCCCTGGCGCCTACGCCTTGGCCCTGGGCACCGAGAACTGTCGGATAGTGCTGCGGGTCGAAGCTGGGGGAATACGCGTAGAGAGCCTGGAGGTCGGCGCTTGAGCCGGATTGCGCTCCTACAGCGGGATCGCGTCCGCCCAGTCGCCCAGTACCGGTACGCGAAAGCGGTTTCCGGTGTAGGCCTGATAAATCAAGTACACCCACATTAGGGCAAAAGCGATATGCCCAACATCTTCGATGATCATGAAGATGCGCGAGATAAAACCCGGCATCACTCCGACAAATACTCCCATGATGATCGAAAAAGCGATCCAGGCCACCGTAAAGGCAATCGATTGGCGGGCGTGAAAGCGGACCTGCTCGTCATTGCGGTAAGGTTCCAACAGCAGAAAAATCACCCCTGTTACCGCGAAGCCGACATAGCTGATTGCGGCCACCACGTTGCTGGGTGAGGCCTTGGCACCGAGCGTCGCGCCACAGGAAGGGCAGGTGACGCTGCCCTGCGGCATTGTCGCACCACAACGCGGACAGTTTACCGCCATCGCCGTCTCTCCTTCGCCGTCCAAGCAGTGGAATTGTGCAACGGAGATGCCCATCGGCGCAACCCGCTTAGGCACTCTGCGGGAGGGAGAGGTGAAATTTCTCACCCTGAGGGTACGGCCGAATTTATAATTGACACAGCGCTCTAGCTTATCCAGCATTGAATTAAGGGCTTAGAGACTTGCTGCTGCTCACCTTTTCCCCGCTGGGTCTCTCTCCATCAAGCAGGGAGGAAATCCATGGACGCCAAACAAGCGGTTTTAGAAGGCACGCGCAAAATAAGCATGAAGGGAGCCAAAAGCTTAGCCGCCCTGAGCGCGCGTTCGTTAGCCGAGGAGGCGCGCGAGGCGTTTGCTAATCCCAGTCTTACCCCGTTCTATGTGGTTACCGCGGCGGCGGTAGGCGCCGCCATTTGGCTGTTTACCGCTCGCAAGCGCGAGGAAGCGATCTTCGTGGGGCTGTGGGTGCCCACTTTGCTGGCCCTGTCCGCACTGAACAAGCTGGCTCGCCACGAGCGCGAATGAATGGCTGAAGTGCGCGCGTTGTAAACGCGCGGCGACCCCCGCTGGGCCGCTTCGGTCCGGCGGGTCCCCTGCCGGCCGGGCCGAAGCGGCAACTTCAGTTCTCGCCTTGCGCCAACCGCTCGAGCACGGCGGTGGTCGTGCGGGCGACTTGGAGGATGTCCAGTTGTGAGTTGATACGCGCAATGAGTTGGCGGCGCGAGAAGGGTTTGGGCAAAAACTCGCTCACCCCCAGGCGAATCCCTTCGGCACGGGCCTCGATGTCGTCGCGCGCGGTGACCAGGATAATGGGCAACGTGGCCGTGGCCGGGTCCTGCTTGAGGGCCTTGCAGACCTGAAAGCCGTCCATCTCGGGCATCATCAGATCCAGCAAAATTACGTCGACTTCACTCTCCCGCACGATGCGCAGGCAATCGGCCCCCGAAGGCGCTTCGATCGCCACAAAGCCCTCGCGCTGCAGGTGGCGACTTAAGATGTCGACCGTGTCCGGATCGTCGTCCACGACCAGAATGCGGGCAGGATGCCTGAGCATCATGATTTGTCCCCCTTACTCACCGCGACCATGCCTGGACCGCCGTCGCATACGCCGCAGCGCCGCAGCTTGGCCGAAAAAGTAGTGCGCTTGAGGCTCAGCAGGCGCGCGGCAGCCTGTTTGTTGCCGTTGGTTCGGCGTAGGGCCTCGTTAATCAAGCGCCCCTCGAACTCATGCACCAACTGGGTCAGATTGATCGCGCCCTCGTTCAGCTCGGCGGGCAGGTGGGTCTCCACCGCATGCACGCTGGCGATCAGGTTGGGTGGCAGCGCCGCGGCCTCGATTACCGGCCCTTCGCTGAGAATGGCCAGCCGCTCAACCATGTTCTCTAACTCGCGCACATTGCCTGGCCAATCGTATGACCACAGATGGACCAGAGCCTCCTTGCTGATAGTCCATTGGCGGCCGGCGAACCGACCCCGCATCCGCTCCAGGAAAAAATCGATCAAAAGCGGGATATCCGAGCGCCGCTCGCGCAGGGGCGGGATGTGAATGGGCACCACCTGCAGACGGTAGAAGAGGTCCTCGCGAAAGCTGCCCTTGCGCACCGCCAGCGCCAAGTCCTTGTTGCTGGCAGCGATCACGCGTACGTCGATGGGAGCCGAACGATCCGCCCCCAGCGGCCGTACCAGGCGATCCTCCAGCACCCGCAACAGCTTGGCCTGCAGCATCAGCGGCATCTCGCTGATCTCATCCAAAAACAGCGTGCCACCGGCGGCCATGTTGAACAGCCCCTGGCGCGGCGCAATGGCTCCGGTGAAGGCGCCGCGCTCGTGCCCGAACATCTCCGATTCCAGTAACTCATGTGGAATCGCCGCGCAATTGACTGGGACAAACGGATGCGCCAGCCGGCCGGACAGGCTGTGAATGGCGCGCGCCACCACTTCCTTGCCCGTCCCGCTCTCACCGGTTATCAGGACGGTGGCGTCGGTGCGCGCCAGCCGTTCGATCAATGCCCGTAGTTGGACGGTTTGAGGATGCTCACCTACGAGCACGCGTGCCGCCGGCAAGCGTACCCGTGCTTCCGCAGTTTTTAGCCCTGTCGCCACGCCAATCAGTTCCCCCCTTACAAGAAAGCGACGGCAGCAATCTAATCACGAGACTTAGGAAGGGGACAAGGCACGTTGGCGCGCGCTTTCACATGTTCGTCACGCCGTAGAGAACTTGGAAGCTCAAAGGTCTGCTCAGATAAAAAAAGCGGGAGACAAAAATGTGATTTTTTTACAATGACGCCCGGTATATTGCCGCCTGACCCGGCCCCTCCGCCACCGACACCTCCATCTGCTCGATTCCGCCCAGGGCCTGCCGCTGCGCCAACAACTGGCGCAACTCGCCCCAGATATAACGCGCCAATTCCTCGGCCGAGCTATGCACGATCGGCAGCAGGCAGACGTCGGCGCGGGGAAAGACGAATTTATCGTCCTGGTAGGCCACGCTTACCTGACCCTGCGCAACTTCGATTCGCAGGCAATCACTGCGCATCGGGATGAGGATTCGCTCGTCCAGCCGCCCCACGATCTCGCGCGTTAGGGCTTTGACCACGCCAAAGTCAAGGACATAGCCCGAGGCCCCCAGCTCCCCACCCAGTCGTACGCCAACCTGGTAGTTGTGGCCATGGAGCGCCTCGCGAAAGCCCGGGTAGGCAATGAAATGGGCGGCGGAAAATTTGAAATTTTCCTTGGCAACGTGAACCGAGAAAGACATGGCTTACTCCTAGCGCTAACGGTCCACCCGCAACAGCGCGGCCAGCCCGCGGTCTTCAGCCGCCCCAAAGCGCTCCCGGTAAGCGGTCAGGCTGAGGCCACTGGCAGCCAGGAAATGCTCGCGCTCGGTGGCCGCGGTCTCAGCCAGCACGCGGCTCAGGGCACTCCGCAGCTCAGGCGCCTCCTCCAGCCCCGCGAGCAGATCGCTCACCCACAGCCCATGCATCCCGCCCAGCAAACACTCGACGAAGTAGCCCAACTGGCTGGCGGGGTCGATTGACACCGCACCGGTAAACTTCATCGCCTGTGGCAGGGTCATCAAATTGGCGATGACGGCCTGCTGACGGCGCGAGGGCACTGCCGGATCGCCACTGCCCTCGAAGCCCGATCCGATCGCAATCAACGCCACCTGCCCGTCGTCCAGCGGCAGCGGGTGAAAGATGTAGCCGGGAGAGGTGTAGCCGATCCGCTGAGCCAGTGCGCGGCGATAGGCCAGTGGCTCGAATCCGCTTGCGCGCGCGATCGCCAATAAATATTCCCCCACCGTTTGACCCGCGCGATCGGCGCGCGCGATCAATTCCTCGAACACATCGGGGTCGTACTCCTCGCGGCGCGCCAGATCGCGCGCCCATCGACGCTCAAACTCCAGCCCCAAGGCGCCGAACTCGTTCGCGGCGCTGCGACGACCATGGCGGGCTTGGATCGGGCGGGTAGGGTCAAGCGGCTCGATATCCATCGCCAAATAATGGCCATGGCTGGTGGGCTTGGCCAGACCGCGGCGAGCATTAGTCAGCGTCAGCGGAAAGGCTTGACGCGCGTACAGTCGGCTTTTACCTTGGCGCCTGACCGTCAACAAGCCGTGGCCCGAAAGGAGCGAGCCATAGCCCACTATCAGTAAAGTATCATTCGCACCCAATCTGTTCCCTCTACACCACCGCCCCCCGCGCCCTCAAATCCACAACAGGACGCCCCGCGCGCGACGGCCGCTGGCGGCGGCAATCCCTTGGGTATAGATAGCTAACTGAGTCCGATAATGCGCTAGTGCGGGCGCCAGGTCGATATCGGTCTTGAAATCGACCACAATCCATTCTTCGCCCTCCAGAAATGCCAGATCGACAACCCCCTCGATCACTTCCTCGCCCTCCAGCCGGGCCAGCACCGCGCACTCGCGCCGCAGCTCACGCGCGCGCGCCGCCCGCGCCATCAGGGGCGAGGTCAGAGCCGCCGACACCGCGTGGGCAGCGGCAACAATTTCAGCTTCACTGGCTCCCAGCATCCGCCCCTCGCCTCGCGCGACTCGCTCCACCTGGAGGGCTGGCGCGGTCAGCTCGACCCGTAGCATCACCAGATGGACCAGGGTGCCAAAGCGCGGGCCATGAGGCCGGCCAGGCTGGCGCGGGATCTGCTCAATTGCAACCGATTCGGCCACTGCCAACGGCTGCGTTTGCGCCCGTGCAGTGGCACTTTGCACCGCTAGCGCGGGCCGCGCACCGGCTGCCAGGATTTCCGTGCGCCGGGTTTGCCACGCCTCGAATAAATGGCGACCCGCAGTGGATCGGATCAGATTGTCATCGGCCTCCAACAGGCGACTTTGGCGTAAGCCCATCGTCTCGCGAACATCCAGTTCCAACTGGGCCGGGTCCCACCACAGCACCCGATAATCAGCGCCGTCTATTTGGTGCAGGCCGGGCGCCACCGAGCGTTGAAACGAGGGTGCGCGCTGATTGCGCACCGCCACGCTGTCGGCGCCAAAGGCGGGCAGCCCGGCGACGGTTTGCGGCAACGGAGTGCGGCGTCGCGCGGTGGGCGGGAAGATGGCCGGCGCCAGGCCGGCCAGCCATCCCTGACGCGGTTCGACGGCGGCGGGATCGTCGTCGCCCACCGCGGTCACCACTAACAGGTCGCGGGCCCGGGTGGCGGCAACGTAGAGCACGCGGGTGGCTTCCTCGCGATCCCGGCGGGCCTCGTCCTGGGCATGCGCGATAAGTTCCTCGGGCGCGCAACCCGCCAGCCGTAACGCGCACAGGCCGCGAGTAGAATCGACGTAGCGCGAGGGCTCGCGGGTTTCCCGGCAGGTCGGATCGGCCAAAATCACGATGGGGAATTCCAGCCCCTTGGCGCTATGGACCGTCATTAGCCGAACCCCTTCGGTACCTTCTTCGGCGATCGGCGCCTCGCTGGCCTCCTCGTGCTCGGCCCGTTCCTCCAAATAATCCACAAAGCCGCGAAAGGAGATCGCACCGCCGCGCGCTTCGTAGCGGCGAGCAAGATCCATCAGCCGCATCAGATTGGCCAAGGCCTGCTCGCCGGTGGGCCAGATGGCAAATCCGGCATGGGCGCGCGTCTGCTCCAGCAAGGCCGAGATCGTCGCCGCGATCGGACGCCGATTACGCCGCCGATGCAGGTCACCCAGCAGCGCCAGCGCGCGGCCCACTTCCTGAATCGCCGCCGGCGCGTCCGCAGGGAGGGGGACGAAGGGATGGAGCCGACCCACGCTTTCGCGAAAGCCCAGCAGCGCCGCATCACTGAGCGCCAGCATCGGCCCGCGCAGCGCCGCAAAGACCATCAGCTCGTCGTCGGGTCGCTCGATCGCTCCCAGCAAATTGCGCAAGGCGGTGACTTCCTCGCGCTGATTGAAGGAGCCCCCGCGCACCAAGACGTGGGGAATCTGGCGCGCTTCAAGCGCGCGAATATAGGGTCGCGTGATGTCGGTTCCGAACGAATTAAGGCGGCGAAACAGTACGCAGATGTGGCGTGCGCGGATCGGGACCGGCTCATCAGGAGACTCGCGCTCGCTGACTCGCCAGCCACTGGCCAGCAGCCATTTGATATAGGCCGCCACCGCCTCGGGCACCGATTGCTCGATCTTCCAGTCATGGATCTGGCCGTAATCGCCATAGGGATCGGGTACCGGCAACACGACCACCGAGGGCTGGGCCGCCGGCTGCTCGCGATAGGGCTCGATGGGGACGTAGCGGGGTTGGGTATCGCTTTCCTGCGCCATCCGCGGCGCCATCGCGGTGTTGACCAGTGCCGCCAACTCCGGGGTCGTGCGAAAGCTGACCGTCAGGTACAACAGCCGCGCACCGGCGTTTATCAGTTGACGCTTCACGCGCTGATAAAGCGCGACGTCGGCGCGCCGGAAGCGGTAAATGGATTGCTTTGGATCGCCCACGATAAACAACTTGCCGGGCACCGGCGTCACTTGCTCCCACTGGCTCACGCCCGGATCGCGGCCGGCCAGCAGCATCAGGATCTCCGCCTGCAGCGGATCGGTATCCTGAAATTCATCGACAAAAATATGGCTGAAGCGAGCTTGTAGCTTGGCCCTGACCGCCGCCCGATCGCGCAGCAGGTCGCGGGTCAGGCGCAGTAAATCCAGAAAGTCCAGCAACCCGCGGCGCCGCTTCAAGTCCTCGTAGAGGCCAATCAAGGGCCACATTTCGGCGCGCAGCAACGGGGCGAGATTGGCACCCGCCTGCTGGCGGAAATCCTCCAAGCGAGCTTGCAAATCGGCCCGCCAGCCAAGCACCTGCTCCCGGCTACAGTCCGGGCCGAACTCCCGCACCGACAATCGGCCGGTGCGACTCCAACGCCCGTTGTGATTGCGCAGCAAGTCCACCAGCACCTGTTCCAACGCGTCGTAATCGCGCTCGCCCACCGCTTCCAGGCGGGTCGCTTCGGCCACTGGCCGCCAGATATCAGATAAGGCTCCAGCCAAATAATCATCGGCCGCAGCGGTCTGCGCCAGGGCGCCCAACCGCGCGCTTTCCGCCACCAAGCCATCGATCGCGCGATCGCGGGCGAAAGGATGGGGCGCCCAGGGGGCCTCGAAATCGCGCCATTGGCGTAGCTCTTCGGCCGCCCGACGGGCCAACGCACGCGGTCCATCGCGCTCCTCGCGGTCGCGTCGGCGCAGCAGCCGGCGCATCCCCTCGCCGCAGTTGGACAAGATGCTCTCGAACCAGCGCGCGAAGGCCTCGTCATACAGCGCCCGCGCGACCTCTTCGGAAGCAACCTCAAAGCCTGGATCGACCGCGGCTTCGATCGGCTGCTCGCGCAGCAGGTCCGCGCAGAAGGAATGAATGGTGCCGATCCGCGCTTCTTCCAGTTGCTCCAGCGCGTGCTCCAACCGTGCGCGCGCCGCCGGCTCCAGTTGCGCGGCCGCGCGCGCACGCTCGATTTCCGTACGCACCCTGAGCTTAAGTTCGCCCGCCGCCTTGTCGGTGAAGGTCACCGCCACGATATGGCGCAACTCGCCCTTGCCTGCCGTCACCAGGGCGACGATCCGGCTGACCAGGGCGGTGGTCTTGCCAGTCCCGGCCGCCGCTTCCACCAACAGCGTACGGTCCAGGTCGGTGCGGATTAGGGCCCGCGCCTGAGCGTCCGCCGGCGCCTTCATCGCATCTGCCGCAGCGCCGTCAACGCGGCCAGCCGCTCCTTGGGCTTGCGCGCGGTGCGCTGCATCTCGTAAGGACCGCACAGGCGCAGATAATCGCAATAGTCGCATTCGGATTGATTACGCCGCGCTCCGGATGCCGGCGCTGCAGGCAAAAAGCCCTGGGTCAACGCGTCATCCAACGTCGAGGTGAATTGCCTGATCGCATCGCGCGCCGCCGCGTCGATCGCTACCACACGAGTCTGATAACCGCCCGCCGCGGTGCAGTAATAAAGCCGCCCGGCGCTCACGGGCTGGCCCAGCAGTTTTTCCGCCGCCAGCGAGTACAGAACGGGCTGAAGAATCCTGCCGCCGCCGATGACCAAATCCTTCTCGCCTCGAACTTTGCCAGTCTTGTGATCGGTAACCCGCAACTGGCCGCCGGGGCCGCGCTCGATCAGATCAATGGCTCCGCGCAACTTAAGCCCGCCAATGTCCACCGGCTCGCGCGTGCTGGCCGGATCGGCTTGCGTGCGCTCGCGCAGGCCAAAGGCAAGTTCGAAACGCTCAGGACACCATCCTTCCGAGTCCTGCGTAAATAGCCGCAGCCATTCGCGCAGGTCGGCCCGAATCGCATCGATCCCATCCAGCCATACCCGCTCGATCGCCGGCGCCAGCTCGTCATGCCATTGCGCCGCGACCTGGGCGACCACGCGATCCAATTCCTCCAGCGCGCGTGCCTCGCGCGCCGCGCTGACCGGAAGCAGTCCCTCCGCCTTGAGCCGGCTCAACAGCTCGAACTGAATCGCATGGGTGAGCGAGCCGCGGGTCAGGGGGTCGAGCGTTTCCAGCGCTTGCACCTCGAGCCGCGGCTCGAGGCGAAAGATAGCCTGCAGCAAAAAGCGATAGGGGCAGGCGGCATAATGTTGCAAGGCGGTGGGGGAATAGGGGCGCGCGGCTGGGCGATGCTTGGCCAGGGCGGCCAGCGCCTCAGGCTCGTTCTTGCCCACGACCAATCCGTCGGCAACCGTCCAGGCCCGCGGAAACCAGCGCCGGGCACGGGCCCGCAAGGCGCGCGGCAAATACTCGTTAATGCTGTCGGCAAGCAGATAATGAGCCGCGCCCACCGTGGCTTGCGGATCGCCGTCGAGCAGCTGGTCGAGCACGGCAAGGTCGAACTCGGCGCAATCGATCGCGTCATTGGGATCGGCCGGAGCCGGCCAGCCCAACCGCGCACCAGCCTCGCAGGCCGCGCGCCGCGCCAGTTCGACAAATCCCGGCAGCGTGCCCTCGGCCGCGCGCAGCACCTCCAGGGCATAGAACGACGGGACGCGCGGCCGCCCCTGCTCCAGATCCAGGCGCGGATAGGAGAACATCACCCGCGCGCTGGCCGCGCCCGCGACCAGCCGCAGCGCCAGCCGCTCAGTCTCGACCCGATCGCTTTGCCGGCTCAACCACGGGCTCAAATGCTCGCGCATCGTGTCGGGCAGCAATGGATCCTCGGTCAGCTTTTTGGGAAAGGTGCGCTCGGCCAAACCGGGTGCCAGCACTACCTCGAAACTCAGTCCACGCGCCTGCTCGGGCGTGGCCACGAATACCGCCCCCCACCGCCGGCGTGCGGGCGGGCAATGCAGCCGTCCCAGGCGCCGAGCGAGCACGATTCGCACCTCGTCAAGCGCAATCGGTCCAACCGGACCGAGTGGTTCCAATTCCGCCAGCGCCGCGGCCACCGCCTCGCGATCGCGCACCGCGACGCGCACAAGCTCTGTCAACCACTGCAGCCATTGATGCCAAGGAGCGGAATTCGGGGCCCGGGCCAAATGAGCGATGATCGGTAGCGCCACCGCTTCCAGATGACTCAAGTCCAGCGCCCGGCGCTGGATCGCGCTGGCCCGCTGCTGCTCGCCCTGGGCCAGACACTCCTCATACTGGCGCGCCAGCTCGGCGCGCAAACCGGCCAGCCGCCGGGCCCATCGCTCCCGGCTGCCGATCACCGCCGAATCCACCAGTAGCCGCTCCCATCGCCACGGTGCCCGCACCGCACCAGCCACGGTCGGAATGGGGTCTGAGCTGAGCGGCTCAAGCGCCGGCGGCGCCGATGGCAGCTCAAGGTCAGCGGCCAGCGGCGCGGCGAACAAGTCGCCGGGGAGGGCCGTGCGCTGTTCGGTTTGGAATTGCGGCTCGGGAACCTGCGCTAGTGAAAGATACTCGGCAAAGCGCCGCGCCGAGAGGTCCTCGGCGGCACAGGCCAGCAACGCCAGCAAGGCCCGGCCGCCCGGCTCAGGCAAGCGAGTTCCAGCAACAAAGTAGGCCGCGATTCCGGCACGCGCCAACGCCTCTTCCACATAGGGGCCGTAACGCTCGGGCGCGTGGCAAAGGATCGCCATTCGATCAAACGGCACGCCGCGCGCGGCCTCGGCCTGGATACGCCGCGCGATCTCCACGCACTCGTGCAGCTCGCCCGGCGCCGAGACTACTGTTACGGAGTCATCCAAGGGCGCTGGCGCCGGCGTGCTGGCAGCCAGCAAATGTTGCTGCAGACGGCCTAGCGATCGATTTTCACAGGGGGCCAGATACTCGCTGGCGGTCGCCAACGCGGCTTCCAGCCGGGCCGCCGTAGCCTCGTCGCCGGCCGCGACAGTAGCTAGGACGTCGGGAGCGAGCGCAGCCAAAGCCGCAATCAATTCCTGCTCGATCATGCACTCGATCGGGATATCGACCAGAAGCAGCGGCAGGCCGGCCAGTGAGGGCAATGGGTGACGGCACAGGGCGGCGCATGCGGCGGTAAAAATCGCGGCCTGGTCCGCCAATCGAGCACCTGTCAATTCGGCCTCGAACTCCGTCACAACCATCGCCAAGGCCGCGCCGGCCTCGCCCAGCGCCGCCAATGCGGTGGGCGAGATGCGGTTCAGGCGCAACTCTACGATGGTGCGGGTGAGCGCGGCGGAGAAGCCGGGTAGTCCGCGCACCGCGGCGAAGTAGGTCAACTGCTCGCCGATTCGATTGAGTACGCGGGCGGTCACGGCCTCCAAGGCCAAGCCACGCGCAGGTGCCAGCCCCGCGGCCAACAGATCGTCGGAGGCCAGCAAGCCCGCCAGCCGCTCCAAGGTTAGCCGCGCCGGGCCGAACAGAGCGCCGCGGGCGTAGGCCAGCATTTGGAGCAGTTCGTCAGCGCTGGGGCGGTTGGGCGCGACGATCAGGATTTGCCGGTCGGCCGGTTGCGCCTCCAACCACTGACGCGTCCGCTGGAGCCGGAGCGCGGCGCTGGGCGAGCGCACTATTCGCACCACGGCTATCGGATAGCCTCCATTGCACCTCAAGCATACCGTTTGAACCCGCCCGGCGGCAGCCGCATGGGGTTATCTTTCAACAGGCTCCGCGATGGTTGCCAACCTGGTGCCGCCTGCGCCAACATCAGAACCAGGCCACCCAGGACGAGAGGTTCACGATGGACTATGCTCTGACGATTTTTCCCACCCAGTACTCCATTGATATCAGGGAGCTGGCCCAGCAAGCCGAACAGCGCGGTTTCGAGGCCTTGCTCGTGCCCGAGCATACCCATATTCCGGCCTCTCGCCGCACGCCCTTTCCTGGCGGCGGCGAACTGCCGCGCCATTATTATTCCACCTACGATCCTTTTGTGGCGCTGGCGACCGCCGCAGCGGTGACCAAAAAGCTGCGGATCGGCACCGGCATCTGCCTGGTGATCGAGCGCGATCCGATCACCCTGGCCAAGGAAGTCGCCTCGCTCGACGTGCTCTCGGGCGGCCGCTTCATTTTCGGCATCGGCGCGGGCTGGAACGCCGAGGAAATGGAAAATCACGGTACTCAGTTCAACACCCGCCGGCGCGTGTTGCGGGAGAAGATCGAGGCGATGAAAGCGATCTGGACTCAGCAGGCGGCTGAGTATCACGGCCAATTCGTCAATTTCGATCCCATCTGGTCCGATCCCAAACCCTTGCAGAAGCCCCATCCGCCCATCCTGATCGGAGGCAGCACGCCGGCCGCGATGCGAGCGGCACTGCGCTACTGCGACGGCTGGATGCCTATTCCAGGCCGCGGCGGCAGCGATCCGCTGGCAGAAATTCAGCAGTTTCGCCGCTTGGCACAGGAAGCCGGGCGCGATCCTCAATCGATTCCGCTAAGCCTGTTCATGGCACCTTCGGACCGCAAGCTGCTCGATCGATTCGCCCAGGCAGGCGTGCAGCGGGCGATTTTTGCGCTGCCCTCGGACACGCGCGAGAAAGTGATGCCTCTGCTCGACCGCTATGCGGCGCTGATGCAGGGCTGAATGCCGAGGTTGTAAAGTGAGTAGGACTGCGCGGGCGAGAGGTGGTCAGTCAGGATTGCCCAGTTGTCTTGCCCAAAAGCGAGAGCGCATAGTGGGCGGCGCCAATCAGCCCGGCCTCTGGAGTGAGCGCGACCTGGACCGAGAGCCCTCGCAGGAAGGACTCGAAGCGCCCCTTGGCCACGAAGCTGCGGATGAAGGCACCTTTGCGCAGGACCGCCATCAGCTTGGGCGCGATCCCGCCGCCAATGTAGATCCCGCCCACCGCCAGCGTGCGCAGCGCGAGGTTGCCGGCCTCGGCGCCGTAAAGCGAGGCGAACATCTCCAAGGCCATCTCGCACAGCGGCGCGGAGCCATCTAATCCGGCCTCGGCGATCGCGACGCTGCGGTCGGCGGCTGCGGCCAGCCGCTGCTGCAACCAGGGGGGCTCGGGAGCATAATTCCGATCGCGCAAGAAATCGTAAATGTTGAGCAGGCCGGGGCCCGAAAGCACCCGCTCATAACTGATATGCTGGCCCAAGCGCTCCTGCAGGTAGCGCAGCAGCTCGATTTCGCGCGCCTCGCGGGGCGCGAAATCGGCGTGCCCACCCTCGCTGGCCTGCGGTTGAAAACTCTGGCCGTCCCAGTACAACATCGCCTCGCCCAGCCCGGTGCCGGCCGCGATTACGCCGATGTTGCCGGGGTGGCGCGCGCCAGCCTGTAAATTAAGCTCTTCCAGGTCAGCCGCCGCCAAGTGGGGCATCCCGTACGCGGTGGCGGCGAGGTCGTTGAGCAGGCGCAGGCGGGAGATACCCAAGGCGGCAACCAATTGCGCTTCGCTGACCTCCCAATGCAGATTGGTGGCATGCACCCGGCCGTCGATCACGGCGCCCGCGATGCCGAAGCAGGCGGCCTGCAACGACGGGGTCTGGCCTCCGAGGAACTCCTTGAGGACCGCCTCCAAAGAGGGGTAATGGGGGCTGGGAAAGAGTTGCTGGCGCACTTTGCGCAGGTTCGCGCCCTGGGGCTCAAAAAGGGCCAGGATGGTTTTGGTCCCGCCGATATCACCCGCCAGAATCATGCGGCTCGCTTCGCTAGCGCACTACCCCGCCAACAACTTATCCAATTGGGTGCCCCGCGAGCGCACAAACGCTTTCGCGCCCAGGACCCCTCTTCTCGCGGACCGCGAGCGCAAGGCGCCGAGCACGGTATCACGCATCCCAAGAAACTGAAGTTCACCTGCCACTGAATCCCCACACGTGAATCTAAGCGCTGGTATTTTCGCAGGCCGCACTTGCGTAAAATGGCGCCCTTCCTCAATCTTCTCCCACCTGCCTAGGAGTGGAATAGGAGGGATGACGCCTTGGTTGGACATTCTCGGCAACCAACCGGCGCTGGCATCATCAGACTATTTGTCGGCATATATGTTCATCACATCAGTGAGCAAACGGATCGCATCGGCACGCTGGCGCTGAAAGGAATTGCGTCCGATGATCGAGCCAAAGCCGCCGCCGGCACGAATCGCGCGGATCTCCTCCAGGATGTCCTCGTTGCGTCCCTTGGTCTCGCCGCCGGAGAAAATCACGATCCGATGGCCGTTGAAGGCGCTCTGGACGACGTGGCGCACGCGCTCGGCTAGGGTCGAGATCGGCACCCGATACTGTTCGTAAACCTTGCGCGCGGGCTCTTCTTCGATATGGGCGGTGGGCAGCTTGACCTTAATCACGTGGGCGCCGAGCTGAGCGGCGATTTGGGCCGCGTAGGCGCACACATCCACCGCGGTCTCGCCCTCTTTGCTCAGATCCGAGCCGCGCGGATAGGACCAAACCACCGAGATCAATCCTGCTTCCTTGGCCAGCTCGGTCAACTCCCGGCATTGTTCGTACATCGACACGCGATGGGCGGAGCCGGGGTAGATGGTGAAGCCCACCCCCACGCAGCCCAGCCGCAGCGCGTCTTCCACTCCCGCGGTCATCGCTGGCAACGGATCCTTTTCGGCTAGCAGGACGTCGTGGCTGTTGCACTTGAGAATGAGAGGAATCTCGCCCGCGAAGCGCGCAGCGCCGGCCTCCAAAAAGCCCAGCGGGGCTGCATAGGCGCTCAGTCCCAGCTCGATCGCCAGCTCAAAGTGATAGAGCGGATCGTAGCCTGGAGGATTGGGCGCAAAGCTGCGCGCCGGTCCATGCTCGAAACCCTGATCGACGGGCAGGATCACCAGCCGCCCGCTGCCGCCCAGACGGCCATGGTTTAGCAGGCGCGCCAGATTGGTCAGCACCCCAGGGTTGTGACCGCTGTACCAGCCCAGTATCTCGCGTACGCGTGGCGTCATCGATTGTCTCCCTTCAAGCCTGTTACCCAAATGGGCCTCTTATCTTTACCCCCGGCATAGACCGCCAGCGCCATCTGGCGCGCCAACCCCAAGGTCGTGACGAAAACTTCGTCGCGGGTCAGATCGGGCAGTTGGCGGGCCAACAACGCCGCCCGTGAGGGCAGCGGCGCCGCGATCGAACGCGGCTGGGCAATGGCCTGCGCATAAGTGGCCACCAACCGCTGCGCGTCGCGTGCAAAGCTCGCCGCCAAGCTGCTCGCCCCAGTCTTCCATCGAACCGTAACCCGGCGCAATTGCCATTCATCGGCCGCCGCCAAGCGATGGGCGATAGCGCGTACCGGACCGCGGGGACCGCGCAGCTCCCAGCTCAGCTCGTGATCCGACCTCACCTGCCCACCCACCGGCTGCCAGTTCAAGCGCCCGGCC
>Ga0070737_10000394_pt1 | contig 98096 bp, 76 predicted proteins | sample Coa_R1_10_FD_66438 | JGI IMG/M metagenome (GOLD analysis project Ga0070737, IMG submission 66438) | Surface soil microbial communities from Centralia Pennsylvania, which are recovering from an underground coalmine fire - Coalmine... | ecosystem: Environmental > Terrestrial > Soil > Unclassified...
CCACTCATAACTCGGGGTGCAGGGGTTTCACCCCTGCCGGGGTGCGGGGTGTCCCCGCTTGCTTCCCCTCCCATCCTGACGGGCCGGAGGCCCGCTGAAAGAATTATGAGTGGATGGCAGATACTAAGAGTGACTTTCTGTGCAAAACCACTGAGAGACAAGTAGCAATCTCTCTTCAATTGCCGGGCCGCGCAAGAAGCTATTTGACGAAACCAACGCAGGTGACTTAAAATTGTGATATAACATATCTAACAAGCGCATAATAAAACAGATTTCCTGGTGCCAGAATATCTGTTTATGCAAATGCATACATACCCGCAAATTTCCGTCATATAAAAGGAGAAAATATGCCATCTCAAGGATATGTGCGATTCCCTGCCATTCATCAGGATCGCATCGTGTTTGTTTCTGAGGATGATCTATGGTTGTTGTCGAGCGCGGGCGGGCGAGCGGAACGTCTGACAGCAGGCGTGGGCGAGGTGAGTTTCCCACGTTTTTCGCCGGATGGAACTCAGATCGCTTTTGTCGGCCATGAAGAGGGACCCGGCGAGGTTTATGTGATGCCGGCCGGTGGTGGAGACGCGCGTCGCCTGACCTTTCAAGATGCCTCCTGTCGCGTATTGGGCTGGTCGCCCGATGGTGAAGATATACTCTACGCCAGCAATGCCGGTCAATTTGCCGAGCGTTTTCAGGTCATCTACGCCATCAGTCCTGAGGATGGACGGCCGCGGGAGCTTCCCTATGGCCTGGCAAATGCCATTTCGTTTGGCCCGGATGGTGGCGTGGTGATTGGCCGCAATATCAATGTGCGGGAAATGTCCCACCAGAAACGCTATCGCGGTGGCCGAGTTGGGCATCTGTGGTGCGATATTAATGGCAGCGGCAACTTTCAACGTCTACTCAACCTTGAGGGCAATGTCGCCGACCCCTGCTGGGTGGGCGAGCGCATCTACTTTATCTCAGATTATGAAGGTGTCGGCAACATCTATTCCTGTACTCCTCGTGGCGAGGACCCGCGCCGCCATACCGATCACCAGGACTTCTATGCGCGCCATCTCTCGAGCGATGGGCGGCGGCTCGTCTATCAAGCAGGCGCCGACCTGTACCTGTTTGATCCTGCCGAAAATACTGCGCGTCGCCTGGATGCGCAATTGCCGAGCATACGCACGCAGCGCAACCGCAAATTCGTTCCTGCCGGTAGTTACCTGGATAGCTATGCCCTGCATCCGCAAGGCTATGCTGTAGCGCTTACGACGCGCGGCAAGGCCTTTACCATGGGCAACTGGGAGGGGCCGGTAGTGCAGCATGGCGAGCCAGACGGCGTGCGTTACCGCAAACTTGAATGGCTCAACGATGGCAAGCGTCTGGTTGCCGTCAATGACGCCTCTGGCCGTGAAAGCCTGATCGTCTTTGACCCGCAGGGAGCCGTCGAACCAAAAACATTGAACGATATCGAGTTTGGGCGCGTCATGCGGCTGGCCGTTTCGCCAACGGACGATGTTGTTGCCATTACCAATCATCGCAACGAGGTGCTTGTCGTCGATCTCGAGGCCGGGGCCGCTCGCGTGCTTGACCGCAGCGATTACGGTGAGATTCAAGGCATCTCATGGTCTCCTGATGGGCGCTGGCTCGCGTATGGTTTCCCGTTTACTGCGCAGAAGACGGCTATTAAGTTATGCGATGTAGAGAGTAGCGAGACGCACTTCGCGACTGAGCCTGTCCTGCAAGATGTCTTGCCGGCTTTTGACCCTGAAGGGAAATACCTCTACTTTCTGGGCTATCGCATTCTCAATCCGGTCTACGATAACCTGCAATTCGACCTCGGCTTCCCGCGGGGCGTGAAACCCTATATCATCACGTTGCAGAAGGATTTGCGCTCGCCTTTTGTTGCTGAACCGAAGGCTCCCGGCGAAAAAGAGAAAGATAAGGATAAGCAGAAAGGCAAGGAGCGAGAGAATGCCGGAGATAAGCAGCGTGAAGGCGAGGCCTCAGAAACCCCGGAAGAGCAGGATGAGGGTGGAAATGGAGAATCGTCGAAGCCACCTGCTCTAGTAATCGATCTTGAAGGCATTACATCGCGAGTCTTGCCATTCCCTGTAGCGGAGGGCTGTTATGACCAAATTCTGGGCATGAAGGGGAAGGCGCTGTTCTTATCTCACCCTATTGAGGCCGCGCTCGAACTGCCTATCGAGAGGCCCGAAAGCAAGGGCCATATCGACAGCTATGACTTCGAAGCGCACAAAAGCGAGTCGATCATCGAGGGCGTCAATGACTTTACCATATCGCGGGATAGCAAGACGCTGCTCTATCGCAGCAATCACCGCTTGCGTGTGCTGAAGGCGGGCGAGAAACCGCCCAAGACGGAAAATAATGAACATGCTGGCCGTGAGAGTGGCTGGCTTGACCTGCATCGTGTCAAAGTCTCAGTGCAACCGGAGGCAGAGTGGAAGCAGATGTTCCATGAAGCCTGGCGCTTGCAGCGCGAGCACTTCTGGACAGAGGATATGTCAGGTATAGATTGGGATGCCATCTACGCGCAATACGCTCCATTATTGGATCGGGTCGGGTCGCGCTCGGAGCTATCTGATCTCTTCTGGGAACTGCAAGGAGAGCTGAATACATCCCATGCCTATGAGCAGGGAGGCGATTACCGGCACGGCCCGCAGTACCGCCAGGGATTCCTGGGCGTAGACTGGCAATATGACGCGGAGAGCGAGCGTTACCGTATTGCCAACATCGTCAAGGGCGATCCCGCCGATAGCCGCAAAACATCGCCGCTTACCGGCCCTGGCCTGAATGTTTCTGAAGGAGATGCTGTCCTGGCGGTCAATGGCCAGCGCGTCAGCCCAAGGCGCAGCCCGCAGGAATTGCTGGTCAACCAGGCTGGAAATGAAGTGCAGCTCACCATTGAAGATGCGGAGACGAAAGAAACACGCGTAATTACCGTCAAGGCTTTGTCTGATGAGACGCCCGCCCGCTATCACGACTGGGTAGAACACAATCGCGCGCTGGTCCACGAAGTCTCGCAGGGGCGCGTTGGCTATGTGCATATTCCTGATATGGGCCCCAATGGCTACGCGGAATTTCATCGCAGCTATCTGACCGAATATGACTATCCCGCGCTTCTCATCGATGTAAGATGGAATCGTGGCGGTCATGTTTCCGGTCTCTTATTAGAAAAACTGGCCAGGCGCCGCATTGGCTATGATTTCTCACGCTGGGGCCAGCCAGAGCCCTATCCCGCCGAATCGCCGCGCGGCCCGATGGTAGCTCTTACCAACGAACATGCGGGTTCGGATGGCGATATCTTCAGTCACAGTTTCAAACTGATGGGATTGGGCCCATTGATCGGTATGCGCACCTGGGGAGGCGTCATTGGCATTAACCCTCATCATAAACTGGTTGACGGTACCATCACTACCCAACCCGAAGCCGCATTCTGGTTCAAAGATGTCGGCTGGAACGTTGAAAACTATGGCACCGACCCCGACATCGAGGTGGATATTGCCCCTCAGGACTACGCACACAACGTCGATCCACAGCTCCAGCGGGCCATTGAGGAAGCCCTGCACCAGATCGAGGTGCGACCAGCTTTGGAGCCGAGGCCGGAGGAGCGGCCTAGAAAAACGGTGAGATGAGGAGATGAGGAAAATCGATTGACATTCCACCCCGAACTCAGTACAATATATTCAAGCAACTAAATAGTAATCTCCTCTGAGAAGAGTAAACATCAGTATCCTGATAGAGAAGGTGGGCCAGAAGGCTGGAAGCCCCCGCAGCGTCCTGATGTTGAATGTCGCTCGGATTGGCTGCCGCAGAAATCCGTCGTTTAAAGGGAAAATAGAGCGGCACGGGTGAGCCCGTTATAGCGAGACCCCGATAGAATCCTGTTGAACGTACAGGACTGGTCGTGGTGGCGAGTGCGCCGGGTCGGCAACGCCCGGCGAAATGAGGTGGTACCGCGAAAAAGTGCCCTTTTCGTCCTCATCTGGATGAATTGGGCTTTTTTTATTGGTCTGAAATTGGCAGAGATTGTTCGCTGCCCCTTGTATCAATCTCATTTCTCGAAGGCGTACTCAAATCAAAGGAGGAGATCATGAGCTTGTCAAAACGCTATAATCCTGCCACGGCTGAGCCCCACTTGCAGGCTTTCTGGCAACAATCCGGCATCTATTACTTTTCGCGTAGCAGCAATACACCTGTATACTCAATCGATACGCCGCCGCCCACTGTTTCGGGCCATCTCCACCTGGGCCATGTTTATTCTTATAGCCATACCGATTTTATGGCGCGGTTCTGGCGTATGAATGGCTACAATGTCTATTACCCGATGGGCTTCGACGATAACGGTCTGCCAACCGAGCGGCTCGTGGAGAAACGCCTGCATATTACGGCTCCCCAGGTGGGGCGCAAGGCATTCATCGAAAAATGCCTGGAAATGAGCGCCCAGGAGGAGAAAAACTACGAGGCGTTGTGGCAGCGGCTGGGACTTTCGATAGACTGGCGCTACACCTATAGCACCATCAATACGCTTTCGCGGCGCACCTCGCAGCTCTCCTTTATCGATCTTTATCATAAGGGATTGGCCTATCGTAAGGAAGCGCCGACGATCTGGTGCCCTGAGTGCCGCACCGCGATTGCGCAGGCCGAATTAAGCGACCTGGAGCGAGAGAGCGAGTTTATCACCCTGGCCTTTCGGCTTGAAGGTGGGGATACTCTTCCTATAGCCACAACGAGGCCGGAGCTATTGCCTGCCTGCGTTGCCATATTCGTGCATCCAGGCGATTCTCGCTATCAAAAATATGTCGGCCAGCAGGCGACGGTGCCGCTTTTGGGCCAGCAGGTGCCAATATTGGAAGATACAAAGGCCGACCCCGAAAAGGGCAGCGGGGCTGTGATGTGCTGCACGTTCGGCGACGTGACCGATGTGGAATGGTGGTATAAATACCACCTGCCGTTGAAAATAGTGGTAGACCGCGATGGCATGTTGACCGGCGCGGCAGGCGAGTTTGCCGGCTTGACGACCAGGGAGGCGAGACGCAGGATTATCGAGAATCTGGAGCATCGCGGGCTCGTGCTGGCTCGCCAACCGGTGAGGCAATCGGTGCGCGTACACGAGCGCTGCGATACACCTGTTGAGTATATTGTCACGCACCAGTGGTTTATCCGCGTGCTGGACTTTAAGCAAGAGTTGCTTGATGCCGGAGAACAAATTACCTGGTACCCTGAGCATATGAAGGCGCGCTATCGTGAGTGGGTAGAGAACCTGGGCTGGGACTGGTGCATCTCGCGCCAGCGCTATTATGGCGTGACGTTTCCGGTATGGTACTGCGCCGAGTGCGGAGAAGTGTTGCTGGCCGGTGAGGATCAATTGCCCGTAGACCCGACGGAACAATCGCCAACAAGGGCCTGCCCGTGTGGCAGCTCATCCTTCACCCCCGAGGGGGATGTAATGGATACCTGGGCAACGTCCTCCATGTCGCCGCAGATCGTGGCACGTTGGCTGGAAGACAGCGAACTCTACGATATGGTCTTTCCCATGTCGCTGCGACCGCAGGCGCACGAGATCATTCGCACCTGGGCTTTCTATACCATCGTGAAGTCCTACCACGGATTCGGGGTGTTGCCGTGGAAAGAGATAGCGATTTCCGGCTGGGGTATTGCCGGAGAGGGCGCCGGTAAAATCAGCAAGAGTCGAGGTGGCGGGCCGATGCCGCCTATGGAGATGATCGAGAAGTACTCGGCAGACGCAGTACGTTACTGGGCCGCCAGCACAGGCTTCGGCAAGGACTCGATTATCAGCGAGGAGAAGATTTCCACCGGAGCCAAGCTGGTCACGAAGTTGTGGAATGTGGCCCGCTTCAGCGAGCGTTTTCTGGCAGGGTATCAAGTACCGGCGGGACTGCCCGCCTTCACGCCAACAGACCGCTGGCTGCTTTCCCGCGCGCAGCGGCTGATTCTGCGCGCAACAGAACTGATGTGTAATTATGAGTACGCCGCCGCTAAGAGCGAAACAGAGAGCTTCTTCTGGCGCGAGCTGGCCGACAACTACCTGGAAATGTCTAAAGCGCGCCTGTATGACGCCTCTAATGAGATGCACGAAGGTGCCCGGTATACGCTCTTTCACGTATTCCTGGTGGTATTGAAGCTGTTTGCACCATTCCTCCCTTATATAACGGAGGCGATCTACCAGGCTCTCTTCGCTAGCAATGATGGAGTGAAGTCCATTCACAATGCCTGCTGGCCGCGGGCTGATGAGGCATTGATTGATGAGCGGGCTGATGAGGCAGGGGAATTATTGGTAGAACTGGCAACTGCCGTGCGTCGCTATAAGAGTGAAGCCAGCATCTCGCTGGGTACGGAGTTGCAACGCCTGCAACTGGCCACCGAGGATGCTGGGGTAGCTACCATGTTGCGCCAAGCCAGGCCTGATATCCAGAGTGTGACGCGGGCCAGGGAAATCGAGGTGAGCCCGAGTCTTGATCCTGGCTTGGCGCAGATACAAACACAGGGTAAAGTTCGAGTTGCTTTGTATACTGAATAAAGTGGGCAAACCCGTAGGGACACGTCTGCCCTGAGACCTCCGCAGGGAAAGTACCGAGCAGATGGCAAAAGCCAACGCCTGCTGCCTGTCATGGCACTACCATGAGAACAGGCGCCAGGCGGTGTCCCTACGGAATGGGATGATAGGTGAGAAGCTGTCTCCTTTCTTACAAGACATTCGTACCATCTATGGAGACGGAAAATTCCTACTTTGTTACAAATTTCCGTGTCCTCCAGTTTCTCTTATCGGAAAGAGTTAGAAAACTGTTTTGAGAGGAGAATAATAGTTCTGGGTATTCGTGGAATAATAGGTGTACATGTCACGTTGTTATTAAGGCAGGTAGAAATATCTGCTCCTGCACAATCTTTTCCCACTCGTTCCCGTTTCCATCATTATCCACGCCTTCTTGTGGTCTGATGGGTGAGAGGTACGGGTTGAGGAGTAAGGAAAATCTTTCACCCGGCTATTCTACATCAGGAGTTGAGATATGAGTCAAACAGCAGATGTTGGGCGCCGGGCCGTCTTTCATGAAAACGACCTGGTAATCTGGCATTATTCTAATGGTAATCGTTCTATCCCTGTTCCCGCCGTCGTGGTTCGCGAGGAGCCAGATGGGGTAATCATCAGGGCACGCATCGAGGGCAAAACCGAGGTGCTGCGTGTTGATCCCGATCAACTCGTTGCCCGTTAGTTCATCTAGCTACGAGAAACGAGGGCTGATTGGCGCCACTCCCCAGATGTTGTGTCGGAATGCGGAGCATCTCAGGAGTGGTGTCGCTTTTTATTCTGTAAATCGGCGCATCTCATTGTGCCCCTGTGTTAAAAACGTGGTACAATCTGTGCATCTAGAAAGGAGCAGCGACAGAGAATGATATGCCTTCTCTGGCATCAATTGGTGAAACTTCCCATTTTGTCGCGTATATAGCAGCATGAGCGAAACCGCAGGTCCGATTGCCGATATTAAAGAGGAGGCAATGCGCATTAGTGAGGCCGCGAATGCAGTGAGCATCCCCTTACGTCTGCTTGGGGGGCTAGCGATTTACTTTCAATGCCCGGTCGTGAGGTCAGATACACGTTTCCAGCGTCCCTACAAGGATATGGATTTCGTCACGCTTTCGAAAGCGAGCGCGAAAATCAAAGCATTATTTACAGATCTTGGATATGCAGGCAATAAGAACTTCAATGCGCTGCATGGGCACCAGCGACTCCTCTTCTGGGATGAGCGGCACCAGCGGCAAATCGATATTTTCGTTGATAGAATGCAGATGTGCCATAGCTTCGATTTTCGCAATCGCCTGGACATCGATGCGCGCACCTTATCGATATCCGATCTCCTGCTCACCAAACTGCAAATCGTCGAACTTAACGAAAAAGACATCGTCGATACGCTGGCTCTGTTTCATGACTATGGTATTACCGGCAACGAGCAGGGTATTCACATTGGCTACATTACCGGTTTGACCTCAAACGATTGGGGGCTCTACAAAACATTGGAGACCAACCTGAAAAAGATGAAGGCGTATGCCGGCGAGCATGGCTTTCCTGCTCAGATACCCGAGCGCATCGATAGTCTGCTGTCGGCTATCGAGGCTCACCCCAAATCGTTCGCGTGGAGAACGCGCGCCATGGTTGGGGAGCGCGTTCGCTGGTACGAACTTCCAGAAGACCCACGTTAGAAAAGTACCAGAGGCTTTTGAGATGAAAACGTGCGGGTAGGGGGTGACCCTTGCGGTCATCCTGTAAAGTCCGGTGTGCAAAATATCCATCCGGCAGGTGGATTATGGCCCGCTTCGTGCATTGCTTTTTTCCTGTGCCTTTTGTATACTTTGCTAAAAGTCCTTACTTTGTCGTTTCTCATGCGAGGCATGGAGGGAAACTCTGCATTGCTCTGGTAGCCGCCCCTGGTGCCAGAAAAGAGGAGAGGACATGGCAAAATATCTTCGCTGTTACATGTGTTCTGACCTGCATGCCGCCAACCGCACCTACCGCAAGCTGCTGAATGCCATCAAGATGAATGTCTATGAGGCGCGCGTCGTTCTCATTGCCGGTGATTTGACCGGCAAAGCCATTGTCCCCATCGTCGCACAGGGTAATGGGCGCTACACAGCCACATTTCTCGATCAAGACTACGTGGTTGAAACTGAGGCCGAGCTGCAAAACCTGGAGCAGGCCATCTCCGATATTGGCTACTACCCTCATAGAACTGATCAGGATGAGGTCAATATGCTGCGTGAGAATTCCGGTAAGATGCGTGAATTGTTTCGCCAGAAAATGGCGCAACGCGTCGCCGATTGGGTTGCGCTGGCCGAGGAGCGTATCGGTAAGAGCGGCGTCCAGTTTTATATGATGCCCGGCAATGACGATGATCGCGGCGTCGATGCCATGATCGAGCGCTCAAGCTATGTAATCAACCCGGTTGGCAAAACCATTCAACTGGATGAGCATCATGAAATGATCAGCTTTGACTACGCCAATCCGACCCCCTGGCGCACTCCTCGCGAATGGGGCGAGGAAGAATATTACGAACATATCAAAGCGAGCGCCAGTACATTGAAGGATATTAGCCGCGCCGTTTTTATGATACATGTCCCGCCATACGATAGTGGCCTGGATACTGCCCCCGAACTGGACAAGAATTTACGTCCAAGGGTAACCATGGGTGATGTGTTGCGTGTTCCGGTGGGAAGCACAGGTGTGCGAAGAGCCATCCAGGAACTTCAGCCCCTGGTCAGCGTGCATGGTCATGTCCACGAGGCTCCCGGCCAGGGCAAAATTGGCCGCACCACCTGTTTCAATGCTGGAAGCGAAGCCAACCAGGGTATCCTGCGCGGCTTTGTTTTTGACCTGAGTAAGGACAAACTGGAACGCTCGTTTCGCGTCCAGGGTTAGACCTCTTGCGATTCATCTCATCTGACGGCGGAGCCGTACCCGCGGACGAGTGGCGTTGATGGGATGGATAAGAACAGTGATCTTCCCGGATCTGAAAGCGAGACGAATCCAGAATGAACAACAGAAAGGGGTTGTGTATAAGCATGGCAAAATCTGTTGCGCCAGGCGGCTTGTTCGTCAGGCAGGCGTCGGGGTTGGTACGCGATGTCAGTATGGCAAACGCGCTCTTCTTCAACATCGCCGCCTTTGTAGGGACGGCAGTAGGTTGGGCTGTCGTCTTCTACGCGCTCTACCCGGAATGGCAGGCCCTGGGTATTTCGGCCTACGCCTACATGGCTGTGCTCACCGGCATCGCCTGCTTCTTCCTGGGATTGATCTTCTCCAGCCTTACCACCGCGATGCCGCGCAGTGGTGGTGACTACGTTTTCACCTCCCGCATCATCAGTCCATTCTGGGGCTGGCTCGAGAGCTGGACCCTCGTCGGTTCCGCGCTCACCATCATCGGCTTTGAAATCATCGTCGCTGTTCACAATCTTCAACTGACCGGCATCCTGCTCGGCGTTGCCTTCCCTGGAAGCAGCTTCGCCAACGCGCAAAACTGGCTGCAGGACAATACCAGCAGAATCATCACCGGCATCATCATCATGCTGATCATTGCCGGCATCTCCGTCCTGCGCACGCGCACCTTCCACAAAGTCGTCACCGGCCTCACTATCTTCGCTATTGTTTCAGTTGCCATCAGCTTTTTCGGCGCCTTTACCATCGATTCGAACTCGATGAATGCAGCCCTGCCCGCGCTTGGCACTTCATCGAAAGCTATGATGGATGCTGCGACAAAAGCCGGTTACTCGCTCGGAAACCCCGACTTCTCACTGCTTGGATTGATCGGCCTGGCAGGACTGGTCAGTGTTATTCTCTTCCAGTTCATTGGTTTCCAGTTTTCCTCTTATATTGCCGGTGAGGTCAAGGGGAATGTGCGGCGCTCGGTCTTCGTCGCGGTCATTGGAGCGCTTGTCTTCGCCGTCTTCATGAACTCGCTCTATATCGATGTGCTGGGCAATCGTTTCGGCTTCAACCTGACCAATGCCTGGGGTTATCTCTACTGGAATACGAGCAATGCGCCCCTCAACGGGCAACCTCCGTTCACACCGGTTATGGCAACGGCAGTGCATCCGGGGGCGTGGCCGCTCTGGTTAATTGTGGCGTTGGGCAATATCACCCTCAATGTCCTGCTCTGTCCCGTCTATGCCATCTTCCTCTCGCGTATTGTGCTGGCATGGGCACTTGACCGCCAGGTGCCGGAATGGTTCAGCGCGGTAAATGAGCGCACAAATGCGCCACTACGCGTCATTATTATCGCCATCCTGCTAGGGGCCGTCTTCTATGTGCTGACGTTCTTCGGCGTTTCCCTGGCAAGCACTACCTTTTTCGGCATCCTGCTCGCGGGGCTTACCTGGATCATGCCCGGACTGAACGCCATCCTGATCCCTTATCGCCGTCCAGACCTTTTCCAACTCACCAACAATACCGGGAAATTCCTGGGCTTGCCCAAGCTGGTCTGGTACGGCATCCTCTGGCTGATCTTTATCGTGCCCGTCTACGCAGCCGCATTTGTCTACCCGGTTGTCAAGGGATTGCAGGCAAGCGGCAGTTCCTACCTGTCTTTGTCTAACTCCAGCGGCGTGGGTTGGGCACTGGTTATTATTGCGGCCGGTATCGTGATCTACTTCGTGATGAAAGCCGTGAACAATAGCCACGGTATCAATACGAGGATGATTTTCCAGGAGTTGCCACCGGACTGATCCATAAGTTCTGTTAACTTACAAATATAGAGCCGACTCAGTGCTACTCTGCTGAGCGGCTCTATTTAGATATTGTCCTGGTTAATTGTCAGTTTGAGTAGGAAATTTGCCTTTGCAGATAGGTGAGAGATGAGGAAAAGGTATCCCAGAATAAGTTCTCAAACCCGTTCGTTTTCTGAGTAATAAAGGGAGATAGATAACAATGGAGCGGCTTAGCGACTCAACAGAGCTAGTTAAAGATATCATTCAAAATGTCATCTTCCCAGCTATTGCGAAATTTATAGAGAAAAAGGAGGAGGAGAAGGAAGAGGAAGGGAAACATTCTTCTTCCCTCTCAGTGGTCGTAACTGAAGACATAGTTCTCCACGGTGGAGAAATCCTCCTGAAAAAGGCTTTGGGTTCTATGTTAGGGGAATTTGATCCTAAGAGCAGGCAGATTATCTTACGGCTTGATAACCTCTCAGAGGGGATCAAGGCGCTGCGCACTACCTTTTACAATTCGATGAACGATGTGATCTGGAAGTTAGAATGGCAAAGCCAGACCCTGGCGGATATCCGTACAATAGTATCGGAACCGTTTCAAACACAGGCAAATGCACTATATCGTCGCGCTGAGCGCTCCTACTCTCGTGGATTGCCTGATAAGGCACTAGAAGATCTTCTTTTAGCAGCAAAGCTAGACTATGAGAACGTCGCGGTGTATAAAACTCTCGGTAACTTCTTCTATTACGACCGCCATGACTTGCCGATTGCCCTCGATTATTTTCAACAAGCGGCAGAAAGTGCTAGTGATGTTCATCACGATGCCAAGAAAGCTGCGGAGTGCCATTTACTTGCTGCTCACGTATGTTCTGATATGGAAGACCGCCTTGAGAAAGCCATTGTCGAATGTGAAAAGGCACTACAGCTTAACCCGGATTTGCCCTATGCACACTATGATTTAGCTAAGTATAAGGCGAAGGCAAGCGATGGCAAAGGAGCGGCCACCGCGTTGGAATATGCCATTCGTGCTGATACCTATTATTATGAGCAGGCAGAGGCAGACCCTGATCTCAAAGACGTCTTAGAAGTGCAAAACCTGCTTACTCATCTGGGTAACGATGCAACGCAGGTGGTTGAAGAGCTAAAGTCTCGGTGTACATACTGGCTCAACAACTTTGTGTTGCCTGGTGATCTAGTTAGCAATCTCCAGCAGATGTTTAATGAACTAGAGCAGGCAACGACTTACATGGAACTCACTGCTGTTGCTCCCCACGCTCGTGCAAATTTGGATACTATCCACAAGCGGCATGAAACCTCATTCTCGGTGGCTTTTACATTGAAGCAGCGAATTGATGGGCTACGATTGCTCGCCTTCTTGCCAGATGGTAAGACCCTTGTAAGCATTGGCGGAAACCTATTAGTAGCGAGAGAGGTGAAATTTTGGGATGTACAGACAGGCAAGTTAAGGTGGATGCTAAAGTTGAATCACTCTCCAGAATCAATCGCTTTCTCGCCAAATGGTGCGATAATGGCAACTGGGTATTACAACGGCGAATTGGAACTTTTGTTTACACGCACAGGAAAGCGGATAAGGGGTCTGAAGGTGAGGGCGGCTGCCGACATATTTTCAATGGCCTTCTCACCTGATGGCAAGACGCTAGCTACAGGGAGTGGAGATCCAGTGTTACCAATACCAAGCGAAGTAAAACTTTGGGACATCCAGACAGGAAAACAGCTAAAATGGAATCAGAAAGAGAACCGCAACGAGATGCTTTTGGTCGCTTTCTCACCTGATGGCCAAACGCTGGTAACCGTAGGGAGGAGAGGTATGATTTCCCAGGTGAGTGAAATAAAGTTCTGGAATTTGCAGACAGGAAAGTTGAAACGACGATCAAAGGAGTTCAGAGGTGGCATTCACTCAATTGCCTTCTCGTCTGATGGCAGGATGCTAGTAAGCGCAGGTAAAAATGGTGAGCTGAAACTTTGGAATATAATGACAGGGAAGTTGGAGTGGACATCAAAACTAAAAAAAGAGGGGATGCCGATTTCGATTGCCTTTACCCTGGATAGCAGGATGTTAGCAGTTGGGAACTCTGATGGTACGGTGCAGGCTTGGCAGCGTGGATTTCCTGGTAAGCTCTCTTAAGAAGAAGTAGGAATCATGCTGTCACTCTTTTGCCGCTTTTGTGCATACTGTTTTCCCGTAAGTGTTCGGACTGATTCTTGAATTCGGGTCGCTACTCTTTAAGACAGCCGAGAGCGGGCCTGTAAATGCCGGGAGGGTGCCTGTTTTACCACATTGATGGTCGCTACCTCGCCCTCATTTTTAGCAATTGGCAGGCTATGCAGTGCGACCGGAATCACATCGTCCATGCGTTCCACAGGCACGAAATGCAGGGCTTTGATGACCTCTTGTGGCACGTCTACCAGGTCATTCATGTTGCGTTTAGGCAGGATGAACGTCTTGATGCCCGCGCGATGAGCCGCCAGCACTTTCTCCTTCACGCCGCCGACCGGCAGCACCCGCCCGCGCAGCGTTATTTCGCCCGTCATCGCCACGTCGCGCCGCGCCGCCCGTTTCGTCAGTGCCGAAATCAACGCCGTTGCCATTGTAATCCCTGCCGATGGTCCATCCTTGGGGATAGAGCCTGCCGGCAAATGCAGGTGGATATCGTATTTCTCGTAAAAACGGCTCTCTGCTCCAAGCTGTCCCGCTCGCGAGCGCGCATATGAGAGCGCCGCTTGCGCTGATTCTTTCATCACATCGCCCAGCTGGCCGGTCAGTGTCAGATTGCCCTTACCATCCATCAAAGTTGCCTCCACGGTCATCAAATCTCCTCCGGCGCTTGTCCATGCCACTCCCGTTGCAATTCCTGCCTCATCCTCCTCTTCTAGCAGCCCATAATAATGTTTTTGCGGCCCCAGGTAATCGGCAATTTTCTCTGCTGTCACTCTTGTCTTCGTGCGGCGACCCTCAGCTACTTTGCGTGCCACCTTGCGCATCACCGTCGCTATCTCGCGTTCCATGTTGCGTACGCCAGCCTCAAACGTATAATCGCGAATGATGCGCTGCATGGTCTCGTCGCTGATTTCGACCCGCGAGGGCTTCAATCCGTGTTCTTTCATCTGCTTCGGGATCAAGAACTGGCGGGCGATGTGCAATTTCTCCTCTTCCGTATACCCTGGCAGCTCGATTACCTCCAGGCGGTCGCGCAGGGCCGGGGGAACAGGGTGCAGCACATTCGCCGTCGTCAGAAACATGACTTTTGAAAGATCGTAAGGCACCTCCAGGTAGTGATCGGAAAAGGCGGAATTTTGCTCAGGATCGAGGACTTCTAACAGCGCGGCGGATGGGTCACCCCGGAAATCCGCGCCGATCTTATCGATCTCATCCAGCACAAACAGGGGATTGATCGTACCGGCCGTCTTCATTGTCTGGATAATGCGACCGGGCAGCGCTCCCACATAGGTACGCCGATGCCCGCGAATCTCGGCCTCATCATGAATGCCGCCTAAGGAGAGACGCACGAACTTACGATTGAGCGCCGCCGCAATTGAACGCCCAAGCGAAGTTTTGCCGACGCCAGGAGGGCCAACGAAACATAGGATTGGGCTGCGCATCGTATCCGAAAGCTTGCGTACAGCGATATACTCCAATATGCGCTCTTTCACCTTCTCCAACCCATAGTGATTCTCGGCCAGGACACTTGCCGCTGCCGCTATATCCAGCCGGTCAACGGTAGCATTATGCCAGGGAATGCTCACCAGCCAGTCCAGGTAGGTGCGAATGATGCCGCCATCAGGGGCCATGGAAGGCATACTATTGAGACGTTCCAATTCTTTCAGTGCTCGCTCCTGCACCTCTTCGGGCATGCCACAGCCCAGTATCTTCTCGCGCAATTCGAGGTTTTCACGGAATGTGGGATCTGTCTCGCCCAGTTCGCGCTGAATGGCCTTCAATTGCTCGCGCAGGAAATATTCGCGCTGGGTTTTATCGACCTCTTGTTGTACCTGGTCATGAATATGACTTTCCAATTCCAGGATGCTCAGTTCTTTCGAAAGCAGGATACTGGTTTTCTGTAATCGTTCCTCGACGTTGAATGTTTCCAGAATTGCCTGGCGTGCCTTCAGAGGAGCATCAAGCGTTGAGACGATGAAATCTGCTAACCACCCGGGTGCATCGATATTCATGGCAGTGATAGTTGCCTCGTCAGAAAGATTATTGCTGAGCCTGACGCATTTTTCATACAGTGCCCGTACCGCTCTCACCAGAGCTTCAAGCCCCAAAGTGTATTCTACCTCGTCGGGTACGACTTCAGCGCGCACATAGATGCATGACTTTTTTGCCAGATTTTCAAAGCGGCGCAAGCGGCGCTGGCCATGAATAAGTATGCTTGTCGTGCCATCGGGCATTTTTAGCATGCGGTCGATCACTGCCTCGACTCCAACATCGTAGAGGTCTTCAGGGTCGGGGTCTTCCTGGTCCTCGTCCAACTGTGCGGCCACGAAGAGGATGCGTTTCCTCCTCATAGCCTCTTCGATGGCTTTGATTGATTGCGTGCGCCCTACAAATAAAGGCGTCACGACATTTGGAAACAGCACCGTATTGCGAATCGGTAGCAGGGGCAGTTCCAACACCTCTGCATGTCTCTCGCGCGATTGAGCCCCATCATGCCTCAGCGTGTCCGTGCTTTGATCAGTTTTCCCTGGAGATGTGAGTTCAGCGATTGTTTGTGCCGCTTTTTTCCTGGCCATATCTGCGCCTCTTATGTGTCTGGTTGATTAGTATTCTACTATGACTCTTTAATAAGGATATACCCCATCAAAGGTTATAAGGTCATCTCACTATTATACAACTCTGCTGCATCCCCTGATCATTGTTGACGAACGTATCAGGGAATGGGATGGGGGACAGGGACGAGCCGCTGTCCCTCCAGGGTGGAGAGGATATTACCTGAGCCGGTTGTCGAAGATCATTAGGAACAGGACCTGATGCTTACAGGGCTTCCGTGCTTGCGATAGATCCTTTCAGCATCTCGGCCTTTTCAAATCTCCCCAGCTTCATGTACGCCTCATACTCATATTCCAGCGCTAAGACCGGAATCTCCATGCCCCGGAACTCTACGAACCGTTTGTACTGCTCCAGGTCTACCGGTTTCTCCCAGGTGCCGTCCGCTAACCGCTTCTGAACGTCTCCCATAATCTCTACCTTGATGCCATTGACACAAAGCTCTCCAAAGTGGGAACGTATCTTTTCCGCGGTCGAGAACTTCACCTTCCGCACCACATACTTCGAAAGATGTTGTTCAATTGCCAATGCCCCTGGCAAATCTGCCTGTAGATCGATATCATTGGGGATGACAGGCACTCCCTGGAGCGCGAAGCTGCAACTGCCCGTCACTACCCAGTTGAGGGGCTTACCGTGCAAACTACTATAGATTCTGCGCAAAGCTTTGGCATAACTCATATCAAACATTTACCCACCTCTCAAAGTAGGGACAGTGGCTCGTGCCTGTCCCTACGGGATTCCCTTATTATTTTGTTAACCTGCATTAACTATGGTCTCAATCCAGGCCATCAGGAGAAGTCCTCAACCAAAGAGGCCCAACAATCTTCTTTGCTCATCAGAAAGTAGCAAGCGAGTATTTCGTTGCACGGGAAATATTTCGGCGCGATCCCATAGTTGCCCGATAACGCTGGTTCTCGTGCCTATCTGAACGCCTCGTTCCCGTAATGCCGCCAGCAATTCCCTTGCGTCGAAAAGGAAAACGGACTCGATAATCCATGGAGTAACGTAGCTATGCGGCATGCCCGGAACTGGTTTGGGCCCGCTGAATACCAGATAATAATCAGGCGAAGGGTCTGTTTTAAGGCTCAGGTCTCCATCTCGCCTGGGATGCCATTGTACATCGACGCTCTTTCCCACGAGTGGCTCCTGCGCGAATATGCCTGCAAATTCTTTGTGAGCAGCAGATTCTATGAGCGTGATATTAAAAATAGTGGACGCTATGTAATCACCTACCGAGCCAATATTTACCGGGCGATCAATGAGATGAGCGATATTATTCTCAACAGTATTTCTTGATTTGATTAGCTCAGCAAGTCGGGGCAAGTTATGCATATCTGATACTCCTCCAATCGGAAATATGGCTGGGGATAAGCGACACTTCAGCTTCATTTTATCATTTGTGTCAATAAGCGCTGCTATTGAGGGACGTAATGTTTCTCTAAATTTTAATGGATTATATCTTTTCAAGCTTTGCTTTGCAGGTAGGTTCGAATCCGTGAGCAGAGCGCGGCTATCTCTTGTGGGCCTCCATGTGGAGCATCAGGCCACTCATCGGTGCGGACGCTCCAGTATTCGTGGGGAGTGCCGGGGTAGCGCGGCACGAGATGAATATGCAGATGCGGTACATGATGCCCCAGCACCCATTCGTAAATATGCTCCGCCCCCTCCGAATCTCTCAGCGCACGACTGAGCCGTGTCACCATCAAACCTATTGCCTGTGCCTCCTGATCTGTCAGATCGGCCAGGCCCGCTACGTGCCGCTTCGGTTCGACCATCAAGTAGCCGAGATAGGTATTCTGGTTGTCATGTAGCAGATAAAGATGCCCTACGTAGAGCATATCGTCTTCATAAATTGCTCGCCCAGGTATGTCGATTTCTCCCCGGTGTTTGCGGCATACAAAGCAATCACTGGTCTGATTCTGTGTACTCATGATGCTGAACCTCCATATGTACTAACGATTTACGTGTACTTTACAAGAGTCTTGATCGGTGAAATGGTACCCATTGCCAGTTGTTCAAACGTATCTGCAAGCTTATTTTTCGTCGTGATACAATCAAAGAGCCTTTCCAGATGGTGCGGATGTTCTTGCACGTGCTGGAAATACCACCTGGCATGCTCCTGGTAGTCCCAACCGTCGCTCGAGCCAACAATGAGCAATTCTTTCTCATGAAAAGCCGGTGTTAATACCAATGACTCGATATTGCCATCGGCAAGAATACAAATACGCCCCTGGTGCTGCATCTTTTCCTGTAAAAACTCAAACGCCATATTATGGCTAGAACATTCGAAGCCAACAACATATTTCTCATTTCTACGAACTCCCTTTTGAGGCGCTATAGCTCTTCTTGCCCCTAAGCAAAGCGCCAGTTCGCGTCTCTCAGGGCGAGGTTCGACCACATCGACCACCTGTATTCCCATTGCTTTGAGCATAAATAGCGTCAGCAGTCCGATCGCGCCTGCTCCCATAATCAGTGCTGATTCGCGCAGTTTTGGATCAATTTTGCGTATACCTTTCGTTACATCACAGGTCAGAATCGCCAGCAGCGCTACAGCATCGGAAACGCCATGAGGAACTTTGATGGCTTTCGCTTCCGGCACGATGCCATATTCGCGATGTCCATAGAATGCAATCACGCGGTCTCCAGCCTGCAATCGCTGCACTGCCGAACCGCGATCAATCACAACGCCGCTACTCTCGTAGCCTGTCATGCGCGGATAATATGCCGCTTTAGCACTACGCGCTGTTCCACAATAAATGGGTAGCTCGCTGCCGATACTGATGGCTCCCAATGTGGTCTGGATTAATATCTCGCCCGCCTGAAGCGCCGGTATTTCTTCTGCTCTCCATTCCAGGTGTCGCGCAGCAGTAAGTAGCAGTGAATGGTTAAGCATCTTGTTACTCATGCTGTTCTTCGATAAAAAAGCGCATGCAATCCCTCTTTCAGCCTGTCTGTAGGATCGTTTGCGTGGTCTTAAAATGCAGCTTCGCGACTTCCGTCAAGATATCTTTGCCGAATTTTGCCACAATCTCACGCCCAGTTGCTACGATGGCGGGGTCAGAGGCTCCTTTCGGCAGCGTCTTGCCAACGCGTCTCGATAATTGCTCCAACTGCTGCACGAATTTGGCACGTGCCAGGATGGAAGCTGCTGCCACGGCCACATCTTCCTCGGCCCGGGGACGCTGCACGATAGTGATCGAACGCCCCCTTTCCCTCAACGCCTGGAGTATATATGATTCGTCGCCGAACTGGTCGATAACGGCAAGATCGCCCGGTACTTGCTCCAGCATCTGCTCCAGAGTCCAGGCGTGTCCCCAGGCCAGCAGGCGATTCAAGTGCTGGATTTTATTATACAACTCGTTGTAGCGTTTCGGCTCAATCGGTACGACAAAATGCGGACACAAGCCCTTGATCTCTTTGGCCAGCGCCAGGATGCGATGATCCGCCAGCAACTTGCTATCGCGCACTCCCAGCGCCAGCAGCCGCTCTTCCGTTTGCTCATCCACATAGACTGCCCCGATGGCCAGCGGCCCGAAATAATCGCCTTTGCCCGATTCGTCCAGCCCGATGCGCGGTATGCGTGCCGTGTTTATGACAGTAGGAGATGCTGTTGAAGGAGTTTCGAGAAAGGATGGTTGTGCACCTATTGGTTCTGCCGGTGGGCCTGAAGTCGTTTTTCTCACATTCCACCACGCTTGAATCTGTGAACGTAGCTTCCCCTCTTTGCCCTGAATAAGCGCTTTGCCACTTTTATAGAAAGCTGCTGCAGCTCTAGTTTTGCCATCTGCTACTGTAATCTGATACCCGGATTGAATCTCTTTTTCTTCGGCGATTGTCCACCCGTTTTGCTGAATAAGTTCTCGGAAAGCATCGATGTTCACCTGCAACTTTGGCTCTACCATGAAATTCTGTCTCCGTTTAGTTTTAAATTATATTGCTCTTATTATAGTATTTTACGCGAACTATGTCAGTAGGGAGAACAAAAGATTCCTACCAGGTTACCAAGGTATACTCCTTGCATTCACCGGAAGAATCGAGCTACAATGTCAGTATACTGAAAAGAAAGGGCCGGCTTATGTTCGCTCACTATTGACGCTGACACGCTTTACAGCATAGAACTACTCAACTGCGCCTCGTTTGCGAGCAGGCAGACGGGTCTTTTTGTTGTTATTTTACTCCGGCTTTCGGGCGTTATTTCGGGTACTATTTCCTTCCTTCAATTCGTGCGCCCCCAATCTCCTCCTGGCATCGCTTAAGGGGTACAATGCCTTTCATTCCATGGGTTACAAGTATCCTGCTGGTCGTATCCCTACTCAAATACCCCTGATGCTCATATCACATGGCTAGTTGCCTTTGACGGCAAACAATCAGAAAAATCAATAGCATACCAGAGGAGGCAAAAATTGTTTATCATTCCTGAGAACTTTGCGCGCTTCATGATAGAGCTGTTTGGAGAAGAAGGGCGCGCCTGGCTCGACCGTTTGCCTGCTATCCTTGCTGCCTGCGAGGAGCGTTGGAATATAAAAATAGGCGCTCCGGTCGACAACCTCTCATTCAATTATGTGGCTCCGGCTATACTCGCCGGTGGCGCTGGGGTCATGCTGAAAGTAGGTCTGACCGACGAGTTTCCATCGCAACCGGAGGCATTGCGCCACTTCGATGGGCATGGCATGGTGCAGCTGCTAGCGTATGATGAGCATGATGCAGCAATGCTCATGGAGCGTCTGAAGCCTGGTACATCCCTGCGCCTGGTGGAAGATGATGAGGCTGCGATCTCGGCGGCGGCAGAGGTCATGCGCAAGATATGGCGTCCTCTGCCACCGCAGCATTATCCTTTTCCTACTGTCAATGATTGGGGAAAGGGCTTTACCCGGCTGCGTAAACTATATGACGGCGGAACCGGTCCCATCACATCTGCCTGGTTTGATAAGGCGGAGCACCTCTATGCTGAATTGAGCGCTTCTATGGATGAACCCGTGCTGCTGCATGGCGATCTACACCAGGATAATATCCTGTCTGCGGAGCGTGAACCCTGGCTGGCGGTCGATCCCAAGGGAGTAGTCGGCGAGCCTGTTTACGAAACCGGCGCTATCTTGCGCAATTTCTGGCCGGACATCCTCGCCATTCCCGACCCGGTATCTCTGATGAAACGCCGCATAGACCAGCTTGCGACGGAAGCAGGCTTTGACCGGGAGCGCATTTATGACTGGGGCTTTGCCCAGGCTGTGCTTTCAGTGATCTGGGGCATTGAAGATACAGGTAGGGCCGAAGCCGAGGGGCTGTTCTTCGTCGAGGTGCTCAATGCTATTAAGATGAAGTGATATTGATTCCGTATACCCTTGCAAACCTCTTCATCACATGGTATTCTTTCGTACATATGATCTATGCTGCGACAGATCATTTGGGGAGAGTATGTATGGCACAGGAAGTTACCAGTACGCCACAGCAAGGAGCATTGCTGCGGCGCGCGCACGAATTGCTGGAGGGCATCGGACAGCCGGTATCTGAGGATCTCCTGCTGCAACACCTCTTTGGCGTTGGCGAGGGGGTAGCTCACAATGCTATATGGCCAACATTACTGCGTCGAACCCTCGAAAGCTCTACGCTTTTTGAACAAATCGATGAAAGACAATGGTCGCTTGTTGCCTGGCGCAGCACACAACAATCGCTCAAAGAGATCGACTTCGTCATCCTCGATACTGAAACGACAGGGCTGCGCCCGGGGCACCACCGGGTGATCGAAATTGCCGGTATTCGTATGCGATGCGGTGAAGTGATGGGTTCATTCCAGAGCCTGGTCAATCCGGGCACTCGTCTACCCGGGTTTATCGTCCAGTTTACCGGCATCACACAGGAGATGGTCGAGAAGGCTCCCAAAGCGCACGAAGTGCTCCCCGACTTCCTGCATTTCATCGATGGTGCCATCCTCGTCGGTCATAATATTGGCTTTGATATCGGTTTCCTCAGCTACGAGGCCCGATTGCTCGGTTACGATTTTCCCATCGATGGCCTGGATACCATTCCCCTGGCGCGACGGTTTCTCCCCGGCCTACGGCGTTTTAAGCTCGATTATGTCGCCGACCACCTCAAGATTCCTACCCAGAATCGTCATCGCGCCCTTGGAGACGCCAGGGTAACGGCCGCCATCTTTTTGAAGCTGCTCGAACTGGCCCAACAGCAGGGCATTCTGACGCTTGGACACCTGCGGCGGCGCCTGCAATTGCCCGTTGCCTGGAGTGGAGATATTACCGAGGCTTCTACAACCCGGCAGATGGAATACCTGCGCGCCGATGGCCGCGTATCCAGGCAATCCGACGTAATCCGGCCAACGGGAACACTTTTCCTCAATCCAGCATGGAAACGCGACTTCCCAGCCAAACCCGGCGTCTACCTGATGAAGGACGCAAACGGGCAGGTTATCTACGTTGGCAAGGCCAAGTGTCTCAAAGATCGCCTGGCATCATACTACAACCAGCCTCTTGGCTATACACGCAAGATGGATGGCTTGCTACAAAACGTGAAGGAGATCGAAACGCGCGTACTTGGCTCCGAACTGGAAGCCCTGCTGCTAGAATCACAGCTCATCAAACAATTGCAGCCTACGTACAATGTACAGCTGCGTAACTACGAACTCTACCCATTTATCAAAATCGATATCCAGCATCCCTTTCCCCGCGTTTATGCCACCCGCGAGGTAGCTGCTGATGGCGCTCGATACTTTGGCCCATTCCGCAGCCGGCGCATCGTCGATCTCACCATCGAACTGGTGCAAAAAGTCTTTCCTATTCGCACCTGCACCCGTTCTCTGCCGCCGCAGGCCAAACCGTCTGACCCATGCCTGCGCCTGCACCTCAATCGCTGCCCAGGGCCATGCCAGGGTGAAGCCGATTCATCCGCATATCATCAGACGATTGAGCAGGTCTGCGCATTCCTCGGTGGCGAGCGTGAAGACCTGCTTGATCGCTTGCGCCGTCAAATGCTCGAGGCCTCCCAGCAGTTGAACTTTGAGCGCGCTGCGTGGCTGCGCGATACTATTCGCAGCGCCGACGAAGTATTGATTGGTCAGCGCCTCATCACCGGGGCAGTCGAGGCCAACAACCTGTTCATCGTCTATCCATCCGCGCAAGAGGGATGCAACGAACTCTTCCTCATCCGCCATGGGCGCCTGGTAGAGCAACGCTGCGTTCCTCATGAACCCGATTCCATGAAACTTGCCGTTCGCGAACTCCTGCAACTTGCCGTCTCACTTGGCGATCCTCCCAGCATCGTGGGCAAGGCCGAAGTTGACCAGATCAACATCATCAGCCGCTGGATACACCATCACAGCAATGACCGGGCCTTTTTCCCATTCCAGCAAGCTCTCGCCGACGAGGATGAAGCACGGCTTCTGGCGCAGCGTATCTGGGTAGAAATTGATGCGGTGCGGATGTTGCCGGCGGAAATGGGTGGAGAAGAGGTGGATGATACGCTGTGACCAGCATGGTGTGATAAAGTCTAGAAATGAGTTTTCGATAAAGTCCAAAGGTCAGGCCTGTTGCTGGCCGCATTTCCGCCACATGTCTTCAAAGTAGAATTTATAAACCCTAAATAGCTTCTCGCCGTCTGTATCCCTGTCAGTTTTAGCTCTTGGATATACTATTGATTCTGGGGGCCGGATTTCAAGAACGGGCCCCCCATCATGTCCGGGTATAAAGTACATGACATACATGTAATCATCTCCACGCAATAGCGTGAAAGGAACAAAGCTTTTATGTTCCCGAATAATGTCTGGTGAAAGGGAATTACCGCATAAACTCTTTAAAATGTTTCTCGCATCATCTATTCTGGTGTCCATATACCTTTGATTCCCCGACCATTCATTAAGGGCCTGATTATATGTATTATCTGTGCTACTCAAGATAATTCTAAGTTGTAGAGCTTTTCCCTTTTGCAGATTCATCCTCTCTCTTATGGTTTTTATAAAAAAGGGATTGAAGATATCAGAATTAAAGAGCACCCTGTCTGCAAAGCAGATGAGATCCACTTCGTTTGCATGTTCTAATAAGTATTGCCATCTTTCCGCAATATTTTGTCCTTCCTCGAAATTCTGGCTTCGTCGTGATCTACCAATTCCTACAACGCCTAAGTTATATGAATTACTTGCGAGAGTAGATAAGCCATACAGGTTTACGTAAATAATACTCCTCAGCTTATCTATTTCTTTCCTTAGACCTCCTACATCACTTCCAACAAGGGCCAGTACGATGCCGGTAGCAAAAGCGGTACCCAGAAAACTCAAACCAATGGATGATAGGACTTGTTGCCATGAGCCTGAAGTTTTCTGCGAACCGAAATAGAGTGCCAGGCCTGTTAGGAAAAGTACTAAAATAATAACACGCTCTCCCCACCGATCCTTAATAGTTGGTTTAGGTTCCTCATCTGGCATAGAATCTTCCCCTTTTAAAGGCATGTAAGTGTACCGCGTAACCCTACTTTTGTAGAAAGTAGAAAATACTAATAGAAACTCTTATTTGTTTCTCTCGGTTATTATATGTTTAGGTTGCTGCTTCCTTATATTTTTGCCACATTTCCTCAAAATAGGATTTGTAAATCCGAAATAATTTCTTATCATCTTCTACATTTGACATTCTCGGGTAGGTGATCATTTCTAATGGTTGTAACTCGAGAACAGGGCCACCGGAATGTCCTGGTAAGAAAAACATGATATACATATAATTATCACCGCGTAAAAGTGTAAAGGGGACGAGGCTCTTATGCTCTTCGACAACCTCCGGCTTTAATGTACCCCCACAGAGTCGTGTTAGTATGTTTCTCGCATCATGTAGCCGCGTTTCTATAAAGGTAGGATTTTCTGACCATTCATTGATTCCTTTGTTATATGGATTGTCCGCACTTGATAGAATAATCCTTAGTGAGATCTTTCTGTTCTATCCTTGTTTTCACTTTCTCCATGAAAAAGCGATCGAAAATATCATAATTGAAGAATAATCTATCAGCAAAACAGATTACATCGACTTCATAGGCATGGTCTAACAGGTATTTCCATCTTTCAATGAGGTTTTTATCTCCTTCGAAGTTAGCATAATGTCTTGATCTTGCAATCCCTACTATTCCCAAACTAGAAACATCAGTTAATAAAGTTGATAATTTACTAATGTTCTTATAGACAGCATCAGTCTCATCCGTAATAATCTGATGTAATTTATCAACTTGCTGCTCTAAGTTATTAATTTGACTCGTTAACCCTGCAATATTGTTTCCAACAAGAAATAAGATAATAAGAGTAGCTGCTGCCGAACTGAGAAAGTTCAAGCCAATAGTCACGAGAGCCTCTTGAAGCACACCCTTGTTTGATAATGATACAGAAATTAATGTTAAACCAAGTAGTAGCAGAATAATAACTACAACCCATTCTCCCCAGCGCTCTCTAAGGCTTACTTCACGCCTGCTTTCTTGCATAGCTCCCTATTCTCCGTCTATTTCTACGAGTTGCACTATCCGGTCTGTAATACTAATCTGCATCAGATATTTTGTCAAGCAGTAATTGAGAATGAGTGTGATTAAGAATCTCTCAGACTCTTTTCAAAATATTGCTGTGGGAGAGGCCTTATCATTATGATAACAAAAAAGTATCCTTGAGTTAATTTGCTGATGATGACCTGTGACAAGTTGAAGAGGCCTTGCTTTCTCTTGCAAAGCTCTTCCTCATATGATATGCTTGTACATATGATCTACGTCTATTTGAAATGCTAAAAAATTAGTTTTGATATGAAGCTGTTCCTACGATCCGTTTAAATGGTTGGGTCTGACTCAAGGATCGATATACTCTGTAGAGGAAGAAATCTTTTATGCTATTTTGGACGAATTTTGCCCAGTTGACATACATGGTACGTTATAATTCTATAAGAATAGGCATTGCGATGGCAATCCATCTTGATCCCTGCTATCTTAGCGCAATGTATCGAGGTTTTCGAAAGAGAGAGTGTGGCATGTTACTTTCTGATAGGCGCATTTTAGAAGAATTAAAAAGTGGCAATATAATCATTGAACCATTTAATGAGCGCCAATTAGGACCTAATTCTTATGATTGTCGTATGGGGGAATGGTATTATAAGGGTGATGCTAACGTTGAGGAAATGCATTTAGACAATCCGAAGGAAATTCGCCGTTATTGGGGTGAGCCACGTAAAGCTAGAGAGGGAAAAATTGCGATACGGGCCGGTACAACTATTCTGGCGCATACCCAAGAGATCATCGGAGGACATAATGGCTATGTCGCAAATATGTTTTCGCGCAGCACCGTCGCACGATCGGGTCTATCGGTGTGCAGGTGTGCAGGTGTTGGTGATGTGGGGTATATTAATCGTTGGACAATGGAGATAAGTAACCATACTCACACGACTATCTGGGTGCCGGTGGGATTTCGTATCTGCCAGTTCACTTTTGAGTATGTTGGCGAAACCTTAAAAGAGTATCGTGGCAAGTATGGCAACCGTGAACGTGAGTGGGAACCCGAAGATATGTTGCCTAAGCCCTATTTCGATTGGGATTATGATCTATATCGCACAGATAGAGGGGAATAAACCGTGACGGAAGGACGATTAATCTCATTTGAAGGGCTTGATGGTGCGGGCAAGACCACGCAAATAGATATGCTGGAACGTTGGCTAAATTCCCGCCAGATAGCATATGTACGTACTAAAGAGCCAGGGGGTACACCGCTAGGCGCGGAGATTCGTCATCTGGTGCTTAGCCGTCCCGACCTATCAAAAACGATGACGCCTCTAACAGAGACCTTTCTTTTCCTGGCCGATCGTGCCCAACATTCTGCAGATGTAATACTTCCAGCCCTTGAAGAGGGAAAGCTTGTCATAACTGATCGTTTTTTTGATGCGAGCATAGCCTATCAAGGCTATGCTCGCGGTGTTGATGTGAAACTTATAGAAGAACTCTCGCTGATAGCAACAAAAGGAAGAGTACCGGATCTTACCATCTTGCTAGACCTCAACCCGGCACAGGTACATAGGCGGGTTGGCATGGTAGAACAGCTAGCTTTGCCCATTGCTGCTAATGTAAGTCATGATGAATCCCATGGAACCTACTCGACCATATCTCAAAATGGTGTGCGTGAGGAGCGCAATCGCCTCGATGTTGAATCACAAAGCTTCCATCGACGCGTACGAGATGGTTTCCGCGCCCTTGCTCTTGCCCATCATGACCGTATTAAGGTGGTAGATGCATCTCGCTCAGTACAGCAGATTCACCAAAGGATTATTGCTTTAATTGAACCTCTACTGGAAACCAATTGATTTGCTAAAGTGATGGCTACAACGCTCGCTTCTTTAGAAGAAACATGTAAAGACATTGAGAGAAGTGTTTCTTGTACCCAATAGTTCGTTGCTGTCTTACAGCGCTTCCAGCCTCTTCTTCCTCTTCATCGCATCGAAATACCCCGGCTCCAGCTCCAATGCTCGATGAACGGCCGCCAGCGCCTCCTCTTTCCGGCCCAGGATCCCCAATACCCAGGCCTTCCCATCCCAGGCAGGTGTATACTGCTCATCGAGTTCGAGTGTGCGGTCAAAAGCCGCTAGCGCCTCAGTATAACGTCCCAGCATTCCCAGGTATGTCCCTCTGGCGTACCATGCTTCTTTACTTGCCTCATCTAAAGCCAGGGCCCGTTCTACTGCTGCCAGCGCCTCAGCATAGCGAATCGCTCCTGATAGCTGCTGGCTGTATTCTAACCAGAATTTTGCGCGTTTCTTGTCCTCTTCAGAAACCATCGGTTCTCCATTCTGGGGCGTGATCATGCGGTTGAACGAAATACGGTGGGAATCCACGTAGGCCGATACATCGGCGGTGGGCGCGATGAATCGGCCCCTACGGCTGCGTCGTGAGATGATTCACCGCTTCCCTGATAATTGCGTTCAAGTGCATTATCTGACCCCTACAATCTCATTCTGCCTGCTTGCGTTGCCATGCCTCCAAAACCTGCTGGTAGGCCTCCCATGTATCCACATCATAGTTTGCCATCACATCGTTCACCTCAACTGTTTCTACCTCTTCCTTGTGTCTTTCAACCACTTTGCGCCCGCCCTCGTCGCCCGTAATCTCCAATAGTTCAGGGAATAAACTCTTATCGAACAGGACCGGGCTGCCGCGTTTCCCATCATACACCGGCGCGACAATGCGTTTTCCCGTCCTGCGGTAGATGGTAATCAAACTATCGATCACTTGCGAGGTCAACAAGGGCTGATCTCCGAGGGCAATGAGAGCGCTATCAACAAAGTATTCCCTCTCATTTTTCTTATAGCCGCAAGGAATGAGCGCCTGTATACCGAGGCGCATCGATGTGCTCATGCCTTGCAAGTAGTCCGGGTTTTCGACGAGCATAATGTCTTGTGGTATGCTGCCGGGGAAGATTGTGGCGCGAACCAGTTCTGCCTGGTGTCCCAATACAATTACCACTGGACGAGCCTGTGATGCCAATACTGCGTCTATAACATGCGCCAGTACCGGCCGGTTATGTAAGGGCAGCAACAGTTTGTGCCTTCCAGCACCCATGCGACTGGAGCTACCGGCGGCCAGAATAATGGCGGCTGTGGAAACAGGAAATTGCATTTCATTTTCTCTTACAGCTGTGCTTAGATTACATCGTCGATGATGTTATAATACAGCAGGTGCTTTGTAATCACCAGAAGATGTGCAAATTTGATAGCCTTCTATCTTATGCCTTCCCTCTTGCTTGAAGCGCGGGCAAGCAGGGTAGATATCACAATCCTGGTTCAGGAGAACATCGTATCATGCTCGATACTCAACAAGTCAATACTGATAATATCGAAAAATTGGATGCTGAAACGCAAGCGAAATATGAACACTTACAAGCGATCCTGCGCGATATGGAATCCGTACTGGTTGCTTATTCAGGTGGCGTCGATAGTGCGTTGCTGTTGAAGGTGGCCCATGATGTGCTTGGCCCGCGCGCCCTCGGAGCCATCGCCTCCTCTCCCGCTTATGCTGGCGAGGAGACAGCTCAAGCTATCGCGGTTGCCGAGCAAATGGGCGTTCCGTTGATAACGCTAGAAACGCACGAACTTGAAGATGAGCGCTATGTCAAAAATGATTTCAATCGCTGCTACTTCTGCAAAACAGAGCTGTTTTCCCAATTAGCACCATTAGCTCAGCAATATAGTTTACGTCATATTGCCTATGGTGTCAACAGGGACGATGAAGGTGATTTTCGCCCCGGGCAACGCGCCGCGCGTGAATTTAGTGTGCGCGGCCCGTTAAAGGAAGCGGGTATGGGCAAACGCGAGATACGCGCGGTAGCGCGCATGCTGCGTGTGCCCGTATGGGATAAACCTGCTATGGCCTGCTTCTCCTCGCGTATTCCCTATGGCAGTAAAGTCGATGTAGCCTCGTTACAGATGATTTATAAAGCGGAGAAACTGCTGCACGAACTGGGATTTCGCCAGGTGCGCGTGCGCCATCATGACAAACTGGCGCGTATCGAGGTCGAGCGGCCAGAGATTCCGCGTTTGATCGAGGATGAAATGAGCCGCGTCGTCACGGATGGGCTGCGCAAGATAGGCTATACCTATGTCACCGTTGATCTCCTGGGCTATCGTACCGGCAGTATGAACGAGGGATTTTTTAAGAAAAAGGGATAAGACATGATGCCGGAGCGTATTGTTTACCTTGACCATGCCGCCACCACCGCGCTTGATGCGCGCGTGCTGGATGCGATGCTACCCTACCTGACGAGCGAATATGGCAATGCCAGCAGCATCTATACCCTCGGTCGTCACGCCATGCAAGCTATCGACAGCGCGCGCGAGCAGGTGGCCGAGATCCTGAATTGTCGTCCCACCGAGATCACCTTTACGGGCTGCGGTTCCGAATCCGATAACCTGGCGATCAAGGGTATGGCCTTTGCCTCACAGAAAAAGGGCAACCATATCATTACGTCGTCGATAGAACACCATGCCGTACTGCACACATGCCAGTACCTGGAACGTTTTGGCTTCAAGACGACCTATCTCCCGGTTGATGGCTATGGCCACGTGAACCCCGATGATGTCGCGCGGGCCATCACCGATCAAACCATGCTCGTTTCGGTCATGTATGCCAACAACGAGGTAGGTACTATCGAGCCAATCGCGGAAATTGGGCGTATCTGTCGCGCCAGGAAGATACCGTTCCATGTCGATGCAGTGCAGGCTGGCGGATCGCTGCCCATCGATGTCGCCGCGCTCAACGTTGACCTGCTCTCGCTATCGGCCCACAAGTTCTATGGTCCTAAAGGCGTGGGTATCCTCTATGCCCGCCAGGGAATGCGCATCCTGCCACAGATGCAGGGTGGTTCGCAGGAGCGTGGCAAGCGCGCCGGGACCGAGAATGTCGCCGGTATCGTGGGAGCAGCAACCGCCTTGCGCCTGGCCTATGAAGACCTGCCGCAAGTCCAGCCACGCATCATCGCGCTGCGAGATCGCCTGATAGCAGGCGTTTTAACTATTCCTGGCAGCCGGTTGACGGGGCATCCAACCGATCGCTTGCCAAACAACGCCAGCTTCGTCTTTGAGGGCGTTGAGGGCGAGTCTATCCTGCTCAGTCTTGACCTGCTTGGCATTGCCGCCTCAACCGGTTCAGCCTGCACTTCAGGCTCCGTTGACCCATCGCACGTGCTGCTGGCCATGGGATTGCCTGTCGAGCTGGCACATGGCAGCCTGCGCCTGACCCTGGGCAAAGATAATACTGAGGAAGACGTGGAGGCAATCCTTTCCGCGCTGCCGGGGATTATCAAGAAATTACGGGAATTGCATTGAGCCAGGAATAATTCCAGGTCTACGGCAACCTTGATAGGCTCTTTTCTCTCCTCAGCATGCCGGATGGTGATGTCCGCCGTGAGATTGAGCGCGTCAAGCAATTCTACCAGCGTGTTGAGAGTAGGATTAATATCATCCGAGGTAAACAGACGGGATATGACTTCGCGTTTCGTCCCCATTCGTGCAGCCGGTTGCTCCTGACTTATATGCTGGTGCTTGCGTATAGCATCGAGGGCTTGCATGAGCTGTAGCTCCAGGCCCATTTCCCGGTAACCGGCTGCAACCTCTGTGTCCTCAAGCAGTTTACGTCTGCGTTGTTCATATCTATCCATTATCTTCCTCCTAAAAAGGACTGATACAGCGGGTTCGCATGTACTCTGTCCAACAGGTACATGCTTTCTCCAGCTCGTTTGTTGAAGCTGGTTGAGCGGTGCGTTTGGTATAACCATGAAGTAAAACAATACGTTCCTTATCAAAGCCAAAGAATTCACGCACAAGCATTCCACGGTGTATAACGCGAATCTCCCATAGCCCCTCGTAATCATGGCGTGACACTATAAAACCTCGAAATGGGCCGTAAGAACTACAATCTCTTCGCGCATTGGCTGGTCGCCAGATCGAGCCTGGCTCATTGTCAAGTTGTCCTTTTTTGTGCTACATTGGAAGGTAGAAACAGGCAATCATGAGCATTGGCTATGCTGTGCTGTGAGTCTTATTAGCTACCATATACCACAGTTGGTAGGGAACAGGCAACAGGGATGTTGCAACAGGCCCGAATCCTTTGAGATGTAGGGGCCAGATTCATCGCGCCCGGGGTGGGGCTATCCCCTCTCTAAGAGACGTAGAGCTGTTGCAATCCTCTGGCTCCTACCTTTATCGAAGAGAAGGGGTAAATTATTCATGGATACGCTCAAACGTGAGGTGCTGTCGGAGCGCGTGCGCTCGGTCAAGCCTTCGGGTATTCGTAAATTTTTTGACATCATCAATACGATGCCGGATGTCATTTCGTTGGGAGTGGGCGAGCCGGATTTTGTCACGCCAGAGCATATCCGCCAGGCAGGTATCCGCTCCATCGAGTTGGGACATACCCGCTATACATCCAATTATGGCATCCTTGAGTTGAGAGAAGAGATCGCACGTATGCTGAATCGCCGCTATGGTCTGACCTACGACCCGGCGACAGAAATTCTGGTCACGGTGGGTGTCAGCGAGGGCGTTGACCTGACAATGCGCACGCTGATCGATCCCGGTGATGAGGTCATTTCTCCCGACCCGGGCTATGTCGCTTATGAAGCCGATATCATCTTTGCGGGGGGAATGCCTGTTCCCGTTCCAACCTATGCCAAGTACAATTTTGGTGTGCGCGCCTCCGAGATAGCCGCCGCCATTACGCCGCGCACAAAAGTGATCTTGCTCGGCAATCCCAATAATCCCACCGGGGCAGTCGTGCCCCGTGAGGAACTGGAGGGGATTGCCCAGCTTGCGATTGAAAATGATTTGATTGTGGCAGTTGACGAGGTCTACAGCCGCCTCGTTTATGGCACGGAGCATATCAGTATTGCGGCCCTGCCAGGCATGCGCGACCGCGCCGTGCTGTTAGATGGCTTCTCCAAGGCCTATGCGATGACCGGGTGGCGCATCGGTTACGTTGCCGCGCCGAAATATATCCTGGAAGCCATGCTCAAGATTCACCAGTACGCGATCATGTGCGCCGGTACTGCTCCCCAGGAGGCCGCTTTGGAGGCGTTGCGTCATGGCGAGGCCGATGTGGAGGAGATGCACGACTCATACGCACGCCGCCGCCGCATGTTCGTCGATGGCCTTAATCGTATTGGCCTGCCAACCTGCGAGCCGCACGGCGCTTTCTACGCTTTCCCCTCTATCGCCAGTACGGGCCTGTCAGATGAGGAATTCGCCGAAAGACTGCTTTTTGAGGAGAAAGTAGCTGTTGTTCCGGGCAGTTCATTTGGAGCAGCCGGCAAGGGATATGTACGCTGTACCTATTGTACCGCCTACGAGCAGCTTGAAGAAGCCCTGATACGCATGGAGCGCTTCCTGAAGAAGTTGTAGGTCATTATTCTACTGTGCGATAGGCTCCCAGCGCACAGCGCCTCTATCACGCTTCAACTCGAACAGGTTGGGCTGGCGCAATGCCCAGGCGGTATAATCCCACAACTCGCCGGCATCTTCGCCACGTGGCACGTTCTGGATAATTGGCCCGTAGAAGCCAACATGCGAGCCTTCTATCGCTATTGTCGGTACACCGAAAGCGCGGTAGCGTTGTACGGCTTCCTCGTGGTCGGCAAGCACATCCTGAATTGTGCTGTCATCGGCCAGGGCTGCATCCACAATTCCTGGGTCCAGGTCTGCCTGTTTCGCAGCCGCTCGGATGACATCCAGGTCTTTAATGTTCTCTCCGTGTCCGTGGCGGGCCGCGCCTAATGTTAAATAGAGCCGCTCGACTGCGTCGTTACCGTAGTGGCGACGGGCCAGGGCCAGCGCCCGCTCGGCTGCCCATGTGCCATCCTTCTGGTAATCTGGTGTTACACCCTCCTTGCGGTTCACCACCTCAAGACTAAAGAGGCGCCAGGTGATGTCAATTGGGCGTATCTTGCGCGCTTCGCGAATCCACAAAAATGTGCGCCACGCCAGGGGGCAGGCAGGATCAAAATGAAAATGAATACGAACCGGCGTTGTTGCTTCTGGTAATGGCATGAGAGTGAAGTCTCCTCTTTTTGATTGTGTGAGTGATTATCGTCTAACCCACTTCACAAAATGAAGTAACATCCATATCATACGCTGTGCGAGAAAGGGATGTCAAGCCGGGGAGGTGGTTATTCATGAGGCTACGACTCGTTAAGAATCATGTCGAAATCTAAAAGGGAGAGTATATGCGAGAAGTGCATACGGAAAGGGGCAAGCCATGAGGCCTGGCACCAGGAGGCTACCGGAAATCATAGCGAGCAGGCGTCGTAAATATGCAGCGCGGCCCCTTGTGGGTGCCATGTGCAAGCGCGTGCTAAGTATGCAATTTTCGCTCTTGCTGCTTGTGGCAATGCTGGTGGCCGCATGCGGAGATACATCTTCCGGGCCGGCTGCAAGCACGGGAGCTTCATCAAATTCAAGCACACGGGCGACTGCCGGTCAGGGATACTGGCATACGGACGGTTCCCAGATTCTTGATGCCAGTAACAGACCTGTACGTATTGCCGGAATTAACTGGTTCGGCTTTGAAACGCCCACGTATAGCCCGCATGGCCTCTGGGCGCGTAATTATAAAAGTATGCTGGACCAGATCAAGAGCCTGGGCTATAACACGCTCCGTTTGCCCTATTCCAATCAACTCTTTGACCTGGGGAGTGTTCCCAACAGCATCAACTATACACTCAACCCGGATTTGCGAGGATTAAACGGCCTGCAATTGATGGACAAAATCATCGGCTACGCCGGCAAGATTGGCCTGCGCATCATCCTGGATCAACACCGCCCCGACTCGAGCGCGCAATCGCCGCTCTGGTATACTGCAGCCTATCCAGAGTCGCGCTGGATCTCCGACTGGCGTATGCTTGCCAATCACTATAAAGGCAATCCCATGGTCATCGGCGCCGACCTGCATAATGAGCCGTATAATCCGGCCTGCTGGGGCTGTGGCAATCCCTCGCTCGATTGGCGATTGGCGGCAGAAAGAGCGGGAAATGCCATCCTTGCCGTGAATCCCAACTGGCTCATTTTCGTGGAAGGCGTTGATTGTTATGGGCCTGGTGGATCAACAGCTGCGTCAGGGTGCTATGAATGGGGCAGCAATCTAGAGGGAGCCGCTACCTATCCCGTCGTACTCAACGTACCCCATCGCCTGGTCTATTCTGTGCATGAATATCCCTCGACCGTTGCGCTCCACCCCTGGTTCAATGTTTCCACTTATCCCAATAATCTGCCCGGCGTTTGGGATGCCCATTGGGGTTATATCTATAAAAAGGGCATTGCGCCTGTGTGGGTGGGCGAATTCGGCACGAAATTGCTGGTGAATTCAGATAAGCAATGGCTGGCCGAGCTGGTTCATTATCTCGGCACCGGCTCCCGCGGCATCGACTGGACATTCTGGTGCTGGAATCCCGATTCCGGCGATACGGGTGGTATTTTGAACAACGATTGGAAGACAGTCAATACGGCCAAGGAATCCTATCTGACTACTATTATGTTCCGATTAAGCGCCAGCTCAGCTACTTCATCGATGCCTTAGTCGCAGGTTTCGTCGCGCGCTCAAGGGATGCAAGGCGAACGAAAGCCTCTCTTGTAGTGTGCCCGCACATTTCTTCGGATGGTTGTAATCTATTGCAGACTTCCGGGCGCTCCGGCTTGCCGAAGAGCGCACAGCGATTGTCCCTGGTCAGATGAAAGCAGCGCGCTCCGGCCGGTTTGCCGTTGGGCATGCCGGGAATAGGCGACGATATCGATAGCGCAATGCAACAGGCTCCGCAGCCAACCCGGCAGTCCATTCATCCTCCGCTTCTCTTCAGAACACTGCTAAACTATATGAGAGCTATAATGCTACCGTGTAGCCGGTATCATCCAGAACCTCTACGATTTTCTCCAGTGCGACCTTTTGAGGGTCATAGATCAGGTGAATGCTCTTCGTCGGAATATCAACCTGCACGCTGCTCACTCCCTCGACGTTTCCTACTGCCTCCTCAATAGCGTGCTGGCAATGCTCGCAAGAAATGTCTGGCGCTATCAGTGTTGTCGATTGAGTCATAGTTATTTCTCCTTCTATCTTCTACTGGTTCCCCGCGATAGTATAAAGCTGAATCAACTCCTGAATTACGGCCTCTTCGCGGTCGCCCTTGATTCCTTCAGGAACGCAGGTGCGCAAGTGACCCTCCAGGATGATTGCCTCCAATTTTTCCAGCGCTTTGCGCACAGCATGTGTCTGGCGTAAGATGTCAATGCAGTACTTGTCGTCCTCCACCATCTTACGTATTCCCGCTACATGCCCCTCGATATAAGAGAGGCGTTTCAACACCTCCGGTTTACGCTCTTCTTGCATTTAGTATGCCCCTTTCAAAAAACTTCCCTACCGTCCAAACCTGCGCAATCGCAATGAATTGCTGACTACTGTTACTGACGAAAGCGCCATTGCCGCTGCCGCAAAGATAGGAGCATTTTCCCGCAAGAAAGGGATCAGCGGCGAGAGGATAGCGGTTGGAATGAGAATCACATTGTAGGCAAAAGCCCAGAAAAGATTCTGCCGGATCGTGCGCAGCGTTGCCCGCGAAAGGCTCAATGCTGTGACGACACTCTTCAGATTGCCTTTGACCAGCGTAATATCCGCCGCCTCCATGGCGATATCGGTGCCCGTACCCATCGCGATACCAGCATCGGCCTGTACCAGCGCAGGAGCATCGTTGATACCATCGCCGGCAAACGCGACGACCAATCCCTGCTCCTGCAAACGTTTGACCTGGCTCGCTTTATCTTCCGGCAGCACCTCCGCGAGCACGTGTTCAGCGGAAATGCCAACCTGGGCCGCGATTGCCAGCGCCGCGCGCCGGTTATCGCCGGTTATCATCCAGACCTCTAAGCCCTGTTGCTGCAATTGTCTGATAGCCTCTTGCGAACCCGCTTTGACGGTATCGGCTACGGCTACCAGCCCGGCCAGCTTGCTATCGATAGCGACCAGCATAACCGTCTTGCCCTGCACCTCCAGCGTTTCCAGTTGCTTCTCTAATGCATCGTATGCTATAGCTCGCTCGCGCATCAGTTGTCTTGTGCCGGCCAGCACGTCATGCCCGTCGATGACTGCTTCCACACCTCTTCCGGCCAGGGCCGCGAATTTTTCAGGAACAATATTGAGCGCGATGCCTCTTGCCCTGGCGCCCTCAAGAATCGCGGAGGCTAAAGGATGTTCGGAACCCTGTTCTGCCCCGGCAACCAGCCGCAATAGATCGCCGGCTTGCCAACCCCCAATTGCAACCGTATCGGTCAGTTCAGGCTTGCCCTTCGTGATCGTGCCGGTCTTGTCAAGCAGCATCGCGCGGACAGCCGAGATGCGTTCCAGACTCTCGCCGCCGCGAATCAGAATACCTTGCTCCGCGCCCTTGCCCGTTCCAACCATGATCGCGGTCGGTGTTGCCAGTCCTAGTGCGCACGGACATGCCACGACCAGCACGGCAACAGCGGCAACAGTAGCAATAATCCAGGGAGTGCTCGCGCTCATCATACCGGCGGTCGTGGGAACCATACCAGTGGCATTGCCGGTAATGGCCCAGGCGATGAACGTCAATGCAGCGATCACCAGCACTACGGGCACAAAAATGCTCGCAATGCTATCGGCTAAACGCTGAATTGGAGCCTTTGAACCCTGTGCCTGCTCGACCATGCGAATAATATTTGCCAGTAGTGTATCGGCTCCAACTCTCGTGGCCCGCATGCGCAGCAGCCCACGCTGGTTGATGGTCGCGCCTATCAACTCATCGCCTTCACCCTTCGCGACAGGTATACTTTCGCCCGTAATCATTGATTCATCGACCGAAGACAGGCCGGAAAGCACAACCCCATCGACGGGAATCTTCTCCCCTGGCCGCACGATCAACTCATCGCCGGCCCGTACCTGCTCGATGGGAAGCTCTTTCTCTTTTCCTGAACGTAGCACGTGAGCGGTATGTGGCTGTAAGCCCACCAGTTTTTTGATAGCCTCGTTGGTCTGTCCCGTTGCGCGCGCCTCGAGATACTTGCCCAGGAAGATCAGCGTTATGATCAGGCCCGTCGTATCATAAAAAGTGGTGCCGCCAACGATCTGCGGCAAAAAGGTCGCAACTACGCTCAGCAAATAGGCCGCGGTCGATCCAACTGAGACCAGCGTATCCATATTGGCGCTGGCGTGACGCAGATTTTTTATAGCTCCACGATGAAACTCCCAGCCCACGAGCGCCCATACAGGTGTAGTCAGAGCCAGCAGCAGGTAATTTTCGCCTGGGAAACGATTCATGAAAAACATGCTGAGGATAGCAACCGGCAGCGTAAGCAGGATTGCTACGATCAGCAGATTGCGCTTGTGCGTAATCGCGGCCTGCCTTCGCCGGCCCTGTTCATCCTCCCACGACATGGCCGGTAATGGGGCACCGCGAGTCTCGGGTAGGTGGGAGGCCGGTTCAACTTGCTGGGTCTGCCGTGGAGATGAGATCTGCGGGAATGCTTTGTATCCTACCGCCTCTACTTTCTGCACCATCCGCTCTATATCCGTCAATGCTGGATCATAGATGACGGTTGCTTTCTCTGTAGCGAGATTGACACTGGCGCCCTTGACCCCAGGCACCTTCTTCAGCCCTTTTTCGATCCGCATAGCGCATGAGGCGCAGGTCATTCCTTCTATATCAAAAACAGCAGAGTTCTCTCCACCGGCCCCTATCCGAGCCTGCGAAGTCTTTTCTGCCGGCATACCTTTTGTACCGGTAACCATAATCAAAGCCTTTATTTTTACATCGTTTAAACAACCCATACCCCCTGGTGGGGGGTATAGATAGTATAAGACTTTGATAGCCGGTTTGTCAAATCAAAGCCGGAATTGCAAAAAAGTATGTTGTTACCGCCGGCTTAGCCAGAGAGAAGGGAACCATAGGAGTTCAGGTCGTGAAGACATGCCGAGCAGGTGCTCATAAAAGGCTAGTGTCTGTTGGACCATGCGATCGCGGCTAAAGTGTGAGACAACTTTTCTGTGCGCGACAGCTCCCATGGCAGCCCGTCGTGCGGGATGTTTTAACAGCATAAGAATTGCTTTTGAGAGCGCCCATGGATCATCTGGCGGTATCAACCAGCCATCGACAGCATGGGTGATGACTTCAGTAGTGCCGCCAACATTTGTAGCGATCACAGTTCTGCTTGCGGCCATGGCTTCCAATAATGTCATGGGAAACGTTTCTCTCCGCGATGGCAGGACAAAGATATCGAGGAGCCTGTTCAGTACGGGGATATCTTTGCGCGTGCCGAGGAAATGCACTGTATCTTGCAGGCCAAGCTCATCGGCAAGATGGCCCAGTTCTGTAGCTTGAGGCCCATCACCAATGATGAGTCCAATGATATCCGGGTATATGTCGGTTACCTGCCGCATGGCATACAGAAAGGAATCTACCCCCTTTTCCTGAGAAAGGCGGGTGGATGTGCCGATAATTAACCTGCTCTCCAGGCCCAGTTCCGCGCGCAGGCGTTGTAAGGCTTCGATGTCGTCCTCGAAGTGTTCGGGGCCAATGCCTTTATAGATCACCTCGATACTTTGCTCCGGTACGCCTACACTCCTGAGAAGGTGGGCTATGCCCTGCGATATGGCGATGGTATGAGCGCCGGTCATGTGGCTGAGAAGGGCGTCACGGGGACGGATAACGCCGTTGTGAGCCGTATTGACGATAGCGCGTACCCCTGTTTCCTTTGCCGCCAGGCTGGCGTGCAGGTAAGCCGGGTAGAGATGGCTATGTACCACGTCTGGCCGCTTCTTTTTAATGAGGGAACTCAGATTTGAGATTGCGTCACGGTCAAGAAGGTAGTCTTCGTTGATCCAAGGGTGAACCATTTCCACAAACTGGGCTCGTATGTCGAGCCTGGCGAGTTGCTCGCTCAATGGGCCGGGCCGCGGGCAAATAACTTCGACGTTAACACCCGATTTTTCAAGGCCTTGCATGAGATCGAGCACATGATTCTCGGTTCCCCCGATAACAGAGTTGCCGACAATTTGCATCACTGTAAGCATAGCAACACTTCCTTGTAAAAATAATGTATTGGCAAGCATGCTGCCAATCTCCTGCCCGATTATCTTCCAAGCAGATTCCCTTTGACCCCCATCCGAGCAGTTCAATGTTTACAAATATCTCATGGAGGAAGTATACTAGATTTTGTGGAAAAAGTCGAGAGTTTTGTGGAAACAAAGCAAAATGTGCTGCCGTAATACCTATAATAAGGCTACACCGGCAGCACACATTCTGCTCTGAAACAAGGTGAAGCAAATTGTATATAAATGATATAATTCTGCACGCAGCAAGAGTTCGATCTTGAGCCCGTCTCTGCTTTGTAACACAATGGTTGGCTACGACTATCCAGAGTGCCTCGTTAGAAACTCAAGTGTTCTCTGGTTGAACTCTTCCACCTTCTCATAGATAGGGGCGTGGGCGCATCCCTCAAAAATTATCAGCTCGGTATGCTGAATTTTCTGTTGCATTGGCTCAGCGAAACGAGTTGAAGTGACCATATCGTAGCGGCCAAACGTTATTTGCGTTGGCGCAACAATTTTACCAAGTTGAGCCTCGACATCATGGGCTAGCACCGCATTTGATTGCCTCATAAATGCATCCAGTGGCTGCACCGGCCTTCCCCTGACAAAATCAGCCAGCGCTGCAATATAGTCAGGTCTCGCGGCATACAGTTCAGGAGTAAAACACCAGGGGAAAATTCCACGAATGACCATCTCAGGCACACTTCCCAGAGCATTCGCCATCACCTGCCAGCCCTCAACAGCAACTTTGAGAAAGGGATCAGTTTTTGTCCACGCACTATGGAGCGAGAGTGACTTGACCTTTTCGGGATATTTAGCTGCCAACCACATCCCTGTGGCTGCCCCTAATGAAAGACCGGCGATATGCGCTTTTTGAATCCCTACTGTCGTCATGAACGCGGCTACATCATCGGCAAAAAGTTCGGTTGAATACGTTCCTCCGGGTTTGTCGGTTTCACCCGCGCCCCGCGGGTCTATCGAAATACAGGTAAAATGCTTCGCGTACTCCGCGACTTGAAAAGCGTAACAGGCATAATCAGCGGCTAAATATGGGATCAGTACAAGAGGCTCTCCCGTCCCTTGCTGGTCATAGTTCATCGTGATGTCGTTGACCTGGACTTTCGGCATAGTGCCTGCTCCTTTCTGGGGCCATTTTTAAACGGATAATGAGAAAATCTCGCTATCTTCTTGTATGATATCACAAGCTCTGTTAAATAGGAGTTATTTCATTTTCTCTTTTCAACCCCGGCTATTTTGAGCACCTCTTCATTACCCAGGCGATATAACACAGACACCATGTGCCTCTATAAGCACAATTTCGAGCAAAGTAACTTGAGCAAAAGCTGCTTCTAGAGAGAGGAACAATCCTTACAGGTTCATCCACCGTGCAAGAGGAAGCCGAGACCGACACCGGCCAGCGTGCCGATAGTCACCACCAGAAGAAACTCCAGGCCCGCCCGTATCGGCCCTTGAGATGTGTAGCGCGCTTTGATCGCCCCAAGCACGAGCGCAGTAATGGCGGTGAGCCCATACGCCCACCATTGCACGAACGGCAAACCCAGCATAACCGGGATAGTGGGGATAAGTCCACCTATCACAAAAGAGATGCCAATCTGAATACCCTGTGCCCATGGGTTGATTTTTGTATCTTCGACAACTCCCAATTCGTCATGCACCATAGCTCTGTGCCAGCGGTCCTTGTTCTCGGTGAGGTGACCAACGACCTGGTGCAACAGGGGTCCCGAGAAGCCTTTATTGCGATAGATATCGCGCAGTTCTGCCCGCTCTTCTTCCGGCTCGTGCTCAATCTCAAAACGCTCGACCGCGATGCGCTTATCCAGTACCTGCTTTGCTGTCCGCGCGGAGAGGAATCCGCCCAGGGCCATCGAAACGCCGCCTGCCAGCACTTCGCCAAGCACGACTAGCAGTAATCGCGCCGGGGCAACCTCGCTTACCGCCATAATGAACACAAGAGTCGTGACCAGCCCATCGTTCAGTCCAAAGACGATGTCTCGTAGCCAGTCCCCCCCATGTGGATGTTGTTCTGTATTCTGCTCCATTGCTACTTTCACCTCCTTCAGGCATACGTATCCTATTGTAACATAGGGTGTATGCGTGGAAGATGCATATCACCTCCATGAGGGAGTTCTTTATAGACATCCTTGTCGCGAAGGATTTTACGCGTTGGCTACGATAAAGCAGCATTGAGGAGTTTCCCCACCACTGCATTGTTCGTGGATTGGCGTCCCTGCCAGGTCTGTGAGTAGGGCCGCGGCGAGACGGCAGACCTCCGGGTGACCGGGCACCAGAGTGGCAAGCGGACAACTATATCCCCGAATGGAATACGTTTCATCACTCTCTTCCAGTTCTGCCAGGCCACCGAGTTCATTGAGAACGTCAATGGCTACTTGCAGGCGAGCGCGCAGGTCGCCTGGCGGCACGTTCCATTGAGCGGCCAGGCGCTGACCCGTCATGCGGAGCAAGGTCTCTACCTGTTCAGAAGAGATATTTTCGCATAGGACTTCCAGAAACTGGCGCATTACGATCCCGTATGCCTTAGGAAACAATTTTTCGGCATCTGCTGTCAGGTTATAGACATAGGAGGGTTTGCCACTGCCCCGGCGCACTCCTTGCTGGTGGACTAACCCATCACGTTCAAGAGTGGCAAGATGGGCGCGCACAGCATTATCGGTGAGCCGGAGCGCCTGGGCAAGTTCCTCTACAGTACGGCTCTCGCGCCGAAGCAGTAGAATGATTTGCCCACGTGTGCTTGCAAAAAAGCGTTGATTCCAGTGTTGTTGAGACATACATTTCTCCAATCCTGCTGCCAGTATATCCAAGACAAAGTCGCTTTGTCAAGAAAGTCAAATAAATCATTGACTTTCTATGATAAATATGGTATTAGGAACATAAGAAGAATTGCTTCAAGCAATGAAGTGCTATTTCTGATCTGATTTTTATTGAAGGAGTATTACTCATGTCTGAGACACCAGCCCCTGTTTCCGTACCTGAAGCTTCTTCTCCCCGGCAGCCTTTTGCGGAACGGTTCAGTGATTCGTTACAACATCTTATCCAGATTGTAGTCGGTTCCCAGCGCAAGCCGCCGCGGCGTTTGAAGAGCTTTCTCAACGGCACCTGGTTTGGTCATCCTTTGCATCCTGTCATCACTGATGTGCCTGTTGTGGCCTGGATGCTGGTGACCGTCTTTGATATTATCTGGCTGGTCTCCCCAACTGGCAATGCCTGGGCGGCCTATGGAGCTTTTGTAGCTGTGAGTGCTGGTCTGCTGGGCGCGTTTGGCGCAGTCGCTACCGGGCTAACTGACTGGAGCGATACATACGGCTCTGAGCGACGTGTTGGTCTGAATCATGCTATCTTCAACGCGATAGCGACCATTCTCTATCTGGTTTCGTTTGTACTGCGGCTTCTGGCTGGGCCAGGCGACACTATTGCCTCGGCTATTCTGAGTTTCGTTGGGCTGGTCAGCCTGATCTACGCGGCCTACCTGGGGGGTGAGATGGTTTTTTCGAAAGGAACCGGTGTCAATCATACGGCCTGGGAGGTAGGAAGCGATGAATATGAAGCGGTGCTACCACTTGCAAGTGTCGAAGAGAACAGGCTGTATCGGGTGATGGCGGCAGGCACTCCCGTTGTGCTGCTGCGTCGTGGAATGCAGTTGTTCGCGATTTCCGCGACGTGCTCACATGCAGGTGGTCCGTTGGATGAAGGGACTTTGGATGGCGATATTGTAGAATGTCCCTGGCACGGTTCGCGCTTTTGTCTGCGTGATGGTCGTGTGCTGACCGGCCCGGCGACGGTGAATGCGCCTCGTTACGATGTGCGTGTTCGTGATGGTCAGATCGAGATCAAACGCAGCGGCAATCATTGAGCAGGCAAGAGATATAGGTACAGCGAGGGAGAAACATCTTGTTTTACCAGAAGAGCGGTGAGAGACCAGGTGAGGATGACGCTGATCGGCATTGGCTTTTAGAGCTGAGTCGTCGCACTATTTCGCGCGAGCAAATGCACACATTTGAGGGTTATATCAGTGAAATATTCAGTGCGTTTGGTTTAGACCTGAATACGCCCGCAACCGAAGAGACGCCGCAGCGATTTCTTCAAGCATTGTTCGATGCTACGCGAGGATACGATGGCGATCCAAAATTGCTCAAGGTATTTGATACGGAGTACCGCGGTGATTCCGCCTATCGCCTGGGCCAGGTGATTGAAGGGCCCATACCGTTTTTCGCTTTATGCGAGCATCACGGGCTGCCATTTCATGGGCATGCCTACATTGGCTATATTCCACACGAACATATTATCGGTATTTCCAAGCTAACGCGGCTCGTACGGCTCTTTGCCAGGCGCTTTACGGTGCAGGAACGATTGGGCGAGCAGATTATCACCTCTTTCGATGCAATGCTTCAACCACATGGTGTAGCAGTCTATCTTGAGGCCCATCACCTCTGCGTCGAGATGCGGGGCGTGAGCGAAACGAGCTCACTCACGCACACAACATTCTGGCGTGGTGAGTACGAGCGCAACGCGTCGCTGCGGGTTGAATTCTTGCTCGCGTGCAGTGCTGATACATAGAAATCTTCAGCTTTGTAACCTGGTGCTTCCCCAGCATGAGGGACAGATAGCTCTGCTGGGCGAGGCATTTCTGCTCAGCTTCTGGGCAAGCGCCAGTTGTAACCACTGGCACATTCCTCCAAAATATGCTATATTTGTATATGCATCGACAATACTCACTTGCCTCTTTGTCGATTGGCATGAGCAGAGTTGCTCCTGGGCGATGATGCGTGTTCTCGTAGTGTTACCGTGTTGTCGTGGTTTCCCCAATGTTGCTGGCCACCAAGATACGGCTGTCTCTTATGTTTCAATACCAACTGTCAGCACAAACCAGGAGGATACCTTATGTCCTACAATGAATTCCGCAGTCCTGTTTCTGTCGATTCTGCTCCGCGTGGCAGTCATTGTGAGTGGTGTGGAAAGCCAGCCGAGGTGCAATTAACAGCTATCGGTGGAACGTCGCATAACGAAAGTGGGCTCTTCTGCCGTTCGTGTGGCGAAGATTTTTCTCGTGTCGTCATGAACGCTTCAAAGCAAACCAGGGCGTCTGCTGCACAACTACAAGCCTGATTAAGTACATAAAAGATCAAAAAAAGAGAACAGGATCCCCAGCAGGAGCTCTGTTCTCTTTTTCGCCTTCTTTAAGAATTATGTATGGCTCAAGCGTTATGCATAACGCGCCATATACTTTTCGATGTCGAACTCTTTGGCCTGCGCCTGTAGCTGCTGGGCGGCCTGGTCCATTGTTTGCCGCTCATCCTGGTAAAACAGGCCAACGAACGGCTTCTCCGTCTCCATTGCCAGTTCCATTGCCTTGAAACGATTATGCGTATCATGGTTGGCCGGAATGGGCGTCACATTCGCTTTCCATACATCCATCGTATTGTAGAACGTGGGACATGGGCTGAGCGCGTGAATAAACGAGAAGCCGTGATGGTTAATACCCTGCTCGATCAGTGCTGCCAATTCCTTCGGCTTGGAAGAAAAACCTCGCGCTACAAAACTGACATTCAGACTGAGCGCGGTCGCGATTGGATTGAACTGTGATGCCAGCAAGCCATAGGGAGTTGACTTGGTGGTATGTCCCGTTGGGGAGGTTGGCGATGTCTGCCCTTTTGTTAATCCATAGATCTCATTGTCCATCACTACCACTGTGATATCGATATTGCGCAAGGCGGCGTGTATCAGATGACCGGCGCCGATGCTAAAGAGATCACCATCGCCGCCGACCGCCACGACCGTCAGGTCAGGCCGCGCCATCTTCAGCCCTTGTGCCAGGGGCAGAGCACGACCATGTACTGTATGGAAGCCAAAGGTTTTGACAAAGTGCGGCAAGCGGCTAGAGCAGCCGATACCCGATATAACGACTGTCTCATCTGGCGGTAGCTTGAGTGTTGCCAGGGTGTTATAGACCGAGTTTAGCACACCGAAGTCTCCGCAACCTGGGCACCAGGTAGGCTTCACCTCACTTTTAAAATCTTTGGGAGTAAGAGTCAGTGTTGATTGAGCCACGGTTAGTGAACCTCCTCGATTGCCTGCAAAATTTCGCCGGCAGTAAATGGAATACCTCCGAACTTATTGACTCGCACAGGCTGTAAGCCATATTTCGCACCCAGCAGATTAGCCAGCTGACCCGAATAGTTACATTCGGGTACAATCACCGTCTTCACGGAGCTGATAAACTCTCGTATGGCACGGTCGGGTAGGGGTGAGAGAATCTTCGGGTGCAGAGCCGCTACTTTGTAGCCCCTGGCTCGCGCCCGGTCAACCGCCTCTTGAATCGTGCCCTCCGTCGAACCCCAACCAATGATTCCGACGGTAGCGTCTGCGTCCCCGTAGCGCTGCGGCTGCGGCAGTTCTTCCGCGGCAGTTTCGAGCTTGCGGAACCTTTTCTGCATCATGGCGGTATGATCTTCTGGCTCGTAGTCGGGGTGCCCATGCTGGTCATGCTCCAGGCCGGTTGCGACATAGGTAGGTACGCCATGCCCGGGTGTTGTGATAGGAGAGATGCCGCTTGTGGTGTAGGCGTAACGAGCGTATTCATGCTCTTCCGCGACGACCTCAGCCAGGTCGCCGATAGTTGCTGCGTGACCATTGCTATGGCCGTTGCCGTTTGCCCCATTGGCTTTCACCTGCACGCGCTCAACAATCTCCATCGGCTTGAAGACGCTGCGGTCAACGCTTTCCACGCGCGCAGTCAAGGACTGATCAGTGAGGAAAATCACCGGCATCTGATAGCGCTCGGCCATGTTAAAGGCTTGTATGATCAGGCGATAGCAATCCACGACGTCTGCAGGCGCGACGATCATGCGCGGCGTATCACCGTGGCTCGCGCTGAGGGCGAAGCTTAAATCGGATTGCTCCATCTTCGTCGGCATGCCGGTGCTGGGACCGGCTCGCTGGGCATCAACGACTACCGCCGGTAGCTCCGACATCGAAGCCAGCCCAATCAATTCGGCCATCAACGAAAGACCCGGACCAGAGGTTGCAGTCATGGCACGCTTCCCGCCGAACGAGGCGCCGAGCACTGCTGCCAGGGCCGCCATCTCATCTTCGGCTTGCAGGAAAGTTCCTCCTACCTGTGGCAGTTCCTTGGCCATTGCTTCCATAATATCGCTGGCGGGAGTGATTGGATAGCCGGCAAAGAAAGCGCACCGCGCGGCCAGCGCACCGGCCACAACTGCCTGGTTCCCGTTGAGTACCACGCGATCAGCCTTCGCTACCGCGCCCAACCGGTATGGGTCGTGTTTGGTTACATGCTCCTCTACATACTTCTTCGCAATATCCAGCGCCAGAATATTCTTTTCCATCAAGATGGGATTGGATTTGCGCGACCGTGAGAGCTTGGACTCCACCACCTGGACGATTGCCTCGAGGGGTGGGCCAAATAAGGCAGAGATGGTGCCAAGCATGACCATATTTTTCGTCTGGAAAAGCTGTACTTCTTTGCGGGCTATCTCATTGAATGGAACTGCATAGGTGATAACGTTGTCTGCATCGGGCGTGAAGTCAGAAGGATCATAGACAAGAACGCCGCCGGGACGCAGGTCTTTTCTGTTGCGATCATACGCCTCTTCATTCAAACAAATCAGTACATCGGCATAATCACCCATTGACTTCACGGGCTCATCACTGATTCGCACCTGAAACAAACAAGGTCCGCCGAGAATCTCGGCTGGGAAGGTGCGGAAGGTATACACATGATACCCCCAGCGCGCGGAGGCCAGCGCGAGGATATCACCACCGGAAATGGTTCCTTCGCCCGATTCGCCTCCGATTCGGATCGTCACTTCATTCGCCATCGAATGCCCCCTTACAGGAAAAATTTTCGACCGCACCATCCCTAAAAGTGGCGCGGCCTTTTACCGTTCACCAGAACGTTTCGTATTTGCTCCAGAGTATCTTTATTATGTGGAATGTTCCAGCATCTTAATAACGAGAGAAACATACCTACTTCAAACTGACTTCTATTATATCATACTTCACACATTCGGGTACATGCATTCCCATCAGTTTACGGCAATAGGATGAAACAGGAAAGAGATTGGCCAGCATCTCCCAAAAACGTCACAAGGCTCTTCCCAATTTGTGGTAACTATGCTACAATATCTCCCGCGAGGGCCCATAGCTCAGCGGTCAGAGCAGGCGGCTCATAACCGCTTGGTCGCAGGTTCGATCCCTGCTGGGCCCATAAAAAGATGAACAACAATCGGGGTCACACCGGATTGTTGTTCATCTTTTTATGGGCCCGGTAGATCAGCTCCTGAAACTGATGGTCCTGGCTGCAACGTGCCATCAAAGAAGAGAGCAGCAGTTCCGAAGAAATAGATAGGCGAAGAAAAGGAGCGAGCAATGGAAACATGTGTGCTTGGATACGAGCGAGCAGCCACGGTGACAGAAATTGCGACCTGGGCGAATGAGCTGATCGACAAAGAAGTTCCTGGCCACCCTGAATACCTGGCCGTAAAAGTGATTCAGTTCCAGGTGATATCAACGCAAAATGGGTATGATGCCCTGCTCCTCGTGGATGTTAGAGAAAGGCCGAACGAACACAATCAAGTCGCCCTGAGCGAAGCGGACATTCAGGTAATCGAGCAACTTACCTCCACCATCCCGGAAGCACCTGAAGGCGAAACTACATTGCTGGAGTAGTATTTCTGGAGTCTCCATCAAATACCGGGGCATTGCATGCCATTGAAAACCCGCCGGACGCCTCATGCTTGGCCGCGCTCAGCATGAGGCGTCCGGCGGGTCGCTCTTTCTCAGCGTATGCTATCATAACCGCTGCAGGATGTGTTCTAAAACTCTGCCGGGTGACAAATTTTCCATAGGCATTGCTTGTAATGTCTCTACATGCGGGCCGGCTGGTCGTTTGAGTGTAGGATCGGTTGGCCCGAAAAGGGACAGTGTGGGAATGCCTAACAGACCTGCTAGATGGCCGATGCCCGAATCATTGCCCAGGAAAAACCTGCATTGCCGCAGTTGGCGAGCTACCTCCAGCAGTGGTTTATTTGCCAGAAGTGTAAGATTGTTTGATTTCATGTCGCGGCTAATAGCTTTGAGAACAAGCGAAAGTGTTTCGGCCTCTGATGGCCCCGCCAGCAAAAGAACGGGATATTTACGACTCAGAAGTCCATTGATCACAGTAGCGAAATAAGAAGCGGGCCAGCGCCTCATTTCATCGGTCGAACCGGGATGAACGGCGATAGGAGGCGTATAATAACAGAACGTATTGCCTTTTTCCCAGCGGGGTGGAACGTATTCCGCGATAACATTCTCAATCCCCAGCGCCTGCAATCCTGCCGCCTTCGCCATGAAATCTGCCACGTGCATGGAGCCTGTTTCGATAGGATTTTCGGGCACGACAAAAACGGACTTTACCCCTGCATTTTGTAAATTTCGGCGAACTACTCCTCCCATGTCGACCTGCCAGCAAATCATGCAATCCATCTTCCCAAGAAAAGTGAGCAGTTTCGGACTACTAATCCCTTTCGAGGAGGATAGCTCTTTCCACTGCTCATCCTTGCAGTCAAGCACTTCATCAACAAGTTCCCACTCCAGAGCAAGCGGCAAAACAAGTCCGTAACTGACAAATGTAAGATGAGCGTCAGGATACTTCGCTCGTAGCGCAGAAAGGATGGGAAAGACGAACAATGTATCTCCAATATGATCGGCGGAAAGGAAGGCAACAATATTCAAGGTGATTTTCCCCTCTAGCTGGTTTATCTGTAGAGTATTTTATCCCAATCCAAGAACTTCTGCCTCGCCACTACTCACAAATAGAGGCCGATTTTTTTACATACCTAATATCTTGCAGCGGTGAACAACAAGAGCAGAGCAGCTTCTTAAAGAAACGTCTGCGGCGCAAGCGCGGTTTCAAGACAGAGGAGGCCAAGTATGCTATAATTGCTCCGGAAGCAATAAGCATACGGCTAGCTCAACTCACATGAAGTTCGATCTGTATGAGCAAACAAGAGAAATTAGAGGAAGTCGAAGTCGAGGTCACAAATTTGCCCGAGACGAATAACGTTGGGACAGGTTGGTCCTCGCGTTTATCGTTTCTATTCCTCGATTGGCAACGTTCGTTTAATCGCCGTTCCTGGCATTTTGCGGCCCTATCCACTATTTTAGTACTGGCGCTGGTAGCAGTGATTGTCATCGTGTCCAGCCTGCAAGCAAACCTCGCACCTGGACCTGTGGCATCTCTAGCTCCGGGCCATGCTGCCACACCTACTCCTGCTCATTATATTTCTCTTAATCAACCTCTCGCTGATTTTACCGGCCATGTTGGCCTGGCGATCAATGTGGTGTGGTCACCAGATGGGACACGTCTGGCCTCTGGTGGCAGCGATTCCACCGTCCAGGTCTGGAATGTCAGGACGAAGCAGCGCCTGCTCGTTTATCGCGGCCACTCCAATGAGGTGCTTGCGCTGGCCTGGTCGCCGGATGGGACGCGCCTGGCATCTGGCAGTCGTGATGGCACCGTCCAGGTGTGGGATGCCAGAACCGGCAAACGCCTTCTTACCTACCAGAGCAATTCTGGCGCAGTCTTTAGCGTAGCCTGGTCGCCGGACGGGACGCGCCTGGCATCTGGCAGCAACGACGGAGAGGTTCAAGTATGGAATGCAAATTCGGGCAAGCACCTTTTAAGCTATTATGGCCATGACAGTGCAGTTCTGGCCCTGGCCTGGTCACCGGATGGGACGCGTATCGCTTCCGGTGGCCTGGATAGGACGGTACAGATATGGGATGCCGGCAGCGGAATTCCCTATCTTACATATAATGGGCATGCAGACAGTGTGACAAGTATCGCCTGGTCGCCCGATGGTAGCCGGATCGCGTCCGGCAGTTTTGATACCAGCGTGCAAGTGTGGAATGCGCGTACCGGGAAAACGCTCCTCACCTATACAGGTCATACCAATACGATCTATGGCGTCGCCTGGTCCCCTGACGGTCAACGTATCGCCTCTGGTAGTAGTGATGGAACGATACAAATCTGGAATGCTTATACCGGGAAACATCTCCTTACTTGTCGCAGCGAGGCACTTGCAGTCGCCTGGTCACGGGATGGGACGCGCCTGGCCTCGGCTGGCAGCGATGGCCTTGTGAAAGTATGGCAGGTGGCCTAGCGGCATGATGCCTCTTTCTAAACCCCACGAGGTAAAAAATTATGTGACAGCACTATTGCTGATCTTGTGTTGTCTCTCTTGTGCGGGGCGGCAACGTGTATTAACTGATGACCATTCTTGATTAATGAAACTATATTCATCGAAAAGGTGCAGAGAATATGCAAGAAGCAAGAGATACTGCCGGGAAAGCGGCGAATCCCCCCCCCACGCAGACTTCCGCCGTCATACTGGCCAATGAGAACTCGGGAAGTTTTTCAAAAAATAAAGAACAACTGGAAGAAACGCTTGACTTTTTACACCGGCATGGCTGGAATGTAAGTCTCGAGTATACGGAATCGAGCGATGATGCCCGGCGCGTGGCTCGTGAAGCTGTCACACACAAAAAGGATGTTGTGATCGCCGTTGGTGGTGATGGAACAATCAACTCAATTATTCAGGAACTGGCGGGAAGTGAAACAGCGTTGGGCTTGATCCCAACGGGCACGTTCAATGTGTGGGCTACTGAAACAGGCATTCCAACCGATATTGCGGGGGCGCGTGAAGTTCTTGTCAACGGGCAGATGCGCCGTGTCGATCTGGGATACGTCGACAACCGCTATTATCTCCTCATGGCCGGTATTGGTTTTGGCGGGACGGTGACATATGCGGTCAAGAAACAATCGCTGAAGCGCCTCGGCGTTCTGGGCTATCTCCTTACTGGTATCCGGCTGGGCCTCGGCTTTGAAAGCTTTCGTGCCACGCTTGATATTGATGGGCATATAAAGAGAATGCATGCCCTGCAAATTGTCGTGGGCAACACCCAGCTGTATGGAAGCCTGCTTCGCTTTACCTGGAAAGCCAAAACCGATGATGGTCTCCTTGATCTCTGTGTTGTACGCAGCCCTAAAAAGCTAGAACGCGTTATAGTGATGCTCGATTTTTTACTACAGCGCAGGGAACGCCGTAAATGGGTCACTTATACAACTTGTAAATCTGTTGAAGTACGCACCCATAAACGGGTCAACTTTCAGGTCGATGGTGAGCCGTTGGGCCATACTCCCGCGACATTTAGCGTTATTCCAGGCGCATTGAAAGTCATTGTGCCGCAGGAAACGCCGGAAGACCTCTTCTCAAAATAACAAGTATTACCTCTCGATCCCCCCATCTGATGGTTTTTTGATAAGCTCTTCTACAAAAATTTGAAGGGCTTATCAAAAGAGAAAAATTAGAGATTCTACTGAAGATAGGATATTTGTCCCATATGCTTGCCCGCTCTTTTTTTTGCAACTATAATTTCCATAGAAAAATTCCATATATTTCTCTGGAGAAATGGAATTCTGAAAAGTAACCGTCCTGGGAAAATTTCTACCATTGAGGGGGAAGGAATCTAACAGCCCTATTTCTCGCGCAACAGCGAGCTTTTCATCCTCATTTTGAGGAAACGAGATCGGGCGCGAACAGATACCCATCCTTTAGCGAAAATATGCCTCGGGTGGAGGCTTCCCCCATGCTAGGGGGTGGAGAAACTGGATTCTAATTTCTAAGTAAAGAAGGGGTAGATCAGATGATGACTACAGAATACCAGCATTTTGGCAAGTATGAGTTACACAAGAGAATAAGTCGTAATACGAATGGCGAGTTCTGGAAAGGCTACGATCCCGAATTGCAACGGACAGTCGCCATCAAAGTGTATTACATCGACCAGGTGGATGCGACTTTTATTTCACGATTTGCGCAACGCGTGGGAGTACTTACTTCTATACACCATCCCAATATCGTATCCATCCAGGATTTTTACATTGCCCCCTCTAAAAATTCTGAAGAGGCTAGCTCCTCTGCGGTCTGTATCGTCATGGACTATATCGAAGCGCCGACCCTGGCGGACTATATTCATAGTACATCGAGCCTGGGCAGACTACCGCCCGGTGCCGACATCCTTCATCTTTTTACCTCGCTTAGCCTGGCCATTGACTACGCTCATCAGAACGGAATTATGCATGGGCATATCAAACCATCCAGTATCTTACTTGGTAAAAACACTTCTTCCCAGAACAAGATCGGTGAACCCTGGCTTATCGATTTCGAATTGTCGGGCATATTGCAAAACAGTAGTAGCTCCTTCGAACCCTACTACCTCGCGCCTGAGCAGGTAAGAGGGTATCCGGCCAACGAGCGGAGTGACGTCTACACGCTGGGTATCATTCTCTATGAACTGTGCACTGGAGTACTGCCATTTCGTGGGAACAGGCGAGTCGCTATCATGATGCAGCATATCAATGCGCTACCCACGCCACCGGCTCTTTTGAATCCGACTATTTCGCCGGCATTGACGAATGTCATCATGCGCAGCCTCGCCAAGGACCCTGAAATCCGATTTGCCAGCGCATCATCCATGGCTGTAGCCCTGGCGAAAGCCCTCAACATGCCTGTTCCTGAAAATCTGGTTCGTTCTGCCTATCTGTTGGAATTGCTGAGTGATTCGGATGTCACACGCCCAAATAGCCCGGTGGTTGTGCCGCGATTGGTGCAGCCTCCTCGCATAACTTCTCAAGTTGACCGCTCAACAATTGCTCAAAATAGCTGGCCATGGTCAGGAACTGGTGTAGTAGAGGCAGTGAAGATGCCGGAAAAGTCGTCTCGTGATCATGCAGAACGAGATCATTCGAGCGTAGTCTCTTCGCATCCCACTCCCATCACCCCCATCCCCCCTATGGAGCCTTTTCCTTTCATGCATCGACGCCACTTTTACAAAATCTGGATCATCATCCTGATCATTTTCATCTTACTAAGCGGCATCATCACAGTGGGCGCAATTTTTTTTTCCTCGTGGGCGGGTCCGTTCAATTCCTGAGAAGAGGACATCCTTATGAATTGTTACTATTCATGAGGTACCTGGTGGCCCGCCGAAAGGGCCACCGGTTGACCTCCCATGCCTCGCCTTTTCAATCACCCTGCCGGGTTCCTGAGAGGTGTTGCGTAGTTCTACCATACGGGGTATAGTATTAAAAAGAGTAGCCATCATCACAAAATACCGGAGACGATTTGAGCATGGACTCATCGCAACTGACCGTAGGAGTAGCCTTTGTAGCGGGGCTGGTATCATTTCTCTCACCTTGTGTACTGCCACTTGTACCTATTTACCTGGCGCAGCTGGTCGGACAGGGTATCTATCAATCGACAGCAGAGGGTGAACAGCACGCCGGTCGATTGATCACATTCTTACACGCCGTCACCTTCATGCTTGGCTTTACCCTGGCCTTCGTCGCTCTTGGGGCCACCGCCAGTACACTGGGAGGATTTCTACGCGCTAACCAGTTTCTGCTGCGCCAGGTTGGTGGGATTGTCCTGATCATTATCGGCCTGCACCTGACAGGATTGCTCAAATTGCCTTTCCTCTATTGGCAGAAACGGTTTGAATTTCATCCCAGTCGTCCCAGTTACCCGGCCTCTTTCATCATCGGCTTAATTTTCGCCATTGGTTGGACGCCCTGCATCGGGCTTATCCTTGGGCCGATTCTGGCTCTCGCCGCCGATGCAGCAACACTGCGCCAGGGGATCTTATTGCTGCTGGCATATTCGTTTGGCCTGGGCCTCCCGTTTCTACTCCTGGGCCTGGGATTGGACCGCTTTAGCAAGATATTGAAATGGCTAAAGCCGCACCTGGGCAAGGTCGAAATTGGAACCGGCATTATCATGATTCTGGTAGGGGTGATGATCTACTTCAATATGCTCATCTACCTGAATCACTATTTCAACCTGGGTATCAACCTGTAGGAGCCGATTATGAGTTTTTACAAACAGGTGAGGCAATGCTGTAGCCAATACCGGTGACGCATTCATGACCGGCTGCGGCGGTAAGGTTCATAATTGGCCCGGTAGTGCTGGCTGGCTACTAGCATTCCTCGATATCTGCTCGAATCTCCCTCTCAACTTCGCGGTCGAATTCGATAGGCTCGCCGATAGGAGTGCGCGCCAGTCGCAACACAGCTTCGCGCAGGTGAGCCGGCGCGCGTTCGATTGTACAGCGCTCATGGATTAGCCGCTTGATTTTCATGTCAAAATGGAACCGGCAATTACAACTTGAGCAATTCGAGAGGTGCTGCTGTACTATCGTGACCTCCTCGGCACTCAGTTCCCTGTCAATATAAAGATGGAGACGAGCAACGCTCTCAATACAACTCATAACAAATCCTCAATTTCCCGGAGCCCGCTAATTTTAAAACATTTTTTGCCGGCTCATCGTGTAACTCTTACCTGATGATACTAACATATGAAGAGGGGCTTTCATTCCCGTGAAGAGTACGCTATACTAGCCTGGAAAGATCAGTGAAGAGTCTAGAGCCAGGTGATGGAGTTGAGCAAACTGCTTTCCATTATCATTCATGGTAGAAGTCCCCACTAGGATGGTTGAAAGAGGAACATTGCATGTCCGATGAGCGAGAGCCAGTGGCTGAAGCCACAGAGCAAAAGCCAGTGGAGTCTAATGAATCGAATAATGAGGGCGCACAAAATGGTGTCACAGAAGACTTTGAGGCAGGCGTCCTGGCCCAGTTGGATAGCCTCTATCGTACAGCGCTGCGCTTGACGCATAACCAGCAAGAGGCCGAAGACCTGGTGCAGGAAACCATGCTCAAAGCATTTCGTTTTGCCGATAGCTACCAGCGGGGTACCAATCTTCGTGCATGGCTCTTTCGCATCTTGAACACGTCTGCCATCAACCGTTTCCGCAAGCAATCCACTCACCCTGTCACAACTTCTTTGCCGGAGGGGGAAGACTTTTATCTCTACAACCGTATTCGTGACATGACAGGACAGGAATTGAGCGCCGCTGCCGAAGATGAAGTATTAAGCCAGTATCTGGATGAGGATGTGTATCGGGCCTTAAATAATCTTCCTCTCAATTTTCGCATGCCTGTGATCCTGGCCGATATTGAGGGTCTTTCCTACAAAGAGATTGCCGAAGCGTTGCAGATTCCTATGGGCACTGTGATGAGCCGCATCTCGCGCGCGCGCCGTCAGTTGCAGCAATCACTGTGGGAATATGCCAAAGAAAAAGGATATGTGCCTGCCGGAGCATCGCCGGATTCCAACAAGTCAGATGGAAAGCAAAAATAGGGATTTCCTTTATGGTTTGAAAGATGCCTGGCTGCGAGCGCAGGCATCTTTGTATTCAACCGCATGCTATACCATGCTGCTAGCATTCCTGCGTACGGCTTCATTGCCTGAGCGGGTGAGGGTCACATCAACGCAACGCCGGTCCAACATATTCTCGGACCTCTTGACCAGTCCCTTGCGTTCAAGACGGGCGACTGCTTTTGTCGCTGCCGCGGAACTCACCCCTAAGGCGGTTGCGATCTCACCTACTGACCAGTGTTCCCGTTGAGCAAGAAAAGTGAGCACTTCGAACTGGCGAGGTGTAAGATGCATTGGTTCTCCATGTACTGTCATCATTGGTTTTTCTCCTGAAACAAGCGAATTTCGAAATGAATTTCTTGCCTGCAAGATGGATTGATTCTGCCTGTATTCAGAAGACGTTCTCTGAGGGAAAAATGGGTCACTTGCGGGATTAGCGGAGTAATCTGTTCAAGGCTATAATCGTGTCCGGCGCAGGACTTTCTGTGACCGGAGCAGTGTGTAGGGTAAAGAAAAAGATGCTTCCCTCCCCTGCTACTCCGCTGCTCTCTAGCCAGATACGGCCGCCCATGGCCTCAATGAGCCGCTTACTGATGTAGAGGCCTAATCCTGCGCCGCGGGCAGGGCTGTTCATATCGCGCTCGAGGCGTACGAAACGTTCGAAAAGGCGTTCCTGTTGATCCGGTGGCACGCCCAGACCGTAATCGCGTACCCGTACCTTCACCATGTCATCATCGAACTCGCTAGCTATATCAATGCCGCGGCCAGCCGGAGAGTATTTAATGGCGTTACTCATCAGGTTGAGCAATACCTGGCGCAGGCGCAAATCATCAGCCATCACCTGTATATCTGCCGGAATGCCTACCTGAACAGACCGGCCTTCGCGTCGAAGTACCCCATCGAGTATCTCCAGGATATGCTGTACCGAGCGGGCGAGCGGGATCGGGGCGAGCCGTATTTGCTCAACATCTACCTGCACGCGGCTCGCATCCATAATGTTTCCCACCATGAGCGTCAATTCGTCGCAGCCACGATGGGCCTTCGCGATAAAGTCAGCGCGGGTATGGCCTGGAAGGGTTTCATTGTATTGTTCCAGCAATTCGATATATCCCTGTACAGCAGTCAGAGGAGTGCGCAATTCATGTGACGCCGTTATAATAAACTGATCTTTCAAGCGATCCAACTCTTTCTGACGCTCATAGGCGGCTCGCAGGGCAATGGTAATCTGGGCATTCTCCATTGCCGCCGTGCATTGATTTGCGAACATGCTCAATACACGCTTCTCTTCATCTGAAAAGACATGTGGCCGAATATAGGAGAGCACCAGCATGCCAAATTGGTGCTCTCCCTTGCTTAGCGGGAGCCAGGCGAAAGGAAGTGGAGGGACTTGTGCCAGGCAGGTTGGCATAGTAGCTAACCTTGCCGGACTCGTTTCAGCAGTGCTACCTCTATCATAGAAGTATGTAGACCAATCATGCTCCTGAAGGCTGGTGATGCTTTGCGGTAGGGCCAGGTGGGCTTCCGGCCCCTTATGCGTAACCCGGTGTAGTGATCCAGTAGCGTCATCACGAAGCCAGATTTCAGCGCCCGCTCCCACAGCTTGCGCGGCCACCTCGGCATAGGATTCGGCCACCTCCTCAATGCTCAAGTACGATCTCTCCAACGAGGTGTTAGCCCTATAGAGCGTGTTTAGCGTCGCTACATGACGGCTGGCATGCTGGTACAAACGCCCTGTCTCCAGAACCGGTGAGAAGCGGCTAACAATCATATGAATGGCCTCGAAGTCAGGACCAGCATACGGCTGGCGGTCTCCTCGTTCACCTAAAACCAGCAGGCCGATCATCTTACCCCGCGTTCGCACGGGAGCCAGCAGAGGGTCTGCGCCCTCAGAAACAGTCGTAGACAGATACAACGCGAGGCCCGCCGGTTGCTCCGCATCCGGCTTAGAGGCCTCACTGAGCAAGAGTGGGCGCCTGGCTCGTTTCACGCGGCCGATCAGAGGTGTATTCGCATCTAACCAGTCGCTGTTTTCAAAAAAGGCCTGCTCCTCATCTTTCTGAGCTGATGATTTGACAGATTCCAGCAACAGTCGAACAAGTTTGTTGCGCAATGAATCGTGAGGTGCATCCTCGTTGAGAGCAGGAGAGATATGATAGCAACCGGTATCTTCGTCCAGGACAAACAGGCAGACTTCCTGGGTTTCGAATGTATTTACTACTGCCATGATAAGCAATTCTGCGGCTTCCTCAAGGTTGAACGTTTCGCGGCTCAGCAAATCGGGGTTATTGATCAACCGGCGATAGTGGGCCATTTCATTGAAGAACAGTTTTTCTGTTGCTATATGGGCCAGCCACCAAGTGAAAGGGGCCTGGGTGACAAGAGCGGCCGCTACACAGGTAATATACAGGTAGGTAGTATCAGGCAGCAGCAAGCTACAAAGCATTACCACAAAATAACCAACGATTGCCAGGCAAACGCTGCCTGCTATCCATGCCACTGCTCGCCGAATATACATATCGAATACCAGTATCTGGTAACGGAGGATGGTGTAGCCTAATCCTAAAGGCAGGAGAATGGCTGAAAGCGTACTTAATTGGGCGTCGACTACGTATTTGCCGGGTAGACCAAAGAGCAGAGGTAACAAGGTCAGTAAAAGAAAAGGCGCAAAAGCCAGTATCACGCCGAACACAAAAATGCGTAATTGCTGGCGCTGGCGCAATGAAGATTGCCGGAATGAGACAATAATGGTGACGAGGATGACTAACAAGACTAACAGGTAGTAGCTGTACTCTATGGCATGGAGCCAGCGGGGAAAGCTTGATGGTTGAAAATAGAAAAGAACCTCGAAAAATGCTGTCAATATACTTAAAAGTAGTATTACAGCCGAGTATGCACGCAATAATCGGATAGAAACAGGTTGGCGCACTGATTCTATGTTATCATCTGAGGACGAAGACAATGCGAGATAATTTCTGGGGAACAAGAGTAACAGGACAGAGAATATCGAAAGCGAGAGCGGACTGCTGGCATTGTTTATGGCTGAAAGAATCGAATTGTTTAATGCCGCACCTGTTTCTGAGATGAACACAACCATCATCGTAAAAGAAAAACAGAAAAGCAAAGTCGCAACATAACGATTGCGCGCGTAGAGCCAGATCAAAGCCCCGACAGCAAGAAATGTCAATCCTGAAAAAGCCGAAAAACCAAAACGTGTCCAGAATTGAAAAGAAGGGGAAATATTGGCAACCTCTGAAGAGAAAAAAAGTATCCCATCAATGGCCGACAGCAGGCAATAGATCACGAGAGCCACCACTATAGCCAGCAGACGCCCGGCTTTGATCCGTATCCAGGACATGTACTTCATGCGATACTCCCCCTGGTTTCCCGCCACTTCGCCTTGATAAATCAGGCATCCACCGGCATACTGCTTTTAGATGCCCAGCAAAAAAAGCAGCTCAGGAGAAACAGGCTTCTGAACCTCGATCTCCTGCAATCGTTCCCGCGCGCGTTCACGATACAGCAGGCATATCCCCCAGGTCGCAATTATTCCCTCTTGTAATGCCTTGCGATATCGTTTACTCTCCCCATCGGAACTTTCTGCTGCTTTCTGAAGAGCGGCCATTATTTCTTCTGCCAGTACCACGGGCAATGTTTTCTTTCCCCGCTTTAAATCTGATTTTATGCTTGTTCTTGTAGTACCGCTCGCCTCAACAGGAATTACAGCATCCTTCTCATCTTGTAATAAATAATACAGGTCGTGACAATCATTGTCAAGTTGATGGGCTATTCCAAGCAGTTCGCCCAGTTCCGAAAACCGGTCACACAATGTATCATCTGCCCCGCCACATATTGCTCCAAGCCGGCAAGCAAGGCGCATAATTGAACCGGCCTTGGCAGATGCTATCTCTATACACTCTTCATGAGAAAAGTTCCTGGCTGATCGTGATTCTGCGAGCAAGTCTCTGTGCTGGCCAGATGTGGCTGTAAGGGTGCATTCGTGCAGGGCATTGAGTAGACGTATAATGATGGCAGGGTCAACGGCCTGCTCGGCCACTGACAGGATTGCCCGGTGTGTGAGTGATAATAGCGCTGTCGAGACATTCAACACGCGCGGTATGCCAATGGCTCGCACAATGGGAGTCTGATCGTCATCCTCGACATCATCCAGCAGGTCAAGCGCGCAGACGAAGCATTCGACCGCTACCGCCACGCTACTTGCGTATTCAGGATGTATATCTGGAGAGAGATGTTGGGCTATGAGTAGTGTCAAGAGCGGCCAGATACCAGCGGGAAGGATGGGAGCCAGAGAGTTGATTTCTGTATCAGGCTGGGAGAGAAGTTTTCCTGCGCCTTTTAAGGCTTGCAGGACATCATATTGTAGTAGTGGGTGTAAGGTAGCCAGAAGACGATGAAGCCGCTCACGAAGTATATTTTGTTGAGCGGCCATTGAACTCACTGAAAACTGAGAAGCATCACTCATTTCAGGAGCCATTCTGGTATATGTAAGAACACTTTAATTGGACCAAAAGTAGAGCGAAGGCTCCAACGACTTCTCCATTGCGAGGTGCGGCACCAGTCGCATAATGACCCGAGCTACGCGTGGCGAGAAGCCCTCACGCATGATGACGGTATCTGGGGAGGTAGCCAGTTCCTTCCGCAAAACTTCGTCTGTTGAGACACGATGAACAAACTCTTGAATCTGTAGTTCTTCCATGAAAGTAATTCCTCTCCTTCTTCTCACCCCGGTTAGTTCTTAATACCGCAGTACTTCCTCTTACCGCGGTGGCACGACGGGGGAATGTGCCGTGCTGCTTTACTGAAATTGACACGCTGACTGAATCGCTATAAGCAAAGCTCTCATTGCTGAGGTGGAAGCTGAACCAACGCCCAGCCTTGTAGAGTCGCTCTAGGACGCACTACATACCATAAAATACGGGAAGCGGACTACACTACTGGAGATACTGAAGACGCAACAACGAAAATCTGCGAGATAGACGATACGGTGCTACAAGAAATGCAATGCGCTAAACCTCTTCTAGCAGGCCACTAAACGGTTAGGTAGGATAATTATACCAAATGAACGTGGAAAATGCAAGGGCTTAGGGGGGGAAAATGCCTTTTTTTTGTAGAAAATAAGAGAAATGCGAAAGAGAAATGAATAATATATCTTATCTTCCGCATTTCTCTGCAAATTGGAATTACTCGCCGCCTGCGCCAGAAGCGCCTTCGACGATCACGGTTTCGCCGACGCTCCGCTCAATTTGTTCAAGTTCAGCCTCGGAACCCTGAATAATCGGTCCTTTGAACCAGAAGCGTGCGCTTACGAGCCACCAGATACCAACGATGAGGAGCGTACCCAATACTGCCACGGGAGCGTAATTGAAGGTTGCAACACTTGGAGAAGAAGTTGTAGGCAGCATAAAGAGGATGGAAATAAAAACCACCCAGATCACGGCAATAATGCCGATGGGTTTACTCCAGTTTCCTAGATTCCACGGCCCGGGTTTGAAATCCTTCGCGAAGAGACGCAGGAGGATGGGCAGGGCATAAGCGATATACAGGCCAATCGTAGCGATCGAGGTGACGGCGACATAGGCAACATAGTCAACTACCGTCGGGACTGCCAGGATGAACGCGGCCACCGCGGACAGGATGATGGCATTCTGCGGCGTACGCCCCTTGTTAAGCGTGTGCCAGATCTGGTGACCAGGAACTGCCCCGTCACGTGAGAAGGCATAAATCATGCGCGAGTTCGAAGTGATCGAAGACATGCCGCAGAAGAGCTGCGCAACCGCGATACCTGCGAACAGGAGGGTGCCAAGAATGAAGCTCAGGCGGCTTTCCAGGATGTAGAGTACGGGATTGACGAAGCCTCCGGCGGCAGCCAGGTCTGGTGTAGCAGCCACGAGGCCCATCAGGAGGGCATAGCCGGCGATAGCCGAGACCACAACTGACATCACCACACCCCAGGGCGCGCGAGTATCGGCTCCAACAGTCTCCTCGGTCATGTGAGCTGAGGCGTCATAGCCGGTATAGGTGTATTGAGCCAGCAACAAACTCAGGAGGAAAGCATACCAAATTGGAAAACCTGTCAAATTAAATTGCTGGTTGGGGGTGAAGAGCGTCCCAGGACTGTTGAAGCCTTGAACGTGAGATGCGGCAACTTGCGTGGCGCAGCAGACGCCCGCCGCGCCTGGATTGAACTGGAATGAGGCAAGCACCGCGACAACCAGGCTAACGACAATTGCAGCGACGAAGAAAATGTGCCATCCCACGCTGACATCGTTCAGGAACGCAACGATGCGCACACCAAAGATATTGAGCAAAGCATGCACGGTCAGGACAATGGCGTAGATCAACAGTGTAGTCCATTGCGTAGCCGGATCGATCACGAACGTCCCATTCACCACTGCAGGGGCCGTAGCCGGGATGGAGGGGAACCAGGCATGCAATAATACATCGATGGTGACGGCTGCTCCATAGTCGATGCCCGCGGTGATAGCAACCTGGCCGATCAGGTTGAACCAGCCGGTAAACCATCCCCAACCTGGCCCACCAAGCTTGGAGGCCCAGTAATACAGACCACCGGCTGTGGGATAGGCGGAAGCAAGCTCGGCCATACCTAACGCGACGATGACGACAAAAATGGTTACAAGCGGCCAGCCAATCGAGGCCGCGGCAAAGCCGGACGTGGTCGGTACGAGGTAAAAGAGTGTAACACAACCGCTGAGAATAGAAATAATGGTGAAAGAGATAGCGAAGTTGGAGAAACCGCCCATTGCGCGGAAAAGTTCCTGCGCATAGCCCATGCCATGCAGGCGTTTAATATCCTGGGCGATGAGCTGTTCCCTGGTGGATCGGCTAGATGAACTCAAGATACACCTCCCATTACAAGTAGATGATGCAGGGTAGGACTTTTGTCAAAATCATCGCAGGCAGAGGCCACACGCGATGATACTAAGCTATTGAGCCCACGAAATATGAATGATGAAATGCCTGGTAAGCCAGTATCCTCCTTTCAGTTGAAAGATGCGAACAACCCCTTTCGATTTCTACCCGGGTATTTTAGGAAGAAGGATAACACAAGATCATTGTATTTGCCCAATTATAACATAATTGTCTACGATGTTGAGCTTTCTCGTCAAGGCTTGATTAGCTCAATTTATGCCAGGGAAGGTGTGCATGGTGACCATAAGGAGTATTGCAAGTGCCGTTTGACGAATTGCGTCAATGCCAGTACAATCAAGACGTACAGAATGAGAGGTGACTATGACTGAAAATACTTACCTGAATATAGATGAGGAAGAGGATACAAATATCTTTTCGCTGTCTTCGCACGATCCCCTGGGAGTTCTTAGCAGCACTCGTTATGTAGTGGAGCAAGGAGAACATGTCTGGATCAACCCGGAGCGTTTGCCCGCTATCGCAGCCAGGCTGGTCACTTCCCATCCACCCACATCGACCCCTACGTGGTATGAACGCTATCACTTTCACGATGGGACAGAGCGTACTGTAAACTGGCTGCTCGTCCTTGATGCCCTGAACTTCTGCTTTTGGCCTGAAAAAGGTCAGCAGCGCTGGCACATTGAGTACCATGGAGAAACCCTGGGCGGCTACTGGGCGGAAGCTGCCGCATTGACGCGAGCGGTCGAAGAAGATATCCCCATCTGGGATGCTGAATACCTGAGTAAGATGAGCCGTGAGCAGCTGGCGCATATTTTTCGCGGCGTCCCCGGTCCTGGATATACTGAGGGAGCGACGATACCCCTATTTGAACAGCGTCTTCAAAACGTGCATGAAGTGGGAGGTGTTCTGTTGGAGCGCTACGATGGGCAATTCGCGAACGCTGTCAAACAGGCCGATCACACCGCCGCCAAGCTTGCATTGCTCCTCGCGCAAGAGTTTCCCTCATTCAATGATGTAGCCTTGTATCGTGGACATGAAGTGCGTTTCTTCAAACGGGCGCAAATCTGCGTCGCCGATCTTCACGGAGCGTTTAGCGGCAAAGCATGGGGCAATTTTGCCGACCTCGACCAGCTGACCGCTTTTGCCGATTACAAAGTGCCGCAGGTGTTGCGTCATTACGGTATCCTATCATATTCCCCTTCACTCGCCGCGCGCATTGATGCGCAAGAATTACTCGCTCCTGGCGGCGAGGAGGAAGTGGAAATACGCGCGGCTACCGTCTGGGCCTGTGAATTATTGCGGCGCGAGATAGAGCAACTCACCGGTCATACCATCACGGCAGTGGAGGTCGATAATCGTCTATGGCATATTGGGCAAAATCCGGCGCAGATGAAACCATATCACCGGGTGAGAACGATATATTATTGAGTATGTAAAGGGTCGCCCTCGTGGCCGTTCTCCACACCGACTGAAGTAATCGATCGAGCTCCCGGAGAGAAAAGTAGAGGCCTACGCCTTGGGGGGGCAGTGCCCGGTGCCTGTTCTCCTCCGGGCCATGGGACAGGCGCCAGGCACTGCCCCTACAGGTCCCTCGTCAGCAAGCAGGAATAGTTACGCAATGAAATTACAACTCTTATTGGCAGGCTTAGGAGAGCCCCCGCTGGCCTTTCTATGCATGAATCAAAATAGTGATCGTCTCGAGATTACATCGCTGGCGTATGATTCACGGCGCGTACAGCCGGGTGGACTTTTTGTAGCGGTACCGGGCACGCATACTGATGGCCGCCGTTTTCTAGCTGATGCCGCCCGCAATGGCGCAGTTATCGCGCTTGGGCCCCAGATTGAGGAATCTTCGCTGCCGCTGCCGTATATCGTGGTTCGGGATGCCAATAGCGCGCTGGCAGACCTGGCTTGTGCGTTCTACGACCATCCTGCCCATCAACTCTGCGCCATTGGCGTAACCGGAACGGATGGCAAGACTACTACCAGCAATCTCATCTGTGCCTTGTTAGAGGCTGCTGGTAAGCGTACCGGGCTCATGACGACGGTTAACTTCAAGCTACCGGGGCAAGAATGGGAGAATGCTACCCGGCAGAGTACATTAGAAGCGCCGGAAGTCCAGCAATTGCTGCGGCGTATGCTCGATGCCGGGGCGACCCATGCGGTGATCGAGGCTACTTCGCATGGGCTTGAATTACAGCGGGTTCGGGGATGTGAATTTGACATCGGCGTTGTCACAAACATCACCCATGAACATCTCGATTTTCATAAAACTATCGAAAATTACCGGCGGGCGAAGGCACGTCTCTTTGAAATGCTCGATCCGGAACGCGACAAGCCTGTACAGAGACGGCCTGTCGCGATTCTCAATCGCGACGATGTGTCTTATGATGTGTTGAAACCCTATTGTCGCGTCCCTATTCTCGATTATAGCATCGACTCGCCCGCGGCAGTGCGGGCAGTTGATCTGCAATTACGTGCCTCCAGCACCCAGTTTCGCGCTCTTCTACCCGACGCCGAAGTAAGCATTGAAACTCGTCTCGTGGGGCGTTTCAACGTTAGCAATTGCCTGGCCGCCATTGCCACTGCCTATAGCCAGGGAGTGAAGCCAGGTGCAATCGCGACCGCGCTGGCAGGTGTTCCAGGTGTGCCGGGCCGTATGGAGCGTATCGATGAAGGCCAGCCGTTTACGGTCATCGTCGATTACGCGCATACTCCTGATAGCCTGGAAAAAGTGCTTGCCATCCTGCGCCCCCTCACTCCTGGCAAACTAATGGCAGTTTTTGGCTCCGCCGGAGAGCGTGATGTGCAAAAACGTCCTATTATGGGGCGTATTGCTGCGCAGATGTGTGATTTTTTCGTTATTACAGATGAGGACCCCCGCGATGAAGATCGTGTGCAAATCTTGCGTGATATTGCCAGGGGCGGTGAGTCCATGGGGAAACGTGAGGGCCGGGATTTCTTATGTATCGTGGATCGCACACAGGCCATTGCAACGGCATTTGCCAGGGCGCAGGCGGGTGATACTGTATTGCTGGCGGGCAAAGGTCATGAGCAAAGTATAATTATAGGGGGAGAAAAGTTGCCCTGGGATGATCGTCGCGTTGCTCGCGAACAACTGCGTGTGCTGTAGACATTGCGTTACCATCAGTACGTGTGTCACGTTGCAACATGTGAAATGTGGATGGTCGATTGATTGGCCTTTCTGGAGTAGACATGGTACCAATCTGGTTATTATTGATTTTCATCGCCTGTGTGCTGCTTAGCTTTTTGCTATCGTGGGTGGCCAGACTGCTGTTTCCCAAATTTCGCAGTGGTGAATACAAACCTGGCCCTCATCGCTCCGATCTGCCGGTTATGCCGGCCAGCGGGCGAGAGATCAAGACCATAGAATTGCCCCTGGTCGGTGGGCCGGCTCTCACCCTGGCCATTATTGGGACAGGTATAGCCGCCGGTTTTCTTTTCAACCTCCAGCCTGAGCAATGGACATTGTTACTGATCGGTCTCGGGGCGACCGCGGGTTATATGGTGGTGGGCTTTATCGACGACTGGCACAAGGTGTTCAGTAATGAGGGGATATCACAGCGCCAAAAACTATTCGGAGTCTTGTTTGTCTCTATGGTGGCAGCTTTTCTCTATTACTGGCTTGACTCAAAAGGGCGACAGCCTTACTCCCCTTATTCAGATATTATGGGCCCTCTCTTCCAGGCCGTTCCCTATGCCTGGCTTGTCTTCCTTATGCTGATGACCGGGGTGATTGGCAGCGTCACCTCGCTCTCGGTTGATTTTAGCGATGGGCTTGATGGTCTGGCTGGCGGTCTGGTCTTTAGCGCGGCGCTGGCTTTCGGCATCATCATCACCGGTATCATCGATACAAATCATCCCGAAGGCATCGTACTGGAGATCTTATCACTCTTATGCGCGGCGGGTGTCCTCGGCTTTCTGCCTCTCAACTGGCCATCTTCATGGGCCGCACGGCGAGGTAGCGCGAAACGACGCGCAAAAGTTTATATGGGAGATAGTGGCGCCTTGAGCCTTGGTGGCATTCTCGCGATGATCGCCATTTTCTCGCGTAACGAAATACTCCTGTTGATGATCGGGTGCGCATTCGTATTGGAAGGGCTTTCCGCCTTAATCTCGGCGCGCATGTTAACGCCTTTCTTCCGCCAGCGCTTGCAGTTGTTACGCTTTGCCAGCCTGAAGGAATATGTTCCGCATACTGAATTTCCTCTACCCTTTCTCGCTACACCCCTTCATCATCACTTTGACCTGCTTGGATGGGACCGCCGCCGCCTCGTCTACGGTGCCTGGGCACTGGGCGCTTGTTTTGCCGCGTTAGGGGTGATGGTCGTCTATGCCCCGGAAACCTGGCAGCGCTACCTGGGACGCATACTCGTACTACTTCTGGCGTGGTTTGTCTGGTCAAGCGGCTCCTGGACACGTCGTTACTTTGTCGGCAAACATCCTGCTAAGCGCCCATACCGTCGTCGCCTGGCCCTCTTCTATGGCTTCCCTTACAGTATTATGGGCATTCCTCTGTATCATCTTGTCGAAGTGATCGAAGCCAGCGAAGACGTGATTGAAACGCCGGCCGAGGAACTTGCTCTTTGGAAACGTATGAACATCTTTGATGCGCGAGCCATGCTTGGCCTCTATTGTTACCGTGCCGGCTATTACCCTGCCGCCCTGGCTCAGTGGACGCGTATTCCAGAAAGCAATCGCAAATTGCGCCCGAATATCTCGAATTTGCTGGAAGAGCTAGATAACCGCCTTGCGCTGGAGAACCAGGAGACGCAGCCCATGCGTAGGGATCAGATTCTGCGCACGCCGGTACTCACGGGCAATCTCCCGCCAGCGGATTTGCCAAACCCCCACGAACCGGTTCGCAGCGATGAAACGTTCGATCCCCGCTTTGGCATAAGGTAAATCTGCTGATTCCCCACAAGGTCGGTAGCGAAGCATCTCGCCCTGGCGACTTCTTCAGGAATTACCACAGATAAATCCTTTGATCTCTCACCACTGATGTGCTATAGTGCTCTTAATCTTTTTTTAATATTCATTTAACATTCCACAATCTTTTTGTGAACCGGCAAACAGTCATAGAAGCTCAAAGCTGTTACACTTAGGACAACGGCCCGTTACCTACCGTACGGGCCTATCGTAGCTTTTGTAAAAGTGCTGTAGGGACAGCGCCGGCGGTCTTTCTTACGGTAGCAAGGCAGCCACAAGGCGCTGTCCCTACAGCGGAGAGGGTGAAGATGCGCTTCTGTTTCATAGTTGAGGAGCTCTATCGAAATGATCCTATGCCACTGGTCATCGCAGACCAGCTGCTCCAGTGGGGGCATCATGTCGATGTACTGGAACCACATGCAATGGTTACCTGCTTGAATAACCTCGCGCTGCAGGGCTACGATGCCTATGTACTCAAATCGCTGGCAGAAGGCCCCGGACTCTCTATCCTGGAAGCGGCGGAGGCAGTCGGTATTCCCACCATCAATAATTCACGCGCGATCCGGCTGGTCAGAGATAAAGCCGTCGCGGTTGCATTTGCGCGCGCGCATGGCTTGCCCATCCCGCCAACATACTTTGTCGCCCACCCGCGCCTCCTCAAGCAGATTCCGGAGGCTGATTACCCCATTGTCGTGAAGCCGAGCAATGGCAGTTCTTGTCGAGGCATCTATCGCCTCGACAGCCCGGCTGATGTGGAGGAATTGGAGATTGCCGAGGCGAACGACAGTTTCTTCCTGGCTCAACATTATGCCGAAAATGCGGGCTTCGACATCAAAGTTTATGTAACCGGCAGCGAGGTCTACTCGGCCATTGCGAAAAAATCGCCCTTACACTCAACGGTTGAAGAGCATTTTGTTCCATTGACGCCACAGGTGCGTAAACTGGCATTACAGGTTGGCAAGCTCTTCGGGTTGGATATCTACGGCGTGGATATCGTCGAAACTCCCTCCGGTCCCGCGATACTCGATATCAATGATTTCCCCAGCTTTGGCGGCGTACCGCGTGCTGTCGTAAGGATCGCTGAATATGTCTTGCACGCCACCAAACGCGCGGAACTTCAACGCATGAACCGTACGAGCCGGCGTAAACAAAAAGCCTTGCTGGCAAGTTGAACCTGAAAAAGAGATCAATACAAGCGTATTTGTATTTGACGAAATAACCTGTAGGGACAGCGCCTGGTGCCTGTCCTCGCCAGGATGCCTGTATTATTTCGTCAAAATCCATCTCTATTACATACCTGTTAAGAGATCATTGCAGAGGAGAGGTATATGGCAGCACAAGCACAGATAGTATCGCCATCGAGGCGTTTTGGTGTGGGGCGAGCGTTCACCTGGATAATAGGCATCGTTTCTTTCGGCCTGCTGGCTTACCTGTTGTTTCAGATTGCTTATCAATTCGTCGTACCCCCACCGGCTCACCGGCTCATATTAGTCCAGGATTATCCATTGCCCAGCGGCCTGCCGACTCCTGCCCAGGAAAAATTGCTCATTCCCGGCGCTGCCCAACAGGCCTTACTCTCCCCCGGCGTGGCAGTTGACTTCGATCATTTCGACTTTCAGGCGCTAGATGTAGCCACGCATCGCCTCTTTATCGCTCATAGCGGCCCCAATCCTGACCTGCTAGCGATGGATCACAACGTGGATTTCAATGAGGGGCGCGATGGGCCATACGATGGGCATATTGTTGTGTTTGATACACAGCAGGTAAAGATTATCGCGCGTATCAATATCCCCCAGGTTGCCGGTATCGTCGACGCGCCCGACCTCGGCGAGGTGTTTGCCGCCAGCGATAGTGATCAAAGCATCGTCTACGCCATCAATGTACGCACGCTCAAAACCACACCGATCAGGCTCGGTGACCTGGAAAGCCCTGACGCGCTCTTCTATGACCCGGTTAGTAAAAGGATTTTCGCTTCTGACCCCGGCACTCCCGCCGACCCGAACAAAACAATGAATGTAGCTAGAAGTAATGAAAACGTGGCAGTCATTGATGCTGTCCATGATAAACTGCTCAGATATATCAACCTCGGCAACCTGCCGCTCTTGCCAGGCGAAAAGGTTCCCTCGAACATGATCGCCCCCGGCAATATCCCGCTCTATGGCCATGACGTCGGGCATAACGTCTACGACGAGGGCTTGCAGCGCCTGTTTGTGACCTCTACGGTCTTGCCCAATGCCGATGATCCCAATCCATTCATCTTGCCGCCGCGTGGTACAGGGGAGTTCTTTGAAATCGACCCGGCGAATCCCACCCACCCGATTGTCAAGGAAATCGACCTGCCGGCCACATGCAGCACTCCCCATGGGCTGGCCATCGATGAAGCGCAGCAGGTTGGCTTTATCGCCTGTGTCGATCTGGATGCAGCCAGCAACCTTTTTCCAAATCTCGTCAGGGTTGATTTAAGGACGATGACGGTGATTTCTACCAATCCCGGAACCACGCGCCTGGAGGGCGGCCCGGATATCATTCGAATAGATAAGGATAGCGCCAGGAACATCGACGTATTGTTTGTGGGTTGTAAAGCTGGCATCTCCATTTTTGATATCACACCCGGCCATTTTCACAAACTCGGTGACGAAATCCTCGGCAAGCAGACGCACTCCGTCGCCATCGACGAGACGACACAAACAGTGTACCTGCCGATTATCATCGGAGGGCGGCCCGTGCTGAGAATCGCCAGGTATAATCCCGATGGGCAATCCCTCGCCTGAAAGCGTCTCCCATCTTTTAGGGACCGGGTGATATGATACTTCATAGATGACAGTTCCATCAGGGGACTTCCTCCAAGGCCTGCCGATATTCCTGGCGCCTGCCTCTCCCTGCCCGTATACTTCATTTTTGAGCTTTAAGGTGTTACGAATTGCAACACTGCCGTGGGGGCAAAGTAAATGCGGTCACCGTTGTTGAGCGTAAGCCGGTCAATGCGCTGGCCGCGATAGAGCATGCCATTGAGGCTATCCGCGTCCTCGATCACCCACGAGCCGTTCTCCTGGCGTATTCTGGCGTGTAGCCGCGAGACACGCTGCGAGGGTATTTGCACGTCATTTGAGGAAAGCCGCCCCACGGTCAGGATCGCTTTGTTCAGCGCCCGTTCGCCGATGACTCTGCCGTCCAGCTCGATCCGCACGCGCGCTTGCTGGGGAGTAGCAGGCAGCACTACGCGCTGTTGCTGCTGCCTCCGCTGGCCGTTGCCATCCGGGCTTGCAGGAGCATAGATGGGTGGCTGTGGCTGCGGTTGTGGCGCTTGGCTGAGCGGTGAGGGAGAGAATGGCACGTTCTGTCCTGCTGGAGGCACTGGTATAGCGGCAGCCTGGAGACCTGCCGGGCGTGGCGGCTGCACTGGCACCTGTTGCCGCTGCCATTGCTCGTAGGCATCCAGCGGCACGAAAGCTGAACGGATGATGGACTTTTCGGCGGCCTTTTCCAGGTTATAGCGATTCTGCTCCGCCAGCAGTGCCGCGAATACTCCTCCTCTGCGCTTCAACTCCTGGAACGACCCTTGCTCAGCGATTTGCCCATTCTTGAGGACAATGATTTCTTCCACATTGCCAAGCGTGCTGAGGCGATGCGAGATCATGATGACAGTGCGACCAACGATCAGTGTTTCCAGAGCGTGTAGCACCTCGGACTCGGATTCGACATCCAGCGCGGCGGTCGGTTCATCCAGGATGAGGATGGGGGCATCGCGCAGGATAGCGCGGGCAATTGCCATGCGCTGGCGCTGGCCCCCTGAGAGGTTCTTGCCCTGTTCGCGTATCGTACCATCATAGCCGCCGAGGTCCCGAATAATGGTTTCGTGGATGTTGGCCTTTTTCGCAGCCTCGATCACTTCATAGAGAGGGGCGCCCGGCTTGCCGATGGCAATATTTTCGGCGACTGTACCCTCAAACAACACGGAGTCTTGTAAGACCATGCTGACGTTTTGCCGCAGCACAGTGAGCGGGTATGCGCGGTTATCAACGCCATCAATCTTGACCGAGCCCTGCTGAATTTCATAAAAGCGCGGTATGAGCTTGACCAGGGTTGTTTTACCGCCTCCGGAAAGCCCTACCAACGCGACCTTCTTACCAGCGGGAATATGCAGATTGATGCCTTTGAGTACAGGTTGCTCTGGCATGTAGCCAAAGATGACGTTCTCAAAGCGAATATCGCCTTTCAGTTTAGTTGGTCCCCCATAGGGGACCTGGCTCTCTAACACTTCGGGCGCCTGGTCCAGCACCTCCTGGATGCGTTCCGCGCCGGACGCGGCGGTGCCGTAAAGGGCAGTCAGTTTAGAAAGGTCGCGCATCGGCTGGTAGAGGAGGCCAAGGAAGATGAGGAAGAGCACCAGCGTGCCGATATCTACGCTATCGGCTGGAATGGTGAAAAAGCCGAGTCGAAAAGCGTTGCCGGCAGCGACGTACCCTCCAACACCGATCACGGCTGCTGTACCCAGGGATACCAGGAAGCTGACGAGAGGGGCAAATTGCGCCTGCAAGCTGCCCGCGCGCAATCCTGCCTGGCGATTCTTATCCACATAATCACCAAAACGCAGCGCCTCCTTCTCTTCGCGCGTGAAGACCTTGATGACGGTGAGCGCATTGATATCTTCGGTCGCTACATCGGCGACCTGGCCTGACGCCTTCGCGGCCCTCTTCGTAGCAGCCTTGATATTCTTCGTATAGCCAAGTGTAATCATGAACAGGGCGGGTACAATCGTCAGAGCGATGACGGTATAGGCCGAGCTAAGGAAGAGCATGACGGCTATGATCACGGTGAGCGTCAAAACGGCGGCGAGCAGGTCTACCAGGCCATCGGTGACGAGTTTCTCGATGTCGGCGATATTGCCGGTGATGCGTTGCACCAGGTCGCCTTTCTTCTGCTTGCCGTGCCAGTCGAGCGATAAGCGTTGCAGGTGTTCAAACAACTGGTTGCGCAATCTGGCGGTCAAATGTTGCGCGATATAGGTCGCCAGGTAGAGGTCGAGGTAGGCCAGTAGCGCGGATATGGTGCCGAAGATGATGAGCATCAATACCGAAAAGACGATCACGCCGTTGGTGCTGTGATGGGTAGTGACCAGGATAGGATTGGGGTCCGATGGTGAGATAGGACACGGCGTTAACCCTGGCGTCTGATTTGGACCGTTCGGTGTCAGTGGAGTAAGCGATGGGTCAAACAGGGGGATGTCGAATTTATCGAGTATGGGATTGAGAAAGCCGAAGGTGCAGGCGGGGTCGTTGCCGGCATTGGTGACCTTGGCCGGAATAAATTTGAGGGGGAATGCGGCGGCTATAGTGCTGACTACCTGTAAAACGGTCACTATGATGGCAAGCCCGATGAGTAGACGATATCCTTTCAGATTGCGATAGAGAAACTTGAATAATAACATTACACCCTCCTGAAGGTAGTTGAGAGGCATGCCGCGATCTCATCGAGCATAGCGGACAGTTCTCTGGGCCGCGGACTGTTCAGGCGATTGACACGCCGGGTAGCGATTTTGAAGATGAGCGCGGCCTCGTAGAGGCGCGAGCGTTCGAGAATGCCTGCGATAGCATCCTCTGATATGCCCAGGTCATGCATAGCTTGCGCATAGGTTGAGACAAATTCCTGGTTCGCTGTCTCGAACCATTCACGCATGCCGGCGCGCCTATACCAGAGCGCGCTCGGGCGCAGGTAAGCCAGAAAGTAGCCAACATCCAGCGCGGCATCCGCCAGGCAGAAGCCGTCGAAGTCAACCACGAACACCTGCTGGCTGTGGAAGAGCAACTGGCTGGGCTTAAAGCCGCCGTGCGCGGGTCGATACATATCAGGTTCGAGCCTTTCCAGGCGGCTCACCAGTTGCTCCGCGAGTTGCCGCACTTTTTCCGCCAGCTCCGGGGTGCGGCTGGCCACGAGCGCTGCTCGCGCGTGCGCCCGCCTGGACTCTTTGGAACCCGTGCGCGGCTCAGCTTCATGCGCGCGCCCGGCGCTGGTGTGCAGGCGAGCCAGGGCAACCGCCGTCATGCGTAGTTCTTTGGCGGGAATCGTGATGGCAGCAATTTCGCCGCCTCGCCCGCGTTCGATGGTGGGTTGCATTGCTTGTGTCCCGGTGATGACTCGTTCCCGCGGATCAGCGGGTTGTATAGCTTCATTCAAGGTGATACCCAGGCTGGAGAGAAGCCCAAGTGGCCGTGGCAGTATAGGCGACCGCAATTCCTGGCCGGCTGCCCGGTTGCCGAGCATCGCTGCTTGCTCATCATAGAGTCGTTGTTGCAATGCCTGTACAGCGTGTGCCTGTTGTGGGTCAGCGTACACCTTGCCATAGAGAATCAACTGCCGAAGTTCATCCCCATGGGCCAGCGTAAGATGATAGCGCACTACGCAGCGGCTGGCTGGCTTATAGCGTACTGCTTCTGCCCGCGCTTCAAGCAGCCGCCAGTCATCGTCCTCAAGCAGTGTTCGCCCAGCTTCCTGGAGCGCGGCAAATACAGGGCCTCCCTGACTCGTATCGCAGCTTGTAGCCAGGGTGGGCAGGCCGTTGTCTGCCGGGAAAGCCTGGACTGATAGACCCAGCTTCTCTGCCCGCAGCACCCCTGATGGTTGTACTTCTAGCGGGGTTTCTTGCGCTTCACTCTTATCAAAGCGAATATAGGCACCATCGAGTGCTTTTTCGTCCAGCGTCAGACTTACTAGCAGTTGCGGATCATGTGTGTGCCTGGCGCTATGGTGCCCGGGCTCATCAACCGCATAGATCACTGCGAGTCCGCGTGCCGGTTTACGGCGCAGGTAGCGTACGAATAGGCCCACCTGTTTGCCTGGCCCTGCCGGCAGAGGCTGGTGTGCGCGCTCAAAGAGACTAACGACGATACCCGGCAAATCTCTAATAGAAACAGTTGATTGAACCAGCTTTTCCACCAGGTTGACCAGCGCTCGATCAGCCCCAGGGACGCCGCGGAAGCCGGGGAATCCATTGACATCGACAATCAGCGGTCCTTTTACCGTCATGAGTAGATCGGCACCGTACAGGCGCATATTGAAAACGCGGCCGATGTCCAGGGCGATGTGCGCCCAGTCGGCAGGCAGTTCATCTGCCGGAATGCCGAAATCTTCTTTTGAAGCATCCGGTTCTAATGGCGTGCGGCGACGCGCAGCAAAGATCTGCTGGTCGATAACCCACAGCTTGATATCCCATCCGTCGCCGGCGGCATACTCCTGGAGTACCACAGGCTCCTCCCTCCAATGCCTTGCCAGTTCTTCCAGGTGCTCCTTGCTGCGCACGAATGCGACCAGGTCTCCACGATGGCTGAAACGGCTTTTAAGGATCACAGGGAAGCTCATATGCGCAAGGAAGGGAGTGTTTGAAACAAGGGCCCCCAGGCTCTCGAAACTAATGGTGTCTGGCCAGGGCAGTTTTGCCTCGTGCATCCGCTGAGCCATCAGGACGCGATCCTGGCAAGCGACTGAGGATGCCCAGCTATTGACGACGAGCGCCCCTTGCTGCTCCAACACGCGCGCAACTTCTAACGCCTGTGGCGCGTGCGATTTCAACAGATAGAGATCTGCTTGGGGGTGTCGTGCCTCCTCTGCAATGGCCTCTTCAGCAGTTAGTAAGCGCACATCCAGCAAGCGTAGCGTGTGATTGGCGCGTAATTCTTTCAAGACGGGCGCGAGCACCGGGTGATGAGGTGTTTCCGGATTATCCATAATCAGGCAAATATGCATAGAAATCATTCCTTAATCCAATATCCCATAGGCGTGAGCGTAAAGGCCGCTACCCTGATTGAAGCAATCAGCGCTTTTGACCCACATCTTTTACAATCTATACGCCTAAAGGATAGGTTTTTTTCTTCTACCTAGTATTGATCAGGATGAATGGATTTGCGATGATGCGCTTCACGTGAACAATGTGAATATTTACCGCCTGCCAGGGAGAGTGACCACCAGGCAGGCATGCCTTACCAGAACAACGCCCGCCTCCAGAGGCCGTCTCGCGTCATTGTAAGGCCGTAGCCTGGTGATCGCCTTCGAAATTCCGCAGGGGTCGCACTCCGCAGGTCGCCGCCCTTAGCTTCATTATGCTCCTTCGAATCGTCGTCGCGGCTCTATATAGGATTCTTGCAAGTGTGCTTGTGCGACGAGGGCCTCAATCTTTTTTTGCAAGGCTTCCCTATCCGGGTGGCCTATGCGCTGGTCCAATGCCAGCGCTTCGAGCCATACTCTAAGGGCTTCAGGGTACTGTTGCTGCGCTACATACAGCTCTCCCAGGCGATGCAAGACCGCGCAGTGTTCGGGAGTAGTACTCAATTCGTTCGCGATGTGTCCTGCCTCCTGGTAAAAATTGTGGGCGGCGGCGAAATCCCCCATGAGCCGCGCTATATCGCCCAGGCCGCGCAGCGCCCTTCCCTCGAACTGCCGCGCACCCTGTGAATGCGCCAGGGCAAGCGCCTGCTCGTATTGTTCCCTGGCTACCATATGGGCGCCCTCTTGCTGTGAAAGCGCTCCCAGAGCATTTAATGTGCGTGCCTGGTCTACACTATCTCCGATACTTTTAAAGAGCGTCATAGCGTCTTCATAATACGTGCGAGCCAGGTCCAGATTGTGGCGTTTGCGTGCGATATCCCCTTTCACTCGCAATGCCCATCCTATTCCGCGATCTGCTCTATTCTCACGGAAGATGGCAAGCGCTTCCTGGCTCGCCGCTTCGGCCAGTTCGAATTTTGCCTGATCCACGTAAACGGCGCTGCGGTCGGTCAAGACCCACCCCTGCCAGAAACGCAATCCCTGCATAGTAAAGAGACGCAAGGCCTCTTCGTAATCCACCAGTGCTTCCGGGTAGCGACCGATGGCTTCGTAAATAGTACCCCGATCTCGTAAGGCCTGCGCAATCCCTTCATCATTATGCAGCGAACGGAAGCTGGCGAGCGCGCGTTCAAAATAGTCAAGCGCTTCGGAATATCTTCCTGCCCCGCGATTGACCTCGCCCAGAACCAGGTGCATCCATGCTATGCCCCTGGCATCGCCGGCTTCTCCAAAGAGCGCGAGCGCCTCCTCTGCGTGGGTCTTTGCCTGCTGGAATTGTCCCTCTTCACGGTAGAGCATCGCGAACTCATAGAGCGCCCAGGCCTGTTCGTCTAGCTCATGCTGTTCGCGGTGGAGCGCCAGGCTGCGTGTGAGGCAGCCGATTGCCGCCTCGTACTGCCCTTGTTGGCGCAGAATTGCGCCAAGACAGCATTGGAGTTGCCCTTCGCCCGTTTTATCATCCAGACTCTGTGCGAACTGCACCGCTCGCCGCAGAATTGTGCGCAGTTCGGAGACTCGCCCATGACCGCATAATGCCCACGAAGCCTGCACTGCCAGGTGAACGGCTTTTTGCAGGTCCTGCGTTTCTCCTGCTTCAATGAGGTGTTCAAAAGCAGCGAACCATTCCTCAGCGGTGGGATGTGGTCTGCTACTGTAATAAGTGGCGGCGGCTCGATGTACGCGATGATGTTCGTCTACCGGCAGCAATGAGTGGGCATATTTGCGCACCTGTGTGTGGATGCGGTAGACGCGGCCATCAAATTGCATAAATGAAGCCTGCACCAGTTCATCGCGTGCAGCGCTCCAATTTTTTTGTAATTCCACCGGAACAGCAAGCGCAGACTCGACCTCTTCAGCTTCAACAGGCGACTGCGGGGGAGTAGGGGGGCCAGATTGATCGCGCCCTGGGGTGGGGCCATCCATACGTTTAACGGCCCGCAAGGCATCTGTCTTTCGCGGCTCAATCAGGAGCAGAATTTGTTCTGTCGTGAAAGGGAGTTTAAAAGTTGAGAGGTATGGAAGCAGCAGTTGTGCTGGTTGTGACAGGAGATGATATGCCACATCCAGAACGGCCCATACACCCTCCAGAGGAGACTCGCGTAACACATCGCGCACTTCCTCAAGAGGGCGAGTCGCCGCTTGCGGTTGATACACCCTGCCATCAATCGAACGCGCTCTTCCCACAATGAGTTCAGCGCCAAGGGGATAGCCATCCAGCAGATCGCAAATTTCCTGCAAAATGGTCCTTTGTTCAGGATCATCCAGGTGAATACGTTCGGTCAGGCTATTTTCTTTTGCCAGTTCAGTAAAGAGAAGAAGCAGGTCCTCGCTCGTCATTTTGTCGACCCGGTAGTCATACCAGTTGTAGTTTGCGCCGGCCAGGACTGCGGCGATGGATGGGTTGGAGTGTGAGGTGGCTAGAACCACGACCTGCTCCGGCAGCTTGCTCAGGAATCGATGCCACATCGCAACCGCTGTGCGCTCCTGTACTTCGTCAAAGCGATCAAGCACCAGCAGGCAGGGCAATTCCCGGTTATCCAACGAACGAAACGCCGAGAGAACCACTTGCTCAGCATGGTGTATATCAGCTGAATGTATGGGATTGATGACAATGTGCAGTTGATGGGCGATCTCCAGCAGCGCATCAATGAAAGATCTCCCCCCCTGCAAAGAAACGCCAACAATGCCGCCAGGAAACTTCCCTTTATTGAGTCTTGCCGCCTCAAACGCAAGTGCGCTCTTGCCAATCCCTGCCGGGCCAACCAGCGCGATGTGATGTATCCCTTGACTCAAGCGAGGCTGGCTTCGCGACTCCGTCCAGTCATCATCTTCTCCAATTGCCTGTGAGAGCAGGGTTGCGATGTCGCGCAGTTCTAGTGTGCGGCCCACAAATGTGCTGGGGACTCCCAGGTGTGCCAGGGGGTGATCGAGGTCTTCGTGGCTCTCATGTGTACTCAGAAAAGCCACCGGCCCCTCCTTACCTTCTACTACCTTGCGATACAGAACCGGAATAAACCAGCCGCGAAACTTCATGACCGGCAACATCGCCTGGCGGGCGCGTGCCAGCGCTTCCTCCAATGTGCGCTCTTGAGCCAGGGCTGCATAAAAATGGGACATAAAAATAGGGCTGGCGTCGTCCTGCAAATTGAACGGCATGGCTACGACTGCCGGCACCTGGGACATCACCAGCGCGGTTGCTAATGTGGCGTTGACGGCAGGCCGCCTGCGCCTCTGTCGTGTCCTCTCGTCTTCTACTTTCGCCGTCTCGCACGCGGAAAAAACGGCCAGGCGCACATCGCTGCTGATCAGGAGAGAGCGCAGGGTTTCCGTATCAACCAGCCTTGTTTTTCCCTGATCGTCACAGAAACACAGGTAGGTTTGCGCTTCCACGCGAGTCAGAGGCGTATCGCAAGCGGCGCACTTGCGGGCCGTGGGAGGGTTCAGCTCATCGCAATCTTCAGCGGGGCAGAGACGACCATAGGCGCCATGCCCGTCAAAGTGGATGGCATAGCAAGGAACCATTTCGCTGCGCTCATCCAGCATACTTACGCCCCCATACGAACTCAAATAATCGACCAGATGGTCGTATGTCGCTGGCTCCAGGCGATCTATGAGCAGCAATCCTTTCTCTCGCAAAGGAGCGAGACCGCGAGCAAGCGCTTTAAAACTGCTCTCCGTTTCTAATGGGGGGAGATCACAAGGAGATGCCCCTATATAGAGCAATTTCATCGGTGGATAGACCGGTAATTCTTCCCTTTTCGAGTTATCCTCAAGCATCAAGGCCCGTGTGAGGGTGAAGATACCGGAGGCAAGCAAGAAGTGCTCGCCATTATGCAGCAGTTCCCAGGGATAGCGTACAAACTCTTCGCATCCCGCAGCGAAGCAGAGCGTAAGTGCGACGGTGCCACGCTTATGTAGCGTGCGCTGAATCACCTCACGCAGCACTGTCCGAATAGGCCGGCTTGAAGATGCGCGAGGGGGCGTGGCTACACCTGGTCCACATAACGCAAGAAAGAGTGTTTCTCCGATCTCGCGTAGTTCTTCGTCCTCAATCAGCGAATTATTAAGCTTTCTAAGTAAGCGGTTGAGTTGTGTAGGGGTATAAGGGGTGACAAAGGAACCTCTGATGATGCGCCCGGAGTGGCTCTCCTTGACCTGTAGTTCAATATTGCCGTCCTCGCCCTTGCGGAAAAGTAGCGTCAGTGTCTCACGCATGTAATCGGCATCTCCCACTATCCAAATACTGGCGAATGCAGAAATACCTCCTACCAGGTGTACGAGGCGCATTCTTATTCAATGGAAGTATAACACAAGAATAGTATTACTTGGAATAGAGATCGCCATGAAAGTTAAGGCGAGAGGGCGCGATCAATCGGCCCCTACTCGCCCCAATAGAGCTCCACTTTGCCAAAACGAACCCGGTCTCCAACCTTAACGCCCGCATCCTCCAGCGCCTTCGTCACACCCATTTTAGCGAGTGTCACCTGCAAACGATCCATGCTTTCGTCACTCTCCTGGTTCGTCATATTAACCGCTCGCTCGACACGTTTGCCCCGCACCACATAGACGCCCTGTTCTTTCGTGATCGTAAAGGCATCCTGCGGTTGTGGGCGTAAAATGGTTCCTTCCATACCGGCAATAGATTGTGCCGCTACCCGTTCTGCCTCTTCCTGTTGTATTTCCTGTAACCTGCGGGCGGTGAACTGCATGAGTTCATCGACTCCTTGATGAGTAACCGCGGAGATGGCAAACACGGGATAGCCTGCTGCCTGGGCCTGGGCCTTTAAAATGAGCCAGCGCTTCTGTGCTTCCGGCAAATCTATTTTGTTCAGCGCGATAATCTGCGGGCGCGTTGCCAGGTGTTCATCGTATTCTCGCAATTCGTGGTTGATCGCCTCAAAATCCTGCCATGGGTCGCGTTCAAATGATGCCCCATCGAGCATATGAATGAGCAGCCTTGTTCTCTGCACGTGTCGCAAAAATTCGTGACCAAGCCCAACCCCTTGAGCCGCTCCCTCGATTAAGCCGGGAATATCCGCCAGCACAAAGCTGAAATCATCCCCGCTGCCTGGTTGGCCTATCACCACCACTCCCAGGTTTGGCGTGAGCGTCGTGAATGGATAATCGGCGATCTTGGGTTCGGCGGCTGAGACGACAGAAAGCAGCGTCGATTTACCGGCATTGGGATAGCCAACCAGCCCAACGTCGGCGATCAAACGCAGTTCGAGCAGCAGCCAGCGTTCTTCACCCGGTTCTCCACGTTGTGCCTCTCGCGGCGCCTGGTGGGTCGCCGTCGCGAAATGTACATTGCCCAATCCGCCGCGTCCGCCGCGTGCAACCATCACGCGCTGGCCGTTCTCCACCAGGTCGGCGATCAACTCACCTGTACCGGCATCGCGGATAATGGTGCCCGGTGGCACTTTGAGCACGATATCTTCCCCTTTCATGCCGTGCATCTTCTGCCTGGCGCCCGCGCCCCCTGGCGGTGCTTTGAAATGCTGGTGATAGCGATAGTCAATCAGCGTATTCAGGTTGGGATCTGCCTCTATGTAGATGCTGCCTCCCCTGCCACCATCGCCACCATCCGGGCCACCATAAGGGACGAACTTCTCGCGGCGAAAGTGAATGGAGCCATTTCCCCCATCACCAGCCTTCACATAAATTTTTGTATGGTCGTAAAACATAACCTGTCCTTGTGGTGTGCGAAACACCGGTTTTTGTCGCGAATTTGAGTATATCATATTTTTCGCAGGGAGAGCTAGTTTAAGCGACAACAGGCGGCCTGAGCCGGTAATCCATGGGTGTGTTCGATGGAACCACGCTGGAGCCAGAACCACCGGGTGATGTTGGAGTTACGCTCCACGTCCCGTAGCCGCCAGCACCGTAATCGCATTGATTATTCACATAGCTGCAATAATTGCCCGACATAGTGCCGTTCTGCTGCACGGTGCCTGTGAAGAAGAGAGGCGGATTGCCATGCGCACCCTGCACCAGGAACTCAATAGAATATTTGCTTGTCACGGATCCTGCAAAAGGATTGCTACCAATGAGCGGCGGCGAGACGCTGAAGTAGCCGCTGATACTCCCCTGGCTCTGGTTTATCGAAAGCGACATCGAGGCGCTCGTAGGGGGATGGGTAAGATTATCAACAATTGTACCAGTATAGCTCCCAGCCACATTTGGGATGCCCGGCGCGGGAACCGGAGTAGGCGATGGAGTTGGCGAAGGACTGGGACGTGGCCGAGTTGTGGCGGTGGCTGTAGGTGTCGATGCATGAGTAGGTACAGTCGTTGGCATAGACTTGTGCTGCACATGCGCCGTCGGAGTTATGCTGGATACCTGTTCGTGATGACCCACGAGAGATGGTAGCACCACGGCAAGGGAGACGCCTGCGATCAACAATGCCAGCGCCAGAAGAAGCAGCGCGCCAATGCGATTGCGCCGTCGTCGCGGCGATTTTTGCAATGAGACCGTCGTAGCCTGCTCAACCTGCGGTCTGTAGCGTTCCCCCAACGCTGGAACGGCTTGGGCTACTGGCTTAGCAATGACGACAGGCTCAGGCAGAGGTTCCGCAAGTGGTTCGGCATTCAACGCCTCCCAGAATGCCCCGGCGCTTGCGAAACGTGCGTTGCTATCGATAGCCATAGCCCGGTAAACTGCCTGCTCTATATGACGTGGAATAGAGGACACATGCTGGTGGATTGGCTCCAGCGGATCAGTTCCCTTACTGCCCTGCTGAGTTGCGCGGAAGAAAGCGTCCGCGGGTACGACTCCTGTCAGCAGGGCGTAAATAGTGGCTCCCAGTCCATAGATATCCGTGTGTGTATTGGTGCCGGTTCCGTATTGTTCAGGTGCTCCGTAGCCAGGAGACGCGTGGCGTATCGCCGTTGTGGTTGACTCCGGATCATATTCTTTGGCAATACCGAAATCGACTAGAACACTTCCGATGCCAGAGGTAGGCACAATAATATTAGCAGGCTTGATATCGCGGTGTATGATCGGTGGATGCTGTTGATGCAGGTAGTCGACAGCTTGCATGATAGGGCTCATGATGCTGAGTACTTGCTGCACCGGAAAGCGCTTGTTGGGCTGCTTCTGGCGTAACATTTCCAGATTTGGCCCCTCGACGTAGTCCATCAACATGTAGGCGCGATCTTTTTTGGGATCATCGAAAACATAATAGACGCGCGGAAGTGCAGGATGATCTAGCCGTCTCAGTAGTTCGGCCTCGAAGACGAAACGCGCCCGTTCGCGTTTATTGGGGTCGACGACTTCTTTCAGGGCAAACAAATTGTGGTGGACCCGTTGATCCCTTACCAGGTAAACGGCACCGAATCCCCCTTTGCCGAGCAGCTCCTCCACGATATAACGGTCGCGCACGACCGTACCAATTGGGAGCGTACTTTGTACCTCTTGCACTCTGCACCTCTCACAACATGCTTGTTCATCTCATCACATTATTATAGTGCAAGAGATTTGTCTATTAGCAAGCTCAAGAGTTAAAATTAAGGATTCACCGACTATTTATAATCTTCCTCTAAGGTTCACTTTTTCCTACACTCGTGATCAGGCGGGCATCGCGCGTGAAGGTGAAGTAGCTCCATGCCCACTGAAAGATCGCAATGAGTCGATTGCGGAAACCTACCAGGAAGTAGATATGCACAACAAGCCACAACAACCAGGCGATGAGTCCAGTGAGGTGAAGCGGGCCTATGTCTACAATGGCATAGGAGCGCCCCACGGTAGCCAGATTCCCCTTATTGAAATAATGGAAAGGTCTGGCTACCTCTTCACCCGCAACACGTTTCCTGATCACCGAGGCAACATAGCGGCCTTCCTGGATTGCGACCGGAGCCACACCTGGTAAGGGTTTGCCTTTCTGCTGCAAAGTGGCGGTATCGCCAATCACGAAAATGTTTGAATGTCCGGGAACGCTCAGGTCGCTTGCGACTTTGACGCGCCCCGCACGATCCACCTCCGCATGAAGCCACTTCCCGGCAGGTGATGCGCCAACTCCCGCGGTCCATATAATCGTATCTGCCGCTATGTGTTCTCCAGAAACGGTAACACCATGCTCGTCAATATCTAAGACGGGCGTACTCGTTCGCACTTCTACACCCATACGGGCCAGCCTCTTTTGCGTTTTACGTGCCAGCGATTCGGGAAAGGCGTTTAATATACGTGGCAAAGCCTCGATGAGTATGATGCGCGTCTTCCTGGGATTGATATGGCGAAATTCTGACGCCAGGGTCTTGTGAGCGAGTTCGGCGATGGCTCCGGCCATTTCAACTCCCGTCGGTCCGGCTCCAACCAGCACAAACGTTAAAAGCTCCTCAATTTTCGCCGGGTCCGTTTCTAACTCGGCAGCCTCAAATGCCAGCAATATCTTTTGCCGGATAGTCCTTGCGTCTTCAATCGTTTTTAATCCGCATACGTACTGTGCCCATTCATTATGACCAAAGTAGTTATCCTGCGCACCGGTTGCCAGCACCAGGTAATCATATGGGATTAGGCGGTCTCTCATCATTACTCGCTGCTGCTCGATATCTACTCCTGTCACCTCTGCCATCACTACTTCGGTGTTTTTTTGTTTTCGAAGAATATGCCGGATAGGCGAACTGATATCGGCAGGGGATAAACCTGCGGTAGCGACCCAATACAATAATGGCTGGAACAGGTGATGATTTGTCCGATCGATCACTGTTACACCAACGGGGGCATCTCGTAGTCCTAGAGCTACCTGTAATCCGCCAAATCCTGCTCCAACTATCACCACGCGAGGTATAACGTGAGGCACATTTGCTTCGACTCTTTCAATGCCAGCCGGCGCAATCATTTCGTCTCTGGCGATGTTGCTATTCTGTACTTCGGTCATAGTGGTCTCCTCGTAATTTGTAATAGTCTTCTTCCCACAAATAGCTTAAGCCAGAAAAAGATGATGATCAAGGGGATCAGCCCGCCTGGTTTTTCAGTCAAAGCCTCTGCTTTTTGGGTTCACATTCCCGATCGATTCCAGGCTAGTAACCATCCTGGCTCAGTTTAAGGGCAGACAGAGTAAAAGAATACCTATAAACAAAAGAGCAGCGAAAGATATTCTATGTTTTTATTATGGAATATATTGAAACTTTTAGCGAACCGTTCCCGTATAAAAAAAGTGCTTTGCTTAGTGAGTGATGAGATAATCTATTTCACCATCATCTTATTAAGATGGCAAACATGAAAATTGTAGGGAAGCATATCAATTGTAGCGATGAGTAAATTTTAAGAACAGGCAAGCTCCGCGCCGCTATTGATGTAATTGAAAGGAGCTAACCGGTGGCAACGACAGGAAATCCGATTATTGCAGCAATCTTCCAGAACGAGGATCAGGCCATGCAGGGCATGAAGGATCTCCAGCGGGCGGGATTCAGCAATGACCAGATCCGGTACTCGGTACACCGGGGTGGAAGTGGGATCACCGCTTCCCTCATGAATTTGGGGCTTTCACAGCAAGATGCTGATTACTATAATAGTCAGTTCGAAGTTGGAAGGACCATCGTAACTGTCAACACGAATGACCGCCAGCAGGAAGCCTACCATATCCTGGCACAAGACGGTGGGCAGAGTGCCAGCACGAACTATGCTACAACTACGGGTACGACTCTACAGGGTACAAGTAATCGGGTTGCGAGCAATGTTGGCCAGGCGGCGAGTGCTACGACCGGGCAAGTGGCCGGTGTTACGACGGACCAGGCAGCGAATGCCGTTACTGGTAACCAGGCCGAAAGCGTACAACCACGCCAGGAACAGTCGCAGGCGAACAAGCAGCGTGTGCAGACTGGCGAAGTTGCGCTACGAAAAGAGGTTGTCACCGAACAACAAAGCAGCAATGTTCCGGCGAGCCGCGAGGAAGCTCGCCTCGTACAAGAAGGTGACGTAGAGATTGAGGGTGACAACGTGCAGCATATCACCGACCAGCAACCATAAGTTGCTGGAAGCGCGGCTCTTTAGGAATCCATTTGCCTGTAGGCGTAGGGCGGCCATATACTTGTGGTCGTCCTGGCTCCTGCCTGGGCAGTAGTTCTACTGCCCATCTTTGATAACTGGCCTGCCTATCCTCCCTTGTGAAATATTCGCTGCCAGAATGTTCGTCGTCCCTCTGGTTGATTCGTAGCATCATCTTGCTGTTCTGCTCGTTTACCTGGCGCGTCTGGGGGCATTACAGGTTCAAGGGGGCCAGTAGGAAGTTCTTCGCTTTCTCTTGCTTTCTCATTCGGCATCGCTGGCGGGTGTTGAGATTCATCCTGTTTATCCAGTTGCGCCGGCATTCTTTCGCTTCCTTCCCGGCTCATTTCCCCTGTTTGCTCGTTAACCTCTTCTGGCAAGGGATGGGTCGCTTCCAGGTCCAGGTAAGAAGGCCGCGTGGCCTGGGGTCGCTTCGGTGGGCGAACGACGAAGCCATCGCGTCGTATTTGCGGTGGTGTAGGAGAAAATGGGCTGGAATCAAATGATGCGCCAGTCCCTCCTATTCCCAAAGAAGTAGGAGTAAAAGCCGATCCTGGTGTTCTCAATTGAAGGGAACGTAGTTCCTGTGCCATTGATCCAGCATCCGCGTAGCGATTGTCGCGATTCCTCGCCATTGCGGTCAAAATAATGCGTTCGAACTCAGGAGCAATTTCTGGATTGAGCATACCAGGTGGATGGAGGACACCTCCCACAATGGCCTGTGTCAACTCGGTCAGCGTGCGGCCGGTGAAAGGTCGTTGGCCGGTGGCCATTTCGTAGAGTACCACGCCGAGTGCATAGATATCGCTGCGATTATCCAGTGTCTGCCCCCACACCTGTTCAGGTGAGGAGTAATACAGGCTGCCTACCAGTGTCTTCGCCATAGTAATTTGCTGATGTCCTGGCGCGCGTGCAAGTCCAAAGTCCATCACTTTGATTTTGCCCCAACGGTCCAGCATCAGATTCTCCGGCTTGATATCGCGGTGAATCACGTTGCGTTCTTTGTAGGCAAAATCCAGTGCATCAGCGATCTGGGCTCCATACTCCGCCGCCAGGTATTGTGGCATCATGCCATCGATTTGCAGCAGGCTACCTATCGTTGGACCCTGCACATACTCCATGACGAAGTAGAGGAGGCCTCTTTGCTGTCCCGCATCATAGATTTGCACAATATTTGGATGATTCAGTCCCGCGATAATCTGTGCTTCCCGGATGAAACGCGCTACGTATGAAGCATCTTTCGCCAATGCGCGTGGCAGCACTTTAATGGCAACCTCACGCCCAAGCGCAATTTGTTTGCCCCGGTATACCATCCCCATGGAGCCGTGCCCGATCTCTTCTTCCAACAAATATCCACCAAGGCTCTGACCGGCCAATTCGTTCATGTGGTTATAGTTTGCAGCGCAGGGGCCCCAGGCAGGTTTTCACTGGGGGGGGAGCGCTGTCCTCCTTCCCTCTTAATACTTGTGTAAGGGCATTCCTCGCGGATACCCTACTCTCTCCTCTACTATGATTAAACGTACCTGTCCTATGAATATAGTTTACGCTATCCTCAGTACTTTTTTCTCATTCTCATCCGAAAAGGCTAGTCAGGGTAGGCAAAAGAAAAAGAGGGCTTCCGTGATGTGGGCCAATCAATCGGCGGTAGGCGCGATCAATCGGCCCCCTACATCGCGGAACCCCTCTTTATCCGTCTTTGTTGTCGTTAATCAAGGTAATCTTTAAGAATCCGGCTGGCTTGAGGATGGCGTAGCTTACGGATAGCGCGTTCCTCGATCTGGCGCACTCGTTCGCGCGTCACTTTCAACTTCTTCCCCACCTCTTCTAGCGTGTGGTCGTGGTCGTCTACCAGGCCGAAGCGCAGTTCAATCACCTGGCGCTCGCGCAGGGTCAGGTGATTGAGCACTTTCCGGATCTCCTCGTGCAGCAGTTGACGGTCTGTCAACTCAACCGGGCCGCGCTCGCGCATATCCTCGATGATGTCGCCCAGCGTATTTTCCTCTTCTTCAGAGAGAGGCGCATCCAGTGAGAAAACCTTTTCCGCCCATATGAGCAGCTCGCTCACGCGTTCCGGAGTCATGCCGAGCCGCTCACCAATATTTTCAGGCGTTGGCTCGCGTCCTAATTCCTGGTAAAGTTGCCGCGTCATGCGTTTTACACGCATCACTTCTTCCATTATATACACCGGCAAGCGCACGACCCGCGTCCCCTCCAGGATAGCGCGTGTGATTGCCTGCTTGATCCACCATGTAGCATAGGTAGAGAAACGGAAGCCTTTCCGATAGTCAAACTTTGTCACAGCCCGGATCAGCCCGATATTGCCCTCACCAATCAAGTCCTCCAGCGATAGACCCTGTCCCACATACTTCTTCGCAATGCTCACAACCAGTCGTAAGTTGGCCTCAATCAGCTGGTTGCGAGCGTCCTTATCCCCCTGCTCCGCCCGTTCAGCAAGATAGGTTTCCTTTGCTGCTGAGAGCAGCGAAATACGCGAAATCTCGCGCAGGTACAGGCGCAAACTGTCACTTTGCGCCAGGCTATTCAAGTCTGTTTCCTGCACAGCCTCGCGTTCTGGCTCCGCTGGTTTGTCGGCTTCAAACATGACTTCTTGTTCCAAATGCTTGCTCTCTTCTTTATGTACTTCCTCGCCAGGAGGAACGAGGAAACAGCCGCTTCCTGATAGTTCGGTGTCATTTTATCACACCGTTGCGTTAATGCAAACTGTAACCATCATCATTTTTACCTATCGTATTCGGATTTCACATTTGCCCGCAAGGTAAGCTATAAGCTCAGAAGGCCTGAAAAGGTTGTTGAGAGCGATGCATTGTCTCAAACGAATGACGCCTTTAGCTTATTGCCCGTATAGATATATCTATATCTATCCATTGCGTATACCATAGCATACCACACCTGGCTACATTCGACTCACCTTATTCTCTTTTTTTCGACCAATTTTAGCGTATCCGCAGGCTTTTTCTTACGTTTTGCGGGGACCGCTAATACTGCATGTAACTGTTCAGGCCGTTGTATCGTAGATAGCTTTGGACGTTTATTGCTATAAAATACGAAAAAACAAGCGCCCTGACCATATTGACTGACAAATAACAGAGGACTGCTGAAATTGGCTGAAACACATCCATTATCTTCGGGGGTATTGATTGGTGGGCACTACGTGGTTGATACCCTTATCAATACAGGTGGCTTCGGTTCTGTTTACCGGGGGATTGATGCCAGTGAAAGGAACCGTCCATGCGCTATCAAAGAGACGTATGATGTGACGCCTGCTGCCCGCCGCCAGGCATTGATGGAAGCCGCGATTCTTTTCACCGTCAAAAGCAAACATCTCCCCCAGATCTATGATGCTTTTGAGGACAACGGGCGTTTTTATCTCGTCATGCAGCTCATCGAAGGAGAAAACTTGTTGCAGTTGCTCAACCGCCGTGGTAAGCCTTGTAACGAGCAAGAGGTTCTCACCTGGCTGCTTCCCATCATGGACGTGCTACAGGAATTGCATAGTCGTAGCGCCCCCGTCATGCACCGCGACATTAAACCGGCCAATATCATTCTCACTCCCGACCAGACCGCTGTGCTGGTCGATTTTGGGCTGACAAAGCTCTATGATCCGGCGAAAGAGACCTCTACGCTTGTACGCGCTGTTTCGGAAGGTTTCAGTCCTGTTGAACAATATATCGGCAAGACCAGCCCGCAATCAGATATCTATGCGCTGGCGGCGACCATGTATTTCTTGCTTACACAAACAACTCCCCCTGCCTCGATTGACCGCAGTGTGCAAGATGCGTTGATTCCCCCGCGTTTGCTCAATCCTCTGATCTCTTCCAGGGTAGAGCGTGCGCTGCTCAAAGCTCTCGCTATCGATCCCGATCAGCGTTTTCAAAGCATGCAGGAATTTGCCAGGGCACTACGCGAACCGGCATTTCATGCTTACGCGGACGCGACTATTGCTGATCGGAGCATACAGGGTGTTTCTGGAACTGCTCCGGTTGGGCGCGCCGGAATGACCAATCCATATCCTTCGCCTTACCTTTCCTCATATGATCGTTATCAATCCAACCAGTACCAGGTTCCTGCACATCAATCAACGCCACCACCGCCTGTTTATCCAGTGGTAGCGCCACCCAGACCTGTAACAGTTCCTGTCCAGCCGAAAGTGAAACAGGCCCCGGCTCCGATCATCGTGCATCTACCGAGCGCTTTCAACCAGGGTTGTCTCTGGGGCATGCTTCAGGGCGTATTATCCGCACTCATTGTGCTGTTTCTGCGTCAGGAGGTATTCTTTTATCTCGCCCTACTGGAAGGATTTCTTTTCTACCTGCTCTCCGGTTTCTTCACCGTTCGTAAGGGAGGGGGCGCGTACCGCGGCGCTCTGGCCGGATTCTGGGCGGGCATTAGCAGCACCATCATCTTCTGGCTCGTATTCCCCCTCATACTGCTCATCTTAATTGCCCGGCGCATACAACTCGATACTGCCAGCGCGAATAAGCGCGGCGTTGTGCTAAATTTCAACAAAGAATTTGTTCATGCCTTGCGAGCGGTCGCGCCTGTTCTACCCGGCGGCCATTCGACAACGCAGCCTCCCACGACGGGTATAATCATTTATCTCGGCGGCGGCCTGCTCTGTGCAATACTACTAGGACTGCTCGGTGGTTTCCTGGGAAAGCGCTCCTACCGGAGACGTTATTCCGTCTAAATCTTGACGTTTTGTGATACCATCTTCCTCAGAATACCACAGCTGGAAAGTAGGAAACACGTTTGACCACTGAAGAAAAGACAAGCCAGGCAAACACGCCCGAAGAGGCGCTATCCATATCCGAACTTGCGCAGGCCCTCAACAAGGAACTCAATCTCAACAGCGGACAGATCGCCCGCACCATTGCTCTCCTCGACGAGGGCAACACCATTCCATTCATCGCCCGTTATCGCAAAGAAGTCACTGGCAGCCTGGATGAAGTACAAATCCAATCCATTGCTGATCGCGCCGCGGCCTTGCGCGCCCTGCATGAACGCAAAGCCGATGTGCGTAGGCTCATAGACGCGCAGGGCAAACTGACTCCAGAACTAGCCGCCGCCATTCTGGCCGCCACCACGCTACAGGAAGTCGAAGACCTCTACCTGCCCTATCGTCCAAAACGCAAAACCCGCGCCAGTGTCGCGCGCGAGAAGGGGCTGGCCCCGCTCGCGGACATCATCCTGCAACTACCCGAACTCAAGGGTTCGATAGATGCTATCCTCGAAGAGTATGCCCGGCCTTATCTTGATGCGGAAAAAGGCGTTGATACCAGCCTCGAAGCCTATGCAGGAGCGCGCGATATCGTGGCCGAGATCATTGCTGAAGACGCCAATGTGCGCGGCAGCATGCGCGCGGCTTTCTTCAAACAAGCAACGCTCACTGCTAAAGTGGCCGATGCCGAAAAGATCGCTGAGAAAGACCCCAATGGCGTCTACCAGCTCTATTATGACTTCAGCGAAAGCGTCACCAAACTCGTCCCTCACCGCGTGCTGGCATTGAACCGCGCCGAGCGAGAAGAGGTATTGCGCGTCAGCATTACCTTGCCCTATGAGCAGGCGCAAAGCGAGATTACGCGGTATTATCCCATCAGAGCCATATCGCCTTTCGCCGAACAACTCGCGCAGGCGATGGAGGACGGCTACAAACGCTTGCTGGCTCCCGCCATGGAACGCGAGGTGCGCGTAGAACTCACTCGCCAGGCCGAAGAACATGCTATCAACATCTTCGCTGCCAACCTGCGCAACCTCCTGTTGCAGCCTCCCCTGCGGGGGCGTAAAGTCCTGGGCATCGATCCTGGATATCGCACCGGCTGCAAGCTCGCTATTGTTGACGAAACCGGCAAATATCTCGACTCCGACACGCTCTACCTGCACCAGCCCGAAAAAGCGCAGCAGACCTTGCGCAAACTGCTCGCCCAATACAATATCGATGTCATCGCCATCGGCAACGGCACCGCCTCACGTGAAACAGAACAACTGGTCGCAGGGATCATTCGCGAACTTGAGCAGGAGACGGGCCAACATGGGCAGATAGGCTACGTCATCGTCAACGAAGCCGGCGCCTCTGTCTATTCCGCCTCGGAAGCGGCACGCCAGGAATTTCCCACTCTCGACGCCACGCAGCGCGGCACCATTTCCATTGCACGTCGTTTGCAAGACCCACTGGCCGAACTGGTCAAGATCGACCCCAAGGCCATCGGCGTTGGCCTCTACCAGCACGACGTTGACCAGAAAGAACTGGCCACCATGCTTGACCGCGTCGTCGTCTCCTGTGTCAACTTCGCCGGTGTCGAGGTCAATTCCGCCTCTGCCGCATTGCTCAAGCACGTTTCCGGCATCAACACCCGCGTCGCCTCTGCCATCGTCAAATACCGCGAGCAGCATGGCCCTTTCAAATCGCGTGAAGAATTGCAGAAAGTGCCCGGACTTGGTCCCGCCACGTTCGTTCAGGCGGCAGGCTTCCTCAAAATTGCCAACGGAATAGAACCGCTCGACAACACCTTCATTCACCCGGAAAGCTATGCCGCCGCTCGCGCCCTGCTCGCCATGTTGCCATCCAACAGTGATGAGAAGGGCAAAACCCTGAAACCTGCCGAACGCGTCGCGCAATTCCGGCAGTTCATCAAACTTCAGAGTAGTCTGGGACGCGCCAACCGCAAGGGTAGCGGTGGAGGCGAACAGGCCATCTGGAGCGATATCGCGAAAAAAATCGGCGTCGGCCTCCCGACCCTCAATGATATCCTCGAAAACCTGGAAAAACCCGGCCTTGATCCCCGCGATGCTCTACCCGCGCCCATTTTGCGCCACGATATTCTGAAGATGGAAGACCTGGAGACCGGTATGATCTTGCAAGGCACCGTCCGCAACGTGGTAGATTTCGGCGCCTTCGTTGATATCGGTGTCAAGCAGGATGGCCTGGTACATATCTCGGAAATGGGGGATAGGTATGTGAAAGACCCGTTAAGCGTCGTCGCTGTAGGTCAGGTAGTGCAGGTGCGCGTTCTGAAGGTGGACAGGCAGCGGGGGCGGGTGCAGCTGAGTATGAGGGGAGTGGGGAAGTAGAACCAGCGATCCTACTTCTCGATCTTTCCGCTTGTTTTGATAAAGGCATAAGCCTGGGAGCTACTGCATGGAATAGTGGGGTTATCCATAAATGCCCCAAACTATCAAATTCCCAGTCTTAGCGTCGAAAACCTCAAAAACATGATTGGTTGGGGGCAATTTATTAGTACCTTGCGGTAAAGTGATCTTGACCCGATTTGGTAGAGTCTTTACCGATTGGAGCTGAGAGGACAATAGACGTTTTTACGCCACGTACCGCTTCCGCTTTTATTATATCATGATAAAAGTAAAACGTCAACAGGGCTTTCCGCACGCTCCTTTGCTAATTGCTCATAGGTGAGTGGACTGACATAGCCCAGGCTCGAATGGCGTCTTTGCCGATTATAGTAGACTTCCAAGTACTCAAAGAGCGCACTTCTAGCGTCTTCATGAGAGGGATAGACGCTCGTGCCGACCCATTCCTCTTTGAGGGAACCGAAGAAGGATTCCATCACCGCACTATCCCAGCAATTGCCTTTGCGAGACATGCTCACTATCATGCCAAGCTGCTCCAGTTGCTCACGATAAGCGTGGCTGGTGTACTGGCTACCGCGATCGCTGTGATGCAAAAGCCCTGTTGGAGGGCGACGACGGGAAGCCGCCATCTTCAAAGCGCTTTCCACTAACGCTTCATCGCAACAGGCCGACATGGCCCATCCTACAACGGCTCGCGAATACAGATCAAGGATCACCGCCAGATACAGCCACCCCTGCACCGTGGGAATATACGTGATATCGGTCACCCATTTTTGGTTCGGCTCGCTGGCCCTAAATTCCCGATTTAAGATGTTAGGAGCCACTGGATGAGAAGTGTCCCTGCGGGTGGTCACCACCCGGCGCTGTTTGCCTCTGGCAGAGAGAGCCGCCTCACGCATCAGTCTGGCCACCCGCTTGCGCGACGTGCTTCGTCCCTGATCTTTGAGCTCCCGATGGATACGCGGACTACCATACCTGCCTCGATGGCTGACCAAGACCTGTCCAATCTCTTGAGCCAGTTGAGCATCTTCTCGCTGGCGCTCACAGGCAGGTCGCTTTCGCCAGAGCTTACAAAAGCAGGATGGACGGTCCTAACCGATGAATTGGCAAGGAGGTGGCGCACTTTTACTTTAGCGGATGGCTCACTATCCTGGCTCATGCACCTTTTTGGTGAAGCCTCTGGCATTTTGCTGAGAACTTGCTACACTTTCCCCATCACAATGGGGGAGGAACTGCAAGAGAATGCCGACCACACCCTTACTTCCGTTGCCAGAAGGGCTGGAAATTATCGCAGTCAGCACGACTGACCTGGGGTTGCAGATCCGAGTGATCTCCCATCGGGAAAGCTCGCACTGCCCCCGGTGTTCACAGCCGTCGCAGGCGATTCATAGTTATTCCCGGCGCAAACCGCTGGAACTGCCGTGTGCAGGACAGCTGGTGCGCCTGGAGTTAACGGTCAAGAAGTTCTTTTGTCGAGAGCGTACCTGTCCGCAGAAAATCTTCACAGAACGGCTCCCGGAGTTCCTGGAGCCCTCTTCACGGTTGACGACTCGTCTGCGCACGATCGTACAAGCGATGGCTGGGGCCTTTAATGCCAAGGGCGGAGCGCGTTTAGGCGCACACCTGGGCATCGGCCTCTCACGGATGACCTACCTGCGCTCGCTGCTGCGCTGCTCCGGTCCATCTGTTGGGCAGGTCAAACACATTGGGATCGATGATTTCGCCTGGAAGCGAGGCAAATCGTATGGGACGGTGGTCGTCGATTTGGATACGCACCACATCATTGATTTGCTGCCCGATCGCGAGGCGGCTACGGTTCAGCACTGGCTAGAGGAGCATCAGGAGATTGAGATTGTGAGCCGCGATCGCGGGGGAGCCTACGCCGATGGAGCCACACAGGGTGCGCCGCTGGCACAACAGTGCGCCGATCGCTGGCATCTGTGCGCGAATTTGGGCGAAGCGGTCGAGCGCTTTCTCGTGCGGACGCAGACGCAACTGCCAGAACAGGAGCCACCAGAGCCTGCGACGCCACCTGAACCAAAGACGCCCCCGCCTCCCTTGAGTTCCTACTCAGCGACGCCTGCCCAGCAGGGTCGCACCCAGGCCCGGCTCATGCGCAAATGGAAACTCTACCAGCGCGTCAAAGAGTTGCATGCCCAGGGCCTGAGTCTACGCAAGATCGGGGAAGAACTGGGCCTGGCGCGCAATACCGTGCGCAAGTACTTCCGCCAACCTCCCGAGCCTCCAAAGCCGACCCCTCGCGCCTTTCGGTCCAGCTTGCTTGATCCCTATGAAGACTATTTATTAGAGCGCCTGAGCCAGGGCTGCCACAATGCCGCTCAGCTCTTCCGGGAAATTCAAGCGCAAGGATTTGCTGGCGGGGTGAGCATCACCAAAGCGTACGTGCGCTTTTTACAGGCATCGACAGCCGAAGGGAAAGCGCCGCGCACCCGCAAGCAACGAGCAGAGGCCATTTCTCCGCGGGAATTGCGGGGGCTGCTGACCCACCAGCGGGAGAAACTCGATCAGGAGGAGCAAGCACGCCTGGCACGCCTGCTCACCGTCTCGCCAGAGGTGCAGGCGATTCATACCCTGGTCCAAAGTTTTCTGGCGATGGTGCGCGAGCGCAAGGGGAAGGACTTGCGTCTGTGGATGGAACAGGCCAGCGCCAGTGGGATCGCCGAGATGAAAAGCTTCGTGATCGGCCTTGAGCGGGACTACGATGCCGTCAAAGCGGGCTTGAGTCAGGAATGGAGCCAGGGACCCGTCGAAGGAGCCGTGAATAAAATCAAAACGCACAAACGGCTCATGTATGGCCGTGCCAGCTTTCCCCTCCTCCGGAAGAAAATGCTTCACCAGGTGGAATCACCATGACAGCGAAGCTCAGGGTCAAGAAGTTTCTAGAGGCTTCACCTAAAAGGTGCATGAGCCACAATTACACGGGCGTTGACACGCGTGACCTGGTGACACCCACTGGGCGCATTGAGGACCTCAAGGTGCCTCGAGACCGCGCCGGAGCCTTTCACACGCAGGTGTTTGAGCGCTATGCGCGTTATGAACCGGAGGTGGCGGAAGCTCTCACCGACATGTTTGTCAGTGGCACCAGTACCCAGAAAGTGGGCAAAGTGGCCGAAAAGCTGCTGGGAGTGGCTCCCAGTGCCAGCACGGTCAGTCGGCTCAACCAAGCCTTGACCGAGCAATATGAAGCGTGGCGCGAGCGTCGGCTGCTCCCTCACTACCGCATCATCTACCTGGATGGCATCCATTTCACGGTGCGCCATGGCAGCCAAACCGATGCCACGATGATTTTAACCGCGCTGGGCGTCAATCTAGAGGGCAGCCGAGAGGTGCTGGCCTTCCGGGCCTGTGCGCAGGAAGACAAAGACGGCTGGAGTTGCCTCCTCCAGGACCTGCGCAACCGGGGAGTGAGCGAGGTTGATCTGCTGGTCACCGATGGACATGATGGACTTCTGGCCGCCGTCGGCGCGCTGTTTCCCACCACTTTGCGCCAGCGCTGCCTGGTCCACAAGCAGCGCAATGTCATGAACGCCATTCCCAAACGAGAATACCAGGAGGTGGTCACCGATCTCACAGGGATCTGGAAGCAGGAGACGAAGGAGCAGGCGCAGCTGAATCTGGCCGCCTTCAAAGCCAAGTATCAGAAGCGCTACCCGGAGGCGGTGCGCAGCCTGTGCGAAGATGAAGAGCATCTGTTGACCTTTTATGCCTTCCCGCCGGTCATGCATCGCTCCATTCGCAGCACCAATGCCATCGAAAGCTTGTTTAGCAACGTGCGGCAGCGCACCGATCAAATTGATGCGTTCACGACCGAAACAAGCTGCCTGACCATTGTCTGGGCCGTGATGCAAGATATTCGCTTGCCCAAGATTCCTGTCGGCTAATGTCTGAAGCGTGAGGGGTCTGGGTCAACAACCAACCAGCCGGAAAGGCCGGTTCGGGAGGAGATGTTTTTTTTCTAAGATAGCAAACACGACGTGAACATGGTAGACTAGAGATTGAGAGCAAGAAGGTTTTTAAAGGAGCACCCACCCCCATGGCCGCGCTGGCGCTCCTGATGTTTAGGAAGGGAGAGGCCGATGAAGGGAAGAACCCTGTTGTGGCCCTTGAGTGCTTTGAGCCTCGGTGTGCCTCTCGCAGGTCTACTCTATCAGCAGCTTGCCAGTTTTGTCGATACACGCCACTACCCCCCTCCCGGCCAACTGATCGATGTGGGAGGCGTTCGCCTGCACCTCTATTGTCTGGGACAGTCCGTTGGGAGGCCCTCGGTCGTGCTGGAAGGGGGCATCCCCTCGACATGCCTGGACTGGTGGAAAGTCCAGCCCGCCGTCGCCCAATGGACTCAGGTGTGCTCCTATGACCGGGCGGGCTTTGGCTGGAGTGACTCAGGGCGAGGCGCGTCCACGAGTCAAGGGCTGGTCGAGCAGCTGCATGTCCTGCTCACCAGGGTAGGTCTGCCTGCTCCCTATATTCTGGTCGGGCATTCCTTTGGAGGGTTGCTGGTTCGCCTCTACGCCAGTCGCTATCCCCAGGAAGTCGCCGGCCTGGTGCTGGTTGACAGCACCCCTGAAGACCTCTATCTCCTGCAACCGGACCTCGCGCACGCTACACAACACGAGAGCAGGCAGCTGCACCGGCTCAGTTGGCTTGCCCCGTTCGGCGTGATTCGGGTGGCACTGGCAGTCGGCTCCCATCCCGCAGCGCACCTGAACTATCCTCCAGAGATACGGCCTGTCTTGCAGGCGTTGTTCTCACAAACGCGCTTTTTGCGAGAAACCGCTCGTGCGCAAGCGGCTCTCGCTGAGGGGATGTCCCAGGTACGAGCTAGCAGGAGTGCTCTTCCTCCCCTTCCCCTCGTGGTCCTTTCCCAGCGCTCCGAGACCGATTTTGATGACCCAGAGGCAGCAGCCATTTGGCATCGGCTCCAACGAGACCTGCTCACCCTCTCGCCGGAGAGTCAGCAGATCATGGCCGAGGAGAGCGGTCATTATATTCAGCTCGACCAGCCTGAACTGGTCATCGAGGCGATCAAATCGCTCGTGCTTCAGTCAGAATGAAGTGAAACACCCTCTCCGGGGCAGCTCCGCTTTCGTCGAGATCCCCTGGCCTCTATTGCCTCCTGAGAGCAGCGTCCTCACTCCACGTTGGCCACCCTCGTTTTGTGCTGCGCGTCTTGTGTCGGCTCGAGAGTCTCAGCCTCCCTGTTTTGAACAATGTGGGAGTCCCGTGCTGACCTTCCCTCTGTTCTTAAATTCTGAAGTGCGGGGAGCGGCGTTATATATCTGCTTGCTTAATTTCTGCTGGCCTGCTGGGGGATGCACGCACGCGACGGACGTTTCAGGCAAGCATCAGAGGGATCATGGCGGCAGGCCCCCTCATCTGCCAGCGCATCGCGGCCTGTTCACCTCTGCTCTCCAAGG